>Ga0307376_10003004_pt1 | contig 15974 bp, 15 predicted proteins | sample TR2MG_FD_202536 | JGI IMG/M metagenome (GOLD analysis project Ga0307376, IMG submission 202536) | Soil microbial communities from Risofladan, Vaasa, Finland - TR-2 | ecosystem: Environmental > Terrestrial > Soil > Coastal area > Acid sulfate soil | place: Finland: Risofladan, Vaasa | collected...
CGACGAATCAGGAAAGGTTACAAGGATAGCATCAAGCGCGGTAAATGGTGGGTGGTACAGGGATTGAACCTGTGACCCCTGCCGTGTGAAGGCAGTGCTCTACCGCTGAGCTAACCACCCAACAAAAAGAGGCGCAATTAGATCATATCGCCCGAAAAACGTCAATTATGGAACCGCCTCAATTTCTACGAAGTTTATCCACGTTTGTCGTAAAATAGCTCTTTTTTCTTCCCGTAAAAAACATGGTTCGCACTCGCTTCGCTCCCAGCCCGACCGGCTACCTGCATATCGGCGGCGCCCGCACCGCCCTGTTCTCATGGGCCTATGCCCGCAAGCACAAAGGCACCTTCGTACTGCGCATCGAAGACACCGACCTGGAACGTTCCACCGAAGAATCGGTACAGGCCATCCTCGACGGCATGAACTGGCTCGGCCTCGACTACGACGAAGGCCCCTTTTACCAGATGCAGCGCATGGACCGCTACAAGCAGGCGATCCGGCAACTGCTCGACGAAGGCAATGCCTATTATTGCTACGCCAGCAAGGAAGATCTGGAGAAACTGCGTGAAGAGCAGATGGCCGCCGGCCTGAAACCGCGCTATGATCGCCGCTGGCGCGACTCCAGGGCCACCCCGCCCGCCGGCGTGCAGCCGGTGATACGCTTCAAGAACCCGCTCGAAGGCGGTGTGGTGATCGACGACCTGGTCAAGGGTCGGGTGGTGGTCAGCAACACTGAACTCGACGACCTCATCATCGCGCGCGGCGACGGCACGCCGACCTACAATTTCTGCGTGGTGATAGACGACTGGGACATGGACATCACCCACGTCATCCGCGGCGACGACCACCTCAACAATACCCCGCGCCAGATCAACATCCTCAAGGCACTCGGCGCGCCGCTGCCGCAGTATGCCCACGTGCCGATGATCCTCGGCCACGACGGCGAGCGCCTGTCGAAACGGCATGGCGCGGTCAGCGTGATGCAGTACCCGGAAGACGGCTATCTGCCTGAAGCACTGCTGAATTACCTGGCACGCCTCGGCTGGGCGCACGGCGATGAGGAAATTTTCGATCTGGATCAGTTCGTCGAATGGTTCGACCTCGATTCAATCTCGAAATCGCCGGCCAAATTCAATCCGGAGAAGCTGCTCTGGCTCAACCAGCAGTACATCAAAAAAACCGACAGTTCCCGTCTTGCCAAGCTGGTAGTGCCATTCATGGAGGCAGACTGCTGCAATCCCGAAACCGGGCCGTGCATGGAGACCGTCATCGACCTGCTCAAGGAGCGGGTGAACACCATCGAGGAGATGGCCGATGCCGCCGTATATTTCTACCGACCGCTGACCCCCTCTCCGGAACTGATGGCGGAGCACGTCACGCCGGAAATCGTCCCCGTCATCCGCCAGCTTCAGGAAAAACTGGAGCAGGTCGAATGGAACAAGCAGGCCATCAACACCCTGCTGAAATCCGTTGTTGCCGAGCATGGGCTCAAGTTCCCCAAAATCGCCATGCCGCTGCGTCTGCTCGTCACCGGAGAAACCCAAACCCCTGCGGTCGATGCTGTGCTAGAATTACTGGGTCGCGAGGAAACCCTGAAACGGATTTCAACGCAAATTGCAAGCTTCGAATAGTATTGACAATCTATCCGAGCGCCCGTATAGTGGCGGCCTTTCGGGGGTATAGCTCAGCTGGGAGAGCGCTTGCATGGCATGCAAGAGGTCAGCGGTTCGATCCCGCTTACCTCCACCAATTTAGGTCCCCATCGTCTAGAGGCCTAGGACACCGCCCTTTCACGGCGATAACACCGGTTCGAATCCGGTTGGGGACGCCAGGTTAAGCAGGGCTTGGAGAAATCCAAGCCCTTTAATTTTGTGATTTTGCGCCATGCTTCACTTGGCGCCTGATCCATGCAGTTCTGGAGTGGTAGTTCAGTTGGTTAGAATACCGGCCTGTCACGCCGGGGGTCGCGGGTTCGAGTCCCGTCCACTCCGCCAATAATACCTCAGGAGCCGCAAGGCTCCTGATTTTTTGTCACACTGGAATGCCAGCGTTTCGCCTTGACGTTACATGAGGTCGGTTGGCAATAATAGTGGAGCCAAATGGGTTAAGCGGCGAGTAGATTTTCATAATCATCGCTGCGTGACAGGTGGCCGAGGCGAGCCTGTTTCTGTTTCCGTTGCCGATTGTAGAATATCTCGATGTACTCGGTGATCTCCTGTATTGCTTGCGCTCGAATACGGCTACAGGGGGCAGGTCACAAGGGTCTACCATAGGAAGGAACCTCTGACAAAACTTCCTCAATGCGATTAACCCGGTTAGACCAAGTGTTGGAAGTAATAAATCGCAACCGGTCATCTTCCGAATATTTATTTTTAAACCCCTCGATCAAATATCGATTAAGAATTGACATCAACTCTTCATAATCAGAATAGAAATCCACGAAGCCCGAAAACCTTTCAATTTCCGGATATCTCACCGACATAATCGGCTTACCGAAAAAAACATACTCATACAGTTTGATGGGATCAACAGATTGGATAAGTTCAGTAACCTGGAATGGCATCAGCAAAGCATCAAATGCACTGACAAGCGTTTGAATATCGTCATGATGCACCGCCCCAAAATATTTGATTCTGTCATACTGAGGCCAAGCCACACACAGGTTTTCAATAGGCCCAATCAGATGGATTTCAACTGACGGAAACGCATTAACAACCTTGACCAATGCTTCAAAGTCAAACCATGATGAAATGGTACCCACATAACCCAACACATATTGCCCCCCTTTTTTTTCCGTCTCGGCATTCCCCGAAAAACCCAAAAAGGCAGATGGCTCAAATGCGTTATAAACAATGAGGTATTTCTCAGCGCACCCCGCACGCGCAACGAGTTTATCGCGGAGGTTTCCACTCGAACAGAAAACATGTGAGCTCGCGTTGATTAATTCTTTCTCGTTCGCCATCAGCGAATCCCTGCGTGGTGCATTTCTAGGGAACGCCAACACGTCATCCATACAATCATAGATTAGTCTTGAGGAAAGATGTTTTGGAAGATATTCGAATAACTCGGGCGATGAAATCCACACAATATCCGGGTGATGCCAGTTGAAAAACACCCCCGCCATTATCCGAAATAATAAGACATTTAATTTACCAATAAAAGCAAACCTCCCGCCGAACGGAAGGCGAAAAAAAGGATACAGCCTTACACCGTCGCGCTCATTCTTTGCAAGATGAGCACGCCTCCATGCATAAGGATAAAGGACGACCACATCATGCAAACGGGAAAGATGCTGAGCAAGAAAATGGGGACGCTGCTTTGCCCAGTCCCAATCGACGTTCATGATGTACACAATGCGGTGACACATATCAGATCGCTCTTGAACCATTATAGGGATGGACTAAATTGATCATGGAAGACTTTGCGCATATGCGCAAAACTAGGCGAAGTAATCTCGCAATACTTTCACGATACGCGCAGATGCACGACCATCTCCGTAAGGTGAAACACCCCGCGCCATAGAACGATAAGCAGATTCATCATCCAGCAGCCGCTGCGCTTCCGAAACGATTGCGTCGAAATCAGTGCCGACCAGTTTCACCACGCCTTCTTGAACAGCCTCTGGGCGCTCGGTCTCGTGCCGAAGCACCAGCACGGGCTTCCCCAAAGCAGGCGCCTCTTCCTGCACGCCACCCGAATCACTCAGTATAAGATAAGCGCGCTTCATTACGGTCACAAAGGGCAAGTAATCCAATGGTTCGCATAACACCACACGGGGGTGTTTCCCCAGCAACCGATGAGCAGCCTCATACACATTGGGGTTCGGATGCACGGGATACAGCACCTGCACATCCGGGTTGCGCTCCAGCAAGGTAAGCAGCGCGTGACAGACACGCTCGAAAGGTTCGCCAAAATTTTCCCGGCGGTGTGCTGTCACCAGAATCAACCGCTTGGTCGGGTCAAGCGCAACCGGCAGTTCCGCTTCCCGATCCGCCACACTGAGCAGTGCGTCAATTACAGTGTTACCTGTCACTGCAATATCCCCATCCGATACGCCCTCGCGCAATAGATTCTGACGCGAGCTTTCGGTAGGTGCAAAGTGCCATTTCGCCAATCGCCCTGCAATGACGCGGTTCATTTCTTCCGGAAACGGATTCTGCATATCCCAGGTACGCAGGCCAGCCTCAACATGTCCAAACGGAATCTTGTGATAGAAACAAGCCAGCGCAACTGTCATGACAGTAGTCGTATCACCTTGGGCGAGCACGGCACCGGGATTTTCTGCAAGCAACACGTCATCCAGATCAAGTAGCAGACGCGCTGTAAGTGTGGTCAATGCCTGATTTGGCCGCATGATGTTAAGGTCGATATCCGGCTCGATGTCGAATACTTTCATAACTTGATCCAACAAGTGGCGGTGCTGCGCCGTCGCTAGTACGCGCACATCAAGATCAGGACTCTTCTTCAGCGCGATGACAACTGGAGCCATCTTGATAGCCTCAGGTCGTGTTCCAACGACACAAATAATTTTATGGTTCATAGGCGTTATCCAGTATAACGAGGCCACTCAACGATAAGTTGCGATCAGTTTTTTGCGTTATAAAACAGCCATATTGCAAACCAATAGTCCTCCGGTGGCCACATTTAAAGCCAACTTTTTTAGTCTTTCGGTAAAGCAAATTCTGCATTTTTGAGATTCGCTAATATAGCTCACAGCTCCTGCGTAGCAAAAATATCCATCAGGCTGGCTAAGATATAACGTTTTAGGGGATTATCATTTCCGGTGTAACTACTTCTGACAAAACGACTATAAAGAAAGCCTCCCGATTCAAGGGGCTTGGATTACTGTATCAACATCTCCCGCTTAACTTACGCTGGTCGAGACCGGTCATATAGCGTTTCAGGCGCAATATCAATATCGCCCGGCCAAACAACCGTTCCGTAATCAACAGAAGCCAGGGCAAACAAGGAAGAATCCTTTAGTTGCACAAACGGTTTCTTATCCATGTATGGAGACATATCGAAAACGCGCTTTTCACCATTCTCAAACTCAAGATGCAGCATGTAGTGCGGTTTTGCCTCGACCTTTATAATATCCAACAGGACTTCCATAATCCGCTCCTTATTGCAGAGGTGCGATACGGAATGGTTGCTCGCCAGAAACGGCGAGTTCCCAGTCAGCAAACAACTCATCCTTATGGATTTCAATCCACGCTTGTACCATTTTCAACTGTTTTGGGGGAATGTTGCCAGCCAAAACGCGACCATCTTCAATGGCAATTGACGCCTTATCGCCAGAGTACCGAACATGGATGTGAGGCAAATTGTGGCGGTCATTATCCTCGAATAGGATAGCCACCAAGATACCGTAGAACATGCTGATTGTTGGCATTTTTCCTCCCTTATCGTTTAATTCACACCATTCACAGCGGGTGGCAACGGCCCTGGTTTGATCCGGCATTGAAGATGCCCTACGCAAGTTCGTCATCATCCAGAGCAATCACAGCAACGCCATACCGATGCAACTCGCCAAGAAATTGCACTCAGCTCATGCCGACGAGCGAAGCAGCCATGCCTGATGATACACCCTCGCGCAACAGATTCTGACGCAAGCTTTCGGTAGGTGCAAAGTGCCATTTCGCCAATCGCCCTGCAATGACGCGGTTCATTTCTTCCGGAAACGGATTCTGCATATCCCAGGTACGCAGGCCAGCCTCAACATGTCCAAACGGAATCTTGTGATAGAAACAAGCCAGCGCAACTGTCATGACAGTAGTCGTATCACCTTGGGCGAGCACGGCACCGGGATTTTCTGCAAGCAACACGTCATCCAGATCAAGTAGCAGACGCGCTGTAAGTGTGGTCAATGCCTGATTTGGCCGCATGATGTTAAGGTCGATATCCGGCTCGATGTCGAATACTTTCATAACTTGATCCAACAAGTGGCGGTGCTGCGCCGTCGCTAGTACGCGCACATCAAGATCAGGACTCTTCTTCAGCGCGATGACAACTGGAGCCATCTTGATAGCCTCAGGTCGTGTTCCAACGACACAAATTATCTTACGATTCATTAATTATCAGTCTCCATCGCCTATGAGCCGGGGATAATTCTGCGGTTACTCAGTAAAGCAAGAACCTGTGCTACGCATTCCTTTAGTGACAGGTTACCCGTATCAAGCGATAGCTCCGGGGTTTCCGGAGCCTCGTATGCAGACGAAATTCCAGTAAAGTCTTTGATCAGCCCTTGCCGCGCCTTGGCATAAAGCCCCTTCACATCGCGCTGCTCACACACTTCCAGAGGGCAGTGACAGTAAATCTCAATGAAGTCTTCCAGGGCAACAAGTGAGCGCACCCGCGCGCGGTCAGCACGATAAGGTGAAATAAAGGCAGTCAGCGCGATGACGCCAGCCTCAGTGAACAGCTTGGCCATTTCACCTATGCGTCGGATATTTTCCATGCGATCCTCTGACGAGAAGCCAAGATCAGCGCACAAACCATGACGCACGTTATCGCCATCGAACACGAAAGTTCGGCAACCAAGTTCATACAACGCCCCCTCAACTGCGTGAGCCAACGTGGATTTGCCGGATCCGGATAGCCCGGTAAACCAAAGGATGAAACTTTTGTGGCCATTCATCCGCTCCCGGAGCAACCGGCTCACAAGAGCTTCGTGCCATTGGATATGTTTAGGGGTATTCATGAGGCAGCCCGCCCATCTCTAAAGAACTCCTCAATAGTCGCACAGATATATGCTATTTCGTCTTCGGTCAAAGCGGGATAAAGGGGAAGTCGAACCAGCCGATCCGGAAGATCTTCGGTAACCGGCATGGCGGAGCCGGTACGGCCAAACTTTCGCCCCGCGTCTGTCGAATGCAGGGGAATATAGTGAAACACCGCATTGACCCCTTTTGCTTTAAATGCCGCCAACAGGGCGACCTGCTCACTATGAGTTCTTGTTAATAGATAGAACATATGGGCATTGTGAGTACATTCGCGTGGGATCACGGGAAGAGTAACGAAACCATCGTTTTCCAAGCTCTGCAATGCCGATTCGTATCGCTTCCAGATTGCCATTCGCCTGCTGTTGATTTCATCGATATGCTGCAGTTGCGCAAAGAGGAAGGCGGCCACGAGTTCGCTTGGCAGATAGGATGACCCCACATCCACCCAAGTATATTTATCTACCTCGCCCCGGAAAAACCGCGAACGGTTGGTGCCCTTTTCGCGAATTATCTCTGCCCTCTCGAAAAACCGCGGGTTGTTAACGGCCAAAGCCCCACCCTCACCGGAAACGATATTTTTGGTTTCGTGGAAACTGAAGGCAGCCAAATCACCAATGGCACCGAGCTTTCGATTTTTGTAGGTACTGCCGAGTGCCTGCGCTGCATCTTCAATAACAAGCAGGCCGTGTTGGCGGGCAATCTCCATGATGGCGTCCATCTCGCACGCCACCCCGGCATAGTGAACTGGGACGATAGCCTTGGTACGAGGGCTTATTGCCGCCTTGATCAGGCTCTCGTCTATGTTCAGCGTGTCTGGCCGGATGTCCACGAAAACGGGAATGGCCCCACGCAATACAAAAGCATTTGCCGTGGAGACGAAAGTATAGGACGGCATGATAACTTCGTCGCCAGGCTGCATGGCCGCCAAGATGGCCGCCATTTCAAGCGCCGCCGTGCATGAATGGGTAAGAAGCACATTCTTGGCGCCCAAATAAGTCCCAAGCAATTCCGAGCATTTCTTGGTGTAAGGTCCATCACCTGCGAGCCGCCCGCATTCAAGCGCGTCTCGAATGCATTCAATTTCAGTACCTACTTGGTGAGGAAAATTGAAACGTATAGTCATTATTTGAATTCGCCATGTTTAATATACTTGAAATTACGTCGGAACTTTCGTCTTTTAGACGGCTCGCATAGTACAATTCTGCCCATGATCCGTAATTCAGCCACAGAATAAATTTGAGCACGATTCTTCAAGTACAGGGCAAATGATGTCAAAGCTAGAAAAAATTTCCGTTGCGATTTTTTTCATTATCGCACTGGCGGCATTCCAGTACGTAAGTAAGTTGAATTATTACGTGAGTCAACTGGACTCTGCCAATATGGTCGAGAATATCGATACTACTTATTTTAAAGGCGTCCCAAGTTCGCAAATAAATAAGTCAGTTGTTGATGCTTTAGCTTCCGTAATTACGCAAACAGCTAGCGACGTTTGCTCCCAGCCGTTAATTTCGTCGAACACAGAATCCACAAAAATCTTTGATCGCCATGCCTACGTAATTCTATATATTCTTGCGCCGTTTCGTTCCATTTTCTCTGGTCAGGCCATCGCGGCATTCTCTCATGCGCTCGGATTTATTGGACTGCTTTTTTCGATCTATTTTTTTCTTCGCAGTAAAAATCTTCCTATCTTCGCCACGTTGGCCTTTGGGTTGATGGTGTCGGCACATCCAGTATGGTCAGGGATGTTCGGCCAATTCTACCCGGATCGACTTTTTTTGTTTGCTGGTTACTTGTATGTTGTCCTTGTTCATCAACAATTGACAAAAAAATCTGAACACACTGGATATATTTTGGTTTTGGCGGTGCTAACCTCGTTGATCCATGAGCGGGCGGCATTGATGGTTGGCGGCTTCACCCTTGCATCACTCTTGCTTTATCGTAATTGGTCAGGCTGGTCTCGAAAAGATGTGCCATTGGTAGCAGCGGCCGTCTGCAGCTTATCATATGCCATTGGTTACATGGTACTATTTAATCAAAATCCAGATTATGGCTCATTCACCAGTTCGCTAGCATCGTTTACCGATACGGTATTAAATAACGAGACATTTCGTTTTAATCTGGAGAAGTTTCTAATAGTCAATCTGGGTTTTCTTATACTTGCTGTTTTTGAATGGCGTTTGGCTCTCATAGCGTTTGGCGCCATGTTGCCCAACATCATCGGAACTATTGGTGGTGCAGAAAAAACGGGGTGGAGTACTCACTATCATTCAACATATTTCCCTTTTCTAGTTGCTGCTGCAAGCATCGGATCCATTCGGCTATGGCAAGTAGTCCAGGCGCGCTCAATTAAATGGATGATTGTTGTTCCTTTCGCGGTGATAGGTGCTTTCCTCGCATTGCTTGATCCAGATTCAATATCACCTTTGGTTAAATTGAAGAGTTCAAATGTAGCGAATAATTCTTTGGTTAAAATAGTTGAAGTACTGACAAATACAGGAAATGGCCGGGGAATCAGGAGCAACGCCAATTTTAGACGGGGGGTAGCGGATGAAGTGCCAAATGGCGCCGTGGTAACGACATTCGAAGGGATGTTTCCGTCCCTGTTAGGTAGAGAAAGAATACTGCATTACTACCCTCTCGGCTTGGGGAACGCAAATTATGCTGTACTTCCATACTCAATGGATAATCAAGGTGTAATGCAGCTATCCGGTGCGGTAACGTATCTGGGGCCAGAAAATAGTAGCAAATTGGATAGCTGTCTGAGTGCGCGCATTCGAGACGCGGGTTATAAGGTTGTGAAAAGGTTTTCAATGCTGCCCGACAATAGGGCTGGCACAGTAATACTCAAAAGGGATGTAGATTGATGAATTGGTAAGTAAGATAGCTGTTTAGCGGCTATTCATGCTGCGATTTTAAGTTGACTGGAAACCGGCAAGTAATGAGTGGGAAAATGGCAAAAAATGATTACTTATACAGCATTGTAATTCCTGTTTATAACAGTGAGGCTGTCGTTGCGGAAACGGTCGCCTTGATACGCAAATTTTTCCTGTCACAAGCACTGCGGTTTGAGGTCATTCTGGTGAATGACGGTAGCCGGGATGAGAGCTGGAGCGTAATTTCTGGCTTGGCGAGAAACTTTCCGGAAATCGTTGCAATTAATCTATTAAAGAACTACGGCCAGCACCATGCCAATATCTGCGGCTTCCGGGAAACAAAGGGGGACTACCTCATCACCATGGATGATGACCTGCAGAACCCTCCGGAAGAAATCGAAAAACTGATCGAGACAGTTGTGAACGGCTACGATCTAGTCATTGGCCGCTTTGAAAGCAAGCAGCATTCACTCATTCGCCGCGTAGGAAGTCGCTTTGTCGGCTGGTTGAACCGGAAAATATTTGACGTAAAGGAAGATCTCACGCTGACCAACTTCCGTATCATACGTCGGGATGTTGTTGACCGGGTGTGCCGAGATCGTTCATTTTCGCCATATATACCCGGACTAGTACTCAAATATTCCGCCCACCGCTGCAATGTCCTGGTGCGTCATCAGCCCCGGTTGGTAGGCTCATCCAATTACACATGGCGAAAAATTCTTCGTCTGATGGCAACGCTTCTCTTCAACCATTCGTCAATCCCGCTGCGTTACGGTTCGGCCTTTGGCTTTGTGGTTGCAAGCGTTAGTTTTTTTCTAGGCGCTTTCTATTTATTGGATGCCCTGTTTAATGGCACAGCGGCGCCAGGCTGGGCTACTTTGGTGGTTTTGATGTCGTTCTTCAACGGCGTCTTGATTCTGTTGTTGAGTGTGATCGGTGAATACCTGATCCGTGTGTTGCGGGAGATCGGCTCCCAAAGTTGTTACGAAATCAGCGAGGTCGTCCGAAAATGAATCAATTGTTCATTATTGGCGCTCAACGATCAGGATCGACGTACCTATATCACATACTCGACGAGCATCATGAAATTGCCATGTCACGCCCGGTTCGTCCTGAGCCGAAATTCTTTCTGAACGACCAACTTTATGCAAAAGGCCGCGCATATTACGAAGACACCTACTTCAGCGGTCACAGTGAAGAAACCCGATATCTTGGCGAAAAAAGCACTTCTTATATAGAGCGCGTGGTAGTAGCCAATAGGATTCATCAATTTTATCCGAATGCGCGAATCTTGATGATTCTGCGCGACCCGGTGATTCGGGCCTATTCAAATTACCGCTTCAGCGTGACGCACCAGATTGAGAATCTGACATTTGAAGATGCGTTGAAGGCCGAGCCGGTTCGTTTAGCGGAGGCCTCATTCTCGACATCGGTCAACCCCTACGCCTACTGCAAACGCGGACATTACATCGATTACATTGAAGCCTACCTCAAAATTTTCGACCGCAGCCAACTCGAAATTCTGATCTTTGAAGAATTCGTTAGCAATCTGGAGAATGTGCAGTGCCTTTATCGCTGGCTGGGTATTGATGATCGCTTTAAGCCGGAGTCTTTAAGTAAAATTTATAACCCTACGGTCCAAAAAGAACAAGATCATTCCAAGGCCTTACGGTCACTTGCGCTTGGATACCGAGATTCCCTGGTGCGGCTAGAAAATCTGCTTGGAAACAGGATAGAATCGTGGCGCAGACACTGGGATGAACTGTGATTTTCACCAGCGTATTTTCTCTACAATTCGCATCGCATTAGCCGTCGCCAAAAGCCCAATAGTCGTTCCGGGCAAAGAAGGAAATGTACTCGTATCTGCAATATGCACGCGCCGCCAAGCACTAACCCTGCCCAGCTCGTCAGTTTCAAGGTTATCGCCAACCTCCGCCTTCATTGGTAGCGAGCTCCCCACATGATACGAACCACTGTTGTTCTTTGCGAAGGGTATTATGGGTAAGCACCCGATTTTCCAGCATATTTTCAGTAATCTAAAAACAGACAAAGTAAATATCAACAAATGTGAGCCTGATTTGTAGTGCCGCGAATGAAGACAATTGGTATTCGATTTTCCAGCGGACTGAGTAAGCCAGAGTTCGTAATGTCCGGCATAATCAGAATGTAAATTGACGAACATCAGCATCACATGCTCGACCATAAACTTCTTTAGACGCGCCACAAAACCGCTGGCGCCCGGTTGAATTCCGAGCTTCTGAAATAACAACTCATTAGCCGTTGATATTTGCACATGCACCCAATGCTTGAGCCACCCGCCTTTGAACTCTAAAAAAATCCCAGGCTGAGTATTACAGTTTGGCCAGTCGATCGGCAATTTTCTAAAACTGAATACGGGCATTACATAGCCGCCTCTGGCCCTGAGTTTCACCTTTCTATCAAATATTTTTAATGAATTCAAAACGATTCGTGTGCTATTAACAGCGCCGGCTGCAAGAAATACTCTATCGAATTCGCTGATGTTTTCGCGACCATCTGCATCAAGAAACTTAACCCCGACTCGATCGCCTGTCTCGGTTATTTCATGAACAAGGCACCCTGGTTTGTAATCAATAGCTCCGCTGTTACTTAACAGTAAAATGTCGTCGCTAGCTTTATAAATGGATTTGTAAACGCAGCCTGACATACACTGGCCACAGTACTTGCATCCCACAAACTTATCGGTAGTTTCCGGGCGTACGAGCAGTCTCGACTGGCCAAAGACAAGCTTATCTTTTTCAAGAATTGATGACTTATTCAACCGATCAAGAATCATCCTTTCGGCTTCATTGAGGTGAAGCGCCTGCGGCTCGCTTTGTAGAATTTCAAAATTTAAACTTAATCCATCCACTCTTGCCGAATAAGGAAGGTCTGCGATCGCGATTTCACAGTATTTATTTATCTCATCGACTTTAATTGGCCAATCGTTTACATCACACTCTTGAGGTGGCAGTGATGCCGCACCCCAACCAACGCTAAACCCCCCTAAAGCGTAGCTGAATGGTGGTAGACTTCCTTTGCCTTCCACGGGTGCATCACTTCTAGATTTACCGTAGAAATAATCAGAGCCAAAAAGCAACTTTTTCGGTATTGGGTCGCCTTTATCAACTGTAAAATTTTGGCTGAGCGCCTTTCGTTCCTGCTCCGTCCACTCGCCTGGATCTTTAGCTGACAAAGCATCGGCCAGATTGGAGCGCTCCAAATCTAAAGTTTCCCCGCAATCCAGCACAGTAGGTTTAATGCCAAGCTTCTGCAGTGCCTTTATCGCACCTATTGCAGACAACCCACTTCCTATCACCGCCACTTCAATAGTCATAGCCAGTCGCTGTTAAATTAATTGATTTGTTGCATTCACAATCCGTTCCAAGTCGGTTTTGCTTAAACCAGGAAAGCATGGAAGAAAAATCCCATTGTAGTAAACTTTCTCGGCCACTGGCGTTTTCGTCTTATTGGGATATTTATCAAGAGCTGAAACCAGTTCCAAACTTGTTGTCGCGGTATCAATCCCATAACTTGCAAAAACTTCTTGCGCCTTTTTTGGATCTTGTACCATCAACAACTGCCAATAGACGTTGTGAGAACTTTTAGTCGTTCTTGGAAATTTGTCAGGACCGCATCTGGCCTTCAAATAATTCACGTTACCAATGCGGATTTGGTCACTCGCAAAGACACCATCAATATGAGCAAGTCCAATATTGGCCTGGAGAGCGCTGTAGCTAGAAAACCACACCTTAGGCAGCTTTGGCAACCTATCTTTATTTCGAGAGCCCGTCTGCTTAAGAGTTGATTCTGGATTGGCTTTTCGCATGATTTGCAATAATGGAAACACCGCAAGGGAAAAAATTAACCTTGTTGTCGCGATATTTCTCACTAAATTCACCCAAGCTTTTTTGATTAGGAATTTTCGGTCTGCCGGTGAAAGACCCGCCTGTGATTTTCTTAGCGCCTCATACATTGCTGTATCGCTTGTTATCGCAAGGCCTCCGCCAAGGGTATCCAGTGTCTTTATTGAGGAACAACTATATATCCCGACATCCCCAAATGTGCCGACACGTTTCCCATCGAAACTGCCATTCAAACACTGGGAAAAGTCCTCAATAATGAATATCCCCTTGCCTCTGAAGAAATCGACTAACACCTTCATATCAGGCACCAACCCAAACAAGGTAGTAATGATCACCGCTTTTGTTTTAGGGCTTGCCTTGCGATGGAGCTCATCCAACTGAAAGTTTAACGTATCAATGTCCCAGTCAACATAAACAGGGACAAGGTCTAATGCTAAAACCACATCGACTATCCCTTTGATTGTCACCGGCGGCAAAATAACCTCAGAACCGCTGGGTAGGTTGAGGTTTTTAAGGGCGAAATAGATTGCCGTTCTTGCAAATGGGAATGCCACACAATATTCTCGGCCGCAATACTCCGCGAACTTACTCTCAAATTTTTTGATTGCACTCTGGTCGTCGAGTGGGGCAAAAAACGAAGTCAGTAAGTACCTGATACTTTCAATTACCTTATGATATATCACACCTCGAGGAATTTTATTAAAAGCCAATGTCATAATATCTCTTATAAGGTTGTCGTCTGGGAAAAGTCCACTTCTCCAATGGACAATTTATTGATGAGGGGAGAAACATGCCAACAGCCCCTCTATCTGCATATCTGGATCAATATTTAAAAGCCAAAACAAAAACGTCCGCCAAATAAAAGACGTTTTTTTTATGTTTGATTTCACAATATCTACGCAATATCTCCAATTCCTTTTTTGGACCTATCTTTGTGGCTGAATGAGCATCAGGCCTGCCAAGCAGGAACTTCCCAATGTTGTTGACTATGCTTTGTCGACTTATACCAACAACAAGCTCAAGCTTATTATTTTTCCTCCTTAGTTCGTCAAGGAGCGCTACTAATTGATCTTCTTCAAAACTATAAAATACTTCGTTAGCAACAAGCACATCAAAATCTATACCCCTCCAATCTTTGACATCAGTCAATGCGGGTATGACGTCGTACCCTATAACGTTTGCATTGGGAAGAATGCGTTTAAGCTCACTGTTTCCGCAACCAAAATCGAGGATAGCAATCCCGGGCCTCTCCAAGGCCCCAACTTTGATAAGTTGTTTGAGAAGATGCCAGAAGTAAAACTTTGCCAATCCCGAGTAATCAGTCACACCTTTTTTATTATCTATCGCTGACATAATTAATGCCCCCTAGTTGACTCGCTGAAGTCATTTTCCATAGTGACATGCATTTTACGTCACTTTTGGAAGATGAGCTTTTGGGGAAAGCCCAGTTTCTTTCAGCACCGCACCAACAACCCCCATTAGCAAAATCGCAACCGTCAGCGCCAGATATCCAACCGCAGCCAAGGCAAACCCTGCTTCGCCAGAAGCCCCGAGGAGTGTAAAAACGTAGGCATAGGCCCCTTCTCTCAAACCTATTCCTTGTACGGAAACAGGGAGAAGTCTTATCAACTCGGCCAACACCACCACAATACCGAGAGCTGCCGGCGCAATCTTGATCTCCATGACGTTGGCCAGGTACAGTATCGCAACATACCAGATGCCTAAAGCCACCATCGAAAGAAAGAAAAGTGTCACGAATTCCCCCATGGATTTAAACCGGGATGCTCTCCAGCATGCATCCATAACAGCTTTGATCTTGCGTCGCGCCGCAAACCATCCATGTCGCCTGATGCGCCCCAATAGAACCGGCAAAAGCCATAGCCCCACCTGCGCAATTAAGATCGCACCTGCCAACAGATCGAGCACCAGAGAACGCGGTCCACCAGTGGCTACATAACCAAGCCAAAATATTAAATATCCTAATAAGTAGGCATACAACCCCACCAACCGCTCGCGGAAAAGTGCCAGTAGAACAAAGTAACGTCGGCCATTCCGCCGCAACATCATGAACCGGTAAACGTCTCCACCAATATTCGCAGGTGTAAACGTATTCAAAAAAGTCCCCATGCAGAAGTATTGCAGATGCCACCGGAATGCCCCGGGGCGGGCAGACCGCACGATCATGAACCACCGGTAGGCCATAGGAAAATACTGACAGCTAGCAATTAGAACCGACACACCAAATGCCGCAGGGCTCAAGGCAACGAGTGTGCGAGACAGCGACCGCCAATCCAGAAGGTAGGCCGCAACCCCCAATAAAATAACTGAAGCTAGCAGTCGTATAGCCGTCTTCATTTATATTTATAACCAGTAGTGTCCGGTTAAAAGTCGAACAAATTTAGTTGGTTATAGAAATCTGTCTGATATGGGAACTGCCCACTACCTGCGAAGGCTTGTGATAGCTGGGTTTTCTCAAAAACAGACACCGATAAAAT
>Ga0307376_10003006_pt1 | contig 15970 bp, 9 predicted proteins | sample TR2MG_FD_202536 | JGI IMG/M metagenome (GOLD analysis project Ga0307376, IMG submission 202536) | Soil microbial communities from Risofladan, Vaasa, Finland - TR-2 | ecosystem: Environmental > Terrestrial > Soil > Coastal area > Acid sulfate soil | place: Finland: Risofladan, Vaasa | collected...
GCTTTGGCTGACGTTACCTCACCAAATCACTTGCCTCACTTGACTTGGAAGGCAGCCGCAAACACCAACTGCACATAGTTTAAAACTGTGCATAGGGGTCGCTATGTACACCTCTGCATAGCGACCCAAAGGAAGTCTACGTAGTCGGCTTCCTACGTCTCCTGTTCGGCCTTATGTAGCGCTCCACATAAGGCCGATAAACGGTCCGTCGCAGCCACCACACTGACGGTCCGTTCTGTGGCCAATTCCAGCCATTTATTGAAGCATCGGAGCCGACTGCGCCGGACGCCAGCGGCCTGACCAAGCCTGACCCAACAGAATTCAATCGAGCATTGCCACGGCCCACACTGAAAATTGTGCGAACCGCTTTTGTCCGACACCCGTCGCGCCTTTCTCCATATACAGGGCCCAGGCCCAGTCGGGCTCGAACAGGCTGCTGGTCGACGACCAGTAAATGTCCTGCACATTGGCGAAAGGGTGCCCGGACGACAAGGCCGGGCTGTGGGCGGCGCAATCCACCAGCGATTCCAGTTCGCCGATCGTTGGCAGCCGCCAGATAATCCCCGCACCTTCATGATTAATCTCGGCCACCGCGGCCAATGCCTCACCCCAGATCACCGGTTGCGCGGTGAGGTTCGCACTGCGACGCCAGAGCAGATTAGTGAGCCGATCCAGCACGCCATCCTGAAGCATTTCGAAGCGGGGTTCGGGCCACGCAGCGCCATGACGCCATTCGCCATCCTGGCCGGAACCGGCGCATGCAATGACTTTGCCGGCGACGTCGTAGCACAGGCTTTGGCCCGTACGCGGGATCACGCCCAGGCCTTCGCCGCGTACCGGCCACAGCATGAAGGATTGATCCTTACCGCCGTAAAACATGCGCGCGCCATCGAGCGCCACGTACCAGGCGTGCGCCGGGCTGATGGCCGCTGTCGTCGCAGTCCAGTACCAGCCGTTGAACACATCAAGGAACGGGTGCCGCTCAGGCAGGGCCGGTAATTTGGTTTGCAGGCTGAGCAAGCTGCGCAATTCACGACGATTAGGCATGCGCCAGTCGCGCTGGCCGAAACGCTGTTCGCGGTTCATGGCCGCAATGAAATCCAGCGCTTCCTGCCAGGCGAGGGGAAATTCCGCGAGATTGGCACTGCGGCACCAAATCAGGCCTGTCAGGCCATCCATAACCTCGTCGCCGCGCACGCCGAATCGAGGCTCCGGCCAGGGTATGCCGACAGCAAACGAGGCGTCCTGGCCGGAACCTTCGCACGGAATCTCGCGTCCATCGTCGGCATGGCAGGTGCGCTGGCCGGTATTCAGGTAATGCCGAGAAGTCATGATTGTCCCAATGGCAGATCGAACTGTCCCGTCTAATGATGGCTGGATTGTGCGCCACGTGTCGAAACAGCGAAACCGGTTTGCGAATGCGGGCGCTGCATATTAGGACGCATGACTGCCAAATGGGCGATGCCGGTCTATAGTGAATTTGCGATGCATTTTCTACTTACGTACGCCATCGCACATACAAGGTACGGTGTGCAAGAGACGCTCCACCCCGACTGAACGCGCACAACGGGGTATCTCATGGAATCCGGGCGATGACGTTGACGGTTTTAATAAGCGCGGGCCTGCCCGCCCGTACAAGCAATTCTTAAACGAAATGGAAGGCTCTTGCATCGTTATTTATTGGTATTGGCCGGCGCCGCAGGGTGCACTCTGTGCACCGATTGACGCACCGATGATGCACGGAGTGCACCCTACCCAAAGCATCTCGCTCTAATGAACAATCCGGGTTTATCGGTATTGACCAGCTCCTACGGCACCGCTTGCCGAAGGGTAGAGGCTTCATCAGAGGGAGCAAGACATGACTTCAACAATCAACAGTGACATAGCCAAATGAAAATAAGTCCATTCGCGGGAAAGCCCGCCCCGCCTGCCATGCTGGTCAATGTGCCCCGGCTCGTCACGGCCTACTACAGCCGGCTACCCGACCCGTCGGTACCCGCGCAACGCGTCGCGTTCGGCACCTCGGGGCACCGCGGTTCGGCGTTCGAAAACAGCTTCAACGAATGGCATGTGCTCGCCATCAGTCAGGCCATTTGCGATTACCGCACGCAGCAAGACATCGATGGACCGCTGTTTCTGGGGATCGACACGCACGCGCTTTCGGAACCGGCGTATGCCAGTGCGCTCGAAGTGCTGACGGCCAACGGGGTGGATGTCATGCTCGCGGACAGGGACGAATATACCCCGACTCCGGTGATTTCCCACGCCATCCTCACCTACAATCGCGGCCGCGTTGCCGGATTGGCGGACGGCATTGTCATCACGCCTTCGCACAATCCGCCCGACAGCGGCGGCTTCAAGTACAACCCGCCCAATGGCGGACCGGCGGACAAGGACGTCACCGGGTGGATCGAAGCCCGCGCCAATGCGCTGCTGGAAAAGCGCCTGAAGGGTGTGAAGCGCGTGACTTTCGAGCAGGCCCGGCGCGCCGCGACCACGCACCGGCATGACTTTCTCAATGCCTATATCGACGATCTCGGCAGCGTGCTCGACATGGAGGCGATACGCGGCGCGGATATCCGCATGGGCGTGGATCCGCTGGGTGGCGCCGGCGTTCACTACTGGGGCCCGATTGCCGAGCGCTACGGGTTGAATCTCACGGTGGTGAACGCAGCCGTCGACCCGACCTTCCGCTTCATGACGCTTGATTGGGACGGCCAGATACGCATGGACCCCTCCTCGTCCTACGCCATGCAGAGCCTGATCGATCTCAAGGATCGATTCGACATCGCCTTCGCCTGCGATACCGACCATGACCGGCACGGCATCGTCACCCAGAATGCGGGCTTGCTGCCGCCCAACCATTATCTTGCGGTCGCCATCGACTACCTGTTCCAGCATCGACCGGGATGGCGCAAGAATGCGGCGGTGGGCAAGACCGTGGTCAGCAGCCAGATGATCGACCGTGTCGCAGCGAGGCTCAATCGCACGCTCTACGAAGTGCCGGTTGGCTTCAAATGGTTCGTGGAGGGGTTGCACGACGGCTCGTTGGGCTTTGGCGGAGAAGAGAGCGCGGGCGCCTCGTTCGTCCGGCAGGATGGCAGCGTCTGGACCACGGACAAGGACGGCATCGTCCCGGCATTGCTGTCGGCGGAGATCACCGCGCGCGCGGGACGCGATCCCGGCGAACTCTACCGTGAGCTGGCACGCGAGCTCGGCGAGCCGGCCTACGAGCGTATCGAGGCACCGGCGACGCCGGAACAAAAGCAGAAGCTGGCGCAGCTCTCGCCGCAGCAGGTTCGGTCCGCCGAGCTGGCCGGCGAGCCAATCCAGACCATCCTCACCCAGGCACCTGGAAACGATGCGCCTATCGGCGGCCTCAAGGTGATTACCGAGAGCGGATGGTTCGCGGCGCGCCCATCCGGCACCGAGGACATCTACAAGATCTATGCTGAAAGCTTCCGGGGTGCGGATCATTTGCGCCGCATTCAGGTCGAAGCCCAGGCTATCGTCACCGATGCTTTGGCGGCGCCCCCGCAGTAGCCATGGAGGGGAATCCAACATCAACTTGAAAGAAAACCATGAGCGAACACACACACATCAGTCACCCGAAGCAGCGTTATATTTCCCCGGACGTCGAGGGATTCGATGCGCTGACCGAACTGGCCCTGGATATGCGCTCGTCGTGGAATCACGCCACCGACCAGGTGTGGCGACAGCTGGATCCGGTACTGTGGGCGCGGACCCAGAATCCCTGGGTGGTGTTGCAGACAGTGTCGCGGGAGAAGCTCCAGCAGGTATTGGCTGAGCCAGCTTTCCGTAAAAACCTTGACGATCTGGTGCAAGCCCGGCGCGATGCGGCGGAGGCGCCTGCGTGGTTCCAGCAAGCCTATCCGCAATCTCCCCTCAACTGTGTTGCCTATTTCAGCATGGAATACATGTTGAGCGAGGCCTTGCCCATTTATTCGGGCGGACTCGGCAATGTGGCCGGCGATCAGCTCAAGGCCGCCGGCGATCTGGGCGTTCCGGTCGTCGGCGTGGGGCTGCTCTACCAGCAAGGCTATTTTCGCCAGGTGATCGACAAGGATGGCGCGCAGCAGGCCCTTTACCCGTACAACGACCCCGGCCAGCTGCCGATCACACCGCTGCGCAAACCGAATGGCGAGTGGTTGCGCCTGGAAATTTCCCTGCCCGGCTACTCGGCCTGGCTGCGCGCCTGGCAGGTTCAGGTCGGGCGCGTGACACTGTACCTGCTGGACAGCAATGACGCCGCGAATTACCCGGCGCATCGCGGCATTATCAGCGAACTGTATGGCGGCGGGCCGGAGTTGCGCCTCAAGCAGGAGGTGGTACTCGGCATTGGCGGATGGCGACTGCTCGCCGCACTCGGCATTGCGCCCGAAGTCTGCCATCTGAACGAAGGGCATGCCGCCTTTGCCGTGCTGGAACGCGCGCGCAGCTTCATGGAAGAAACCGGACTGAGCTTCGAGGCCGCGCTGGCGGCCACCCGTGCCGGCAACCTCTTCACCACGCACACGGCGGTGGCGGCCGGCTTCGACCGTTTCGCACCGGCGCTCATCGAGCAATACCTCGGCAACTATGCCGAACAGCATCTCGGTATCACCCGCCACGATTTGCTGGCGCTGGGCCGCCAGAATCCGAACGACGCGTCGGAACCCTTTAACATGGCTCATCTGGCGATTCGCGGCAGCGGCGCGGTGAACGGCGTAAGCAGTTTGCACGGCAGGGTGAGCCGGCACCTGTTCGGTCCGCTCTTTCCACACTGGCCGACCGAAGAAGTCCCGGTCGGACACGTGACCAACGGCGTTCACATGCCAACCTGGGACTCGGCCCCGGCCGATGCGCTCTGGACGGAAGCCTGCGGCAAGGACCGCTGGCTGGATGGATCGGGTCCCCTGGAACAGGACATCCGCCGGGTCTCCGACGAGCGACTCTGGGAATTTCGTATGGCTGCCAGCGTGTCTCTGGTCGACTACGCACGCGAACGCCTGTCCCGGCAGCTTACGGCAGCCGGCGTGCCGCCTGGAACAGTGGCCGAGACGAGGGGCCTGTTCGACTGTAATATCCTGACGCTGGGCTTTGCCCGCCGTTTTGCCAGCTACAAACGCCCCAACCTGCTGCTCCACGATCCGGAACGCCTGCTGCGCCTGCTGACCAATCCGCAACGTCCCGTGCAGCTCATCATCGCCGGCAAGGCCCATCCCGCCGACCTGGCAGGACAGGCCCTGATCCAGCAATGGATTCATTTCATCCGCCGCCCCGAGGCACGTCAGCATGTGATCTTCCTCAGCGACTACGACATGCACCTGACCGAATATCTGGTGCAGGGCGTGGATGTCTGGCTCAACACGCCGCGTCGTCCCTGGGAAGCGTGCGGAACCAGCGGCATGAAGGTGCTGGTCAATGGCGGCATCAATCTGTCCGAGCTGGACGGATGGTGGGCCGAAGCCTACACGCCTGAAGTCGGATGGGCGTTGGGAGATGGTCAGGAACACGATAGCGATCCCGCCTGGGACGCCATCGAAGCGGAAGCCCTCTATGACCTGCTCGAACGCGAGGTGATCCCCGAGTTCTATACCCGCGACGCGCAGGGCATCCCCACCGCCTGGGTGGCGCGGATGCGGGAAAGCATGGCGCAGTTGACGCCGCGCTTTTCCACCAACCGCGCGGTTTGCGAATACACCGAACAACACTACCTGCCGGCCGCTACAGCCTACCGTAAACGGGCCGCCAACCAGGGTGCCATCGGCGCGGAGCTGGTTGATTGGCAGCACGCGCTGGCGCAAAAATGGGCCGCGCTGCGTTTCGGCGAGATCAAGCTTGAAACCGCGGACGAGCAGCACGTATTTGAAATACAGGTGTATCTCGACGATCTCGATCCAGAGGCAGTGCGGGTCGAGCTTTATGCCGATGGCATTGCCGGTGTCGCGCCAGAGCGCATAGAGATGCAGCGCGTGCGACAACTGGTAGGCGCAGCAAGCGGCTACGCCTACCGTACAGAAATACCGGCAGCCCGCCCGGCGACCGACTATACGGCGCGGATCATTCCGTACCACGATGGCGCGGCGGTTCCTCTGGAAGCCGCGTATATCCTGTGGCAACGGTGATTCATGCGCAAGAGGACGCCTGAAAGCCCACTGCATGATTACATGGCCGAGCTTGTCGAACGCACTGACATTCGGCGGGGTGTTCCGTTACCTATGGGAACCCATGAAGACCAGGGGGGCGTCAACTTCGCCTTGTTCAGCCGTCACGCCAGCCGCGTTCGGCTGGAGTTGTTTGATCTTCCGGAAGACGCAACGCCCGCCAGGGCGATTGATCTCGATCCCTCGCGCAACCGCACGGGTGACGTGTGGCATGTGTGGATTGAAGGGATTCGTTCCGGTCAACTCTATGCCTACCGGCTGGACGGCCCGTACCAACCCGAGAAAGGACATCGCTTCAATTTCAACAAGCTGCTCCTGGACCCCTTTGCGACGGCGATCGCTCAGATACCCGACTGGGACTTCGGACCGGCCCGCGGCTACGATCCGTCAGCGCCGGAGCGAGACCTGGTTTGCTCGAAAGTCGACGATGCCGGCGCCATGCCGAAATGCGTGTACACGCACGAACACTTCCATTGGCAGGACGATCTACCGCCCAGACATCCCTGGTCGAAGACCGTGGTTTATGAAATCCACATCCGTGGTTTCACCATCCATCCCGATGCTGGCGCGACACACTCCGGCACCTACCGTGGCCTGATGGAAAAGATCTCCTACTTGACGGAACTTGGCGTGACGGCGGTGGAATTGATGCCGGTGCACGAGTTCAACGAACATCAGGCGCCGGGCATCAACCCTCAAACCGGCAAGCCGCTCACAAATTACTGGGGCTACGATCCCGTGGCCTTCTTTGCCCCGAAGGCCTCCTGCTGCAGCGCAGGAGGCATGGGCCAGCAGAAGCTGGCGTTCAAGGAGACGGTGCGGGCGCTTCATCATGCCGGCATCGAAGTGATCCTGGACGTGGTGCTCAATCACACGGCGGAGGGAAACGAGCTGGGGCCGACCCTGTGCTTCCGCGGAATCGATAACGCGATTTTCTACATGCTCGCGCCGGACCGGCGCCATTACAGGAACTACGCGGGCACCGGTAATACCATCAACACCAACCATCCCGTGGTGCGGGATCACATCCTGGGGGCGTTGCGTCACTGGGTGGTGGAAATGCACGTGGACGGCTTCCGCTTCGATCTGGCGTCGATCCTTGGCCGGGATGAAACCGGCACGCTGCTGGCCGACGCTCCGCTGCTCGAACGGATCGCCGAGGATCCGATCCTGTATGACGTGAAAATCATCGCCGAGGCGTGGGACGCCGCCGGCGCCTACGAGGTGGGCAGTTTTTCGGAGCGGCGCTGGGCGGAATGGAACGGGCGCTACCGGGACGACATCCGGCGTTTCTGGCGTGGCGACGAGGGGATGCGCGGGCTGTTCGCCAATCGCATCGGCGGCAGCGCCGATATCTATACCACGTCGGGCAAAGGCCCCGAGGACAGCATCAATTTCGTCACCTGCCACGATGGCTTCACTCTGAACGACCTGGTGAGCTATCGCACCAAACACAACGAAGCGAATGGAGAGGACAACCGGGACGGCAACGTGCCCGACTGGTTTGATCCGCCGGCCAAACAGCTGGCTTGCCAGATACATGAAGACGAGCATGACAGACTGTCCCTGACGTTCAATGCCGGCAGCGAGCGCGTCGACTTTCGCGTGCCCGAGGCACCGGATGGCCGGCACTGGCATCGGGCGGTGGATACGTATCGTCCGGCCCGAGGATATTGCCTCGCCGGGCACGGCACCGCGTCTGAATGCGCCCGTGGCCTATCGGGTCGCACCACGCGCCGGCGTCATCCTCGTGACGCGAAGATGACGCCCACCCTGAGAATTCCGATCTATGCTAAAACCTGAAAAGGCCTTCGTCCTGTCGGTCAATGGTGGTTCGTCCAGCATCAAGTTCGCCTTGTTCGACACGGGAACGTCGCTGCATCGGGTTCTACAAGGCAGGATCGAGCAGATCGGCATGCCGACCGCCATGTTTACGGTGCAGGGAGCGAATCGTGCCGATGTCTTTTCGCGTTCCGTGTCTGCTCCGGATCACACGGCGGCGGTCGGCGTATTGATGGACTGGGTCGAGGAACGGATCGCAAGCGGGGCGCTGGCCGCCATCGGCCATCGTGTGGTGCATGGCGGGCCCGCGTACTGGGAAGCGCAGCGGATCACACCGGCGATGATCGAGACATTGCATCAGCTAAGCCCGTTCGACCCCGAGCATCTGCCGGAAGAGATTCTTCTGACCGAGGCCTTCCATCGCCATTTTCCGGATGTTCCGCAGATCGCCTGCTTCGATACCGCCTTCCACCATGACATGCCGCGTGTGGCCCGCTTGCTGCCGATCCCGCGGCGTTACGATGCGCAGGGTGTCCGGCGCTATGGCTTTCACGGCCTCTCCTGCGCCTACCTCATGGAAGAGCTCGCACGGCTGGAGGGCGTTCAATCTGCGCAGGGACGGGTAATCCTGGCCCATCTCGGTAATGGCGCGAGCATGACGGCCGTGCATGCAGGGAAAAGTATCGATACCAGCATGAGTTTCACGCCGACGGCAGGCCTGCCCATGAGCACCCGCAGCGGCGACCTGGACCCGGGACTGGCCTGGTATCTGGCACGCACGGCGGACATGACGGCGAAACAATTCCACCATATGGTCAACCATGAATCGGGATTGCTCGGCGTATCGGAGACCAGCGCCGACATGCAGGACCTGCTCGCACGCGAAGCGGACGATGTTCGCGCGGCGGAAGCGGTGGCGCTGTTCTGCTACCAGGCGAGGAAGCAGGTCGGAGCCTATGCCGCCGCACTGGGCGGGCTCGACACGCTGATCTTCGCCGGCGGCATCGGTGAAAACGCGCCAACCGTTCGTGCGCGCATAGGCGAGGGACTCGGCTTCCTCGGCATCGAGCTGGATGCGTCGCGCAACGCGGCACATGCAGATGTGATTTCAACGGACACCAGCCAGGTGACGGTTCGCGTCATCCGGACGGACGAGGAACAGATGATCGCAAGGTCGGTCTGTCGTGTTCTCGGCCTTGGTACCAGCAATGGAGGGGACTGAACCATGCATGCCAACCCACAGACACTCTCGCCGGAACTGCTGAGCAGGATGGACGCCTATTGGCGCGCGGCAAACTATCTTTCGGTCGGACAAATCTATCTCTATGACAACCCGCTGCTGAAACGGCCGCTTGAGATCACGGATGTGAAGCACATGCTGCTTGGACACTGGGGTACGACGCCCGGGCAGAATTTCATTTACGCGCACTTGAACCGCATCATCAAGCAATACGACCTCGACATGATTTACGTCTCCGGCCCCGGGCACGGTGGTCCGGCCGTCGTCGGCAACACCTACCTCGAAGGCACTTACAGCGAAATCTATCCCAACATCAGCCAGGATGAGGCCGGGCTGCAGAAGCTCTTTCTGCAGTTTTCGTTTCCCGGCGGTATCCCAAGCCACGCCTCGCCGGAATGCCCGGGGTCGATCCACGAAGGCGGCGAGCTCGGCTATTCGCTCAGCCATTCGTTCGGCGCGGTGTTCGACAATCCCGATCTTGTCGTCGCCTGCGTCATCGGCGACGGCGAAGCGGAAACCGGACCGCTGGCCACGGCGTGGCAGTCCAACAAATTTCTCGACCCAATTACCGACGGCGCGGTGCTGCCGATCCTGCACCTCAATGGCTACAAGATCAGCAACCCGACCGTACTGGCCCGCGTCGAGCATGAGGAACTGGAGCAATTCCTTCGCGGCTGCGGCTGGACGCCCTACTTTGTCGAAGGCGACCAACCGGAAGCGATGCACCAACTCATGGCCGCCACATTGGAAAAGGCCATCGAGGACATCAAGCAAATCCAGAACAATGCGCGCAGCAATAACGACACCGCGCGGCCACGCTGGCCGATGATCGTCCTCAAGTCGCCCAAGGGCTGGACCGGGCCGGAGGTGGTCGATGGCCTGCAGGTCGAAGGCACCTTCCGTGCACACCAGGTGCCGCTTCACCCCAGGGCGCATCCCGACCACCTCAAGCTGCTGGAGGACTGGCTCAAGAGCTACCGGCCGGAAGAATTGTTCGATTCGCAGGGCCGCCTGAAACCGGAACTGGCCGAACTGGCACCCAAGGGCGAACGCCGCATGGGCGCGAATCCACACGCCAACGGCGGCATGCTGCTGCGCGATCTGCGCATGCCGGATTTTCGCAACTATGCAGCCGTGGTGCCCGCGCCGGGTGCGCCCGGCATAGGCGACACGCATGTGCTCGGGTCTTTCCTGCGCGATGTGGCGAAGCTGAACCAAACACAGCGTAATTTCCGGGTATTTGGCCCTGACGAGACGCTCTCCAACGGCCTGGAAGCCCTGTTTGAAGTGACCCAACGCCAATGGGACGCCGCGACCGTACCAAACGACGAATGGCTCGCACCTGCCGGGCGCGTGATGGAAATGCTCAGCGAGCACCAGTGCGAGGGCTGGCTCGAGGGCTACCTGCTCACCGGACGGCATGGGCTCTTCAACTGCTACGAAGCGTTCATCCACATCATCGATTCGATGTTCAACCAGCACGCAAAGTGGCTGACGATCACGGCACACCTGCCGTGGCGGCGCAAGATCGCCTCGTTGAACTACCTGCTGACCTCGCATGTCTGGCGCCAGGACCACAACGGCTTCACCCATCAGGACCCCGGCTTCATCGACCACGTCGTGAACAAGAAGGCCGAGGTCGTGCGGGTTTACTTTCCGCCGGATGCCAACTGCCTGCTGTCGGTGATGGATCATTGTTTGCGCAGCCGTCATTACGTCAATGTGGTGGTTGCGGGCAAGCACCCGGCGCCGCAGTGGCTGACGATGGACGCCGCTGTCAAGCACTGCACCGAGGGTATCGGCATCTGGCAGTGGGCCAGCAACGACCAGGCCGTAGCGCCCGACGTCGTCATGGCCTGCTGTGGCGACGTGCCCACGCTGGAGACGCTGGCGGCCGTTTCCATCCTGCGCGAGCATCTGCCCGACCTGAAAATCCGCGTGGTCAACATCGTCGACCTGATGAAGCTGCAGCCGCCCAGCGAGCACCCGCACGGCCTCTCCGACACGGATTTCGACGAGTTGTTTACCAAGGACAAACCGGTGATCTTTGCCTACCATGCCTACCCGTGGCTGATCCACCGGCTGGTATACCGCCGCACCAACCACGACAACATCCACGTCCGCGGCTACAAGGAGGAAGGCACCATCACCACACCCTTCGACATGACGGTGCTGAACGACCTGGACCGCTTCCATCTCGTGATGGATACCATCGACCGCCTGCCGCAGACCGGCGACAAGGGTATCTACCTGAAGCAGCAGCTCAAGGACAAGCTCATCGAGCACAGGCAGTACATCAACAAGTACGGCCAGGACATGCCGGAAATTCGCAACTGGGAATGGAAAGGATGAGACGCCCATGATCCGGCGTTGCTTTCACGGGCCATGAAAGGTGCTGCCAGATGTGAAAACTGATTAATACGATCAAGGACAATTCACTTTCTACCGTCCTGCTCACGTTTTTCGCCATCTGTATTTCCGCGCAAAGTTTTGCCGGGTGGCGGGCGCCAAATGAAAATTTAGCGGCGCACAGGCAGGTATCTCTCGGGTATTGGCATCCCTTTGGGCATATCAAATGCGCAGCATCCCGAACACTCTGTACAGGGCCTGCTCGTCGACGAAGAGACCTGGGCGATTCGATATCTCATCGTGGACACGAGCAACTGGTGGCTCGGCCACCTGGTGCTCATCGCGCCGCAATGGATCCAGAAGGTAAGTTGGTCCGACAACACGGTGTCTGTTGACCTGACACGGCAATCCGTGAAAAACGCCCCGGCGTACGATGCGGCGGCGCAGCTGAATCGCGAGCAGGAAGTGAACATCTTCAAACATTACGGGCATCCCGGTTATTGGGATGACGAGGCGTAATGTGAAGCGGCAATATCACATCATAAGGTCTGTGTCAGAGCTGGACGCGGGGAAAGCCCCTTTCACTTCAGTTGCTGCACAGCACTGCCGCGTCTTGGCGGGTTGATTCGACAAATTTTTCGACGATCAGGCTGGTCCTAACCTAGAACTAAAGAAAAGGAGTTTCCAATGCCCATACAACTCAATGAAGAAAACAACGGCAAGCTGCTCGCCGTGCACGTCAGCGGCAAGCTGGTAAAGGACGATTACACGGAATTTGTGCCTGCATTCGAGCGACTCGTCCGGCAGCACAGAAATCTGCGCGTGTTGTTCGACATGACCGACTTCCACGGCTGGGAGGTCGGCGCGGCATGGGAGGACTTCAAGTTCGGCGTCGACCACTTCAGCGATATCGAGCGCATGGCGATGGTCGGTGAAAATAAGTGGCAGGAGGCTATGACGGTCTTCGCCAAACCGTTCACCAAAGCCCAGGTCCGTTACTTCGATCACGCCAAGGCAGCCGAGGCGCGGAAGTGGTTGAACGAAGCGTAGCGGCTTCTGCTGCGACGCAACGAATTCATACCGCGATAGCAGGGACATGGGCATGACAACAAATTTCCTGCAACTCACGAAACCCGGGGCCTCGCAACGACAGTAAGGAATACCCCTCATGAAACCCGATACCGACCAGTCCAAGGCGCCCGAAGCGAAGTCAGTTCCGAAGCCTGAATCGAAGCCCGATGCAAAGGATGATACGAAGGACGATCTGAAATCCCTGCCCCTGGCGGAAGTAGAAAAGAAATTGGGGTCATCACCGGACGGCCTCACGCAAGCGGAGGCGCAGAAACGGCTGGCCCAATACGGGCCCAACGAGATTGAAGAAAAGAAGACTAATCCGTTCCTGAAATTCCTCACCTATTTCTGGGGCCCCATCCCGTGGATGATCGAGGCAGCCGTGATCCTTTCGGCGGTAGCCCGGCATTGGCCGGACTTTGGCATCATCCTGCTGCTGCTCGTGGCCAACGCTGTGGTCGGATTCTGGGAGGAACACGCAGCGGGCAATGCCATTGAGGCCCTCAAGGCCAAGCTGGCGGTCAAGGCCCGGGTGATACGTGACGGCAAGTGGGGCAATCCGGCGGCGCGCGAGTTGGTGCCGGGCGATGTCATTCGCATGCGCCTGGGCGACATTGTGCCGGCGGATGCGCGCTTGCTGGACGGCGATCCCATGTCGGTTGATCAGTCCGCGCTGACCGGAGAGTCCTTGCCGGCCGAACGTAAACCGGGCGACGCAGTGTTTTCCGGTTCCATCATCCGCCGCGGTGAGAGCCGTGCGCTGGTGTACGCCACGGGCGTACATACCTACTTCGGCAAGACCGCAGAACTGGTGCAGGACGCGCACACCGTCAGCCATTTTCAAAAGGCGGTGTTGAAGATCGGCAACTACCTGATCATTCTCGCGGTGGCGCTGGTGGCTACGATCGTTGCCGTCGCGATCTACCGTGGTGACCCGATCCTTACCACGTTGCAGTTTGCCCTGGTGCTGACCGTGGCGGCGATTCCGGTGGCCATGCCCACAGTATTGTCGGTCACAATGGCGGTCGGCGCGCGTCTGCTCGCCAGGAAGGGGGCGATTGTCAGCCGCCTGGTGGCCATCGAGGAACTGGCCGGCGTGGGGATATTGTGTGCGGACAAGACCGGCACCCTGACCCAGAATAAGCTCACGCTGGGCGATCCGTTCAGCGTGGACAATGTCCCTGCCGAGCAGGTCATCCTCGACGCCGCGCTGGCGTCGCGCGCGGACGACAAGGACACCATCGACCTGGCCGTTCTGGGCGGCCTGAAAGATGACAAGGCCCTGAAGGGCTACCAGGTGGTGCATTTCCAGCCGTTCGACCCGGTGCACAAGCGCACCGAAGCGACCGTCAAGGGCGCGGACGGAAAACAATTCAAGGTGACCAAGGGCGCGCCGCAGGTGATCCTGGCGCTGGCGGCCAATGCCGGCGAAGTCAAGTCCGCCGTCGACAAGGCGGTCAACGACTTTGCAGCGAGCGGCTTTCGCTCACTCGGCGTCGCCCGTGCAGAGGAGAACGGCAAGTGGATGCTTGTCGGCGTGTTGCCATTGTTCGACCCGCCACGCGAAGATGCCAGGGCAACCATCGCGACTGCGCTGGCGATGGGCGTGAAGGTCAAGATGGTGACGGGGGACGCACTGGCCATCGCCAAGGAAACCGCGAAAAAGCTGGACATGGGCGCCAATATTCTCGATGCCTCCAGCCTGGGCGACTCGAAAAAGGACGAGACCGACGAGGTGGCCGAGTCCATCGAAAAGGCCGACGGCTTCGCCCAGGTGTTTCCCGAACACAAGTTCCACATCGTGGATGTGTTGCAAAAACGCAGTCATATCGTCGGCATGACCGGCGACGGGGTGAATGATGCCCCCGCGCTGAAGAAAGCCGACTGCGGCATCGCCGTATCGGACGCGACCGACGCGGCACGCGCGGCGGCGGCCATCGTATTGATGACACCCGGCCTGTCGGTGATCATCGACGCGATCAAGGAGAGCCGGAAGATTTTCCAGCGCATGAACAGCTACGCGATCTACCGCATCGCCGAGACGCTGCGCGTGCTGTTGTTCATGACGCTTTCGATCCTGATCTTCAATTTCTATCCGGTGACGGCGGTGATGATCGTGATGCTGGCATTGCTCAACGACGGCGCCATCCTGTCCATCGCTTATGACAATGTGCATTACAAGGATCAGCCCGAGGCCTGGAACATGCGCATGGTGCTGGGGATATCCTCGGTGCTGGGCGTCATCGGGGTCGTTGCAGCCTTCGGCTTGTTTTATCTCGGTGAACGCGTGTTTCACCTCGACCGCGCGCACATCCAGACGCTGATGTATTTGAAGCTGTCGGTGGCGGGACATCTGACGATTTTCCTCACTCGAACGCGCGGCCCGTTCTGGTCCATACGCCCCGCGCGGATTCTATGGGGGGCCGTGCTCGGCACGCAAATCGTGGCGACGCTAATCGCGGTTTACGGATTGTTCATGACGCCTCTCGGCTGGGGTTGGGCCGGATTCGTGTGGGGCTATGCGCTGCTGTGGTTCCTGGTGAATGACCGCGTGAAACTGCTCGCCTACCGGATATTTGATCCAGTCAAAGCTGGAACCAAGCCTGGTTCCAAAGGCGAGGACAAGCCCGAAGCAAAAGACAAGAGCAAGCCTGACACCCAAGCCGATGCCAAACTCGAAGTTAAGCCCGAATCCAAAACGGAGGCCAAGCCTGACGCCAAGGACGAATCGAAACCCGAGGCCAAACCCGAAACCAAAGATGCTGATACTGAGCCTGAAGCAAAGGTCGAGCAGAAGCCGGACGCCAAAGCTGAACCACAAACTCAAGCACCCGCTGAGGTTGAAGCCAAACCCGCAGTCGAGCCAAAACCTGAAGCCAAAGCCAAAACAACTTCCGATCTGACACCGCAGATCGCCGCACGGGCGTATGAACTCTATGAGGAGCAGGGCCGTCGGGACGGTCAATCAGTTCAGAATTGGGACAAAGCGGAACAGGAGATTCAGGAAGCTCAATCCAGGGAAGAACCTGAAATTGAAGCGAAAGACAAACCGCAATCCGAAGCAAAGGTAGAGCCGAAGCCGGAAGCCAACGCCAAGCCTAAACCTGAATCGAAAGCCGATGCCAAGCCTGAAGATAAAGCCGAGCCCAAACTCGAATACAAAGCCAACAAATAATCACCGCGAACAACGCGGCTGAAATTGACCTTTCCCCGAAATTTCGTCTTCCAGGGGTAACGTAGTATTGACGTTAATTTGGGAAGAGGGAAGATGAAGAAGATACCGAAACAAGAGTACACCGCCGAGTTCAAAGCGCTGGCGGTCAAGCGGGTAAAAGACGGGTTGACAGTAGGCGCTGCAGCT
>Ga0307376_10003009_pt1 | contig 15960 bp, 7 predicted proteins | sample TR2MG_FD_202536 | JGI IMG/M metagenome (GOLD analysis project Ga0307376, IMG submission 202536) | Soil microbial communities from Risofladan, Vaasa, Finland - TR-2 | ecosystem: Environmental > Terrestrial > Soil > Coastal area > Acid sulfate soil | place: Finland: Risofladan, Vaasa | collected...
CGGGGTCGCTCACGACCTCTGGGAGGCCCAACTGGGCACCCAGCTCGTCGTAGTGGCGCGCCATTTCGGCCAGCTTGTCACCCATGTCAGCGTTCATAGGTCTCTCATGCGTCCGCGGGTGCGGCGTCCAGTTCCAAAGCACCATCGAGCGCGCGAATGGCGACTTCCACCTGATCGGGCGTCGGCTCGCGCGTGGTTATCCTCTGGAGCCACATTCCGGGCGCCACCAGGGCCCCCAGCAGACGGGATGATTTGTGAGCTCCGGCCGTCTTGATGATCTCGTAGGAGAGGCCGGCGATGATCGGCAGGACGAAGATGCGGGAGAGCAGGCGGAGCCAGAGCGTCGGCCACCCGAAGACGGCGTGGACCAGTATGCCCACGAAGAGGACGGTGAAGATGAAGCTCGTGCCACACCGCTGGTGAAGCGTTCGGTGCTCGTCCACGTCTTCCTGACGGTATCGCCCGCTCGCCTCGAAGGCGTTGATGACCTTGTGTTCGGCGCCGTGGTACTGGAAGACTCGTCGCATGTCCGGCATGCGAGACGCCAGCAGGATGAAGAGAACGAAGAAAACCATGCGGACGATGCCTTCGAGCACGTTGAGCACGAAGGGGTGGATGTCGAGTCGGGTGATCACGGCGCTGGGCGCCAGCACGAAGCCGAAGATGACGATGGCCAGCGCCCCGGCGATGGACAGAGCGTAATGAATCGGGCTCGGCGGCTTGATGCCCTCCTCCCGGGCGGCGACGTCGGCCGACGCCATCAACGAGCGATATCCGATGAGGAGCGCGTCGATCAATGCCGGAGTGCCCCGGATGATGGGAAGGCGCAGCAGTGGATGCCGGTCGGTCAGAGGGTCCCAGGCGTGCCTGTCTACCTGGATTCCGCCATCGGCGAGGCGGAAGGCCGTGGCGTAACCTTTGCGACCCCGAATCATGACCCCCTCGATGACAGCCTGCCCGCCGTAGGAGAAGTGATCTTCAGACAAGGCAGCCCCCTAGCTGGCCTTGCCGGACTTCTCCTGGCGAGCCTTCTCTTGCTGCCGATAGCGCGCGTAGCGCTGCTGGAACCGCTCGACCCTTCGCTCGGTATCGACGAGCTTCTGTCGCCCCGTGAAAAACGGATGGCAGTTCGAGCAGATGTCGACCCGTATCTCCGGCGTCGTCGCCCGCGTCACAAAGCTATTTCCGCAGGCGCATGTGACCTTCGCCGGCGTGTATTTGGGATGAATGTCCTGCTTCATTTGTCGGCTCCCCGAGGAGTTTCCCCTCCCGCCCCAGACTGCTATGATACCTGTCGCCGCAGGCGCTGTCAACGCCGGAGGCAACGTGCATCTGGGGTCACCCACAGGGGGCTCCCTCTCGAAGCTGGTGAGTCTCCCCATCGGCACAGTGCTCCTTTCTGTAGCCCGGCAGCCAAGAGTGGAGCCGTACCCCTTCTCTCCAGCCGAATCCCTTTCCACACACTCGATGATACGCTATGCGTTCCCAATGCGGCAAGCGAACTCGGTTGACTTCGCTCGTCGATTCCGATATGCTTTGTCCCGGCTGGACGCTGTCAGACCATGAATGCCTCAGTCTCCATGTATAGCCTGACGACCAAGGCTAAGCGCCTCTCTGGCGCTCGTGTGTCCGCGACTGGCTGACGACAAGCCGAGAACAAGGACGGGAACCACGACGCCAGACCCCAAAGCGAGTCTGGCGTCTTCAGTTATCTGTGCGGCCCCCCACGCGGTCGGCAGACTGGAGAGAGAGCATGCTTCTGGGAACTCAACGCATCAACGACGACGGCATCCTCGAGATCGGGGGATGCAGCACGGTGGATCTCGCGCGCGACTTCGGTACTCCACTGTATGTCGTCGACGATCAGGCCCTGCGCGATACGTGCCGCGCCTATCGTGCGGCTTTCGAAGCACGGTATCCCAACACCCATATTTCCTTCTCCAGCAAGGTCTTTACAACCATGGCCGTGTGCCGAATCGTCGAGCAGGAGGGCCTCGGCGTAGACGTGTCCTCCGGAGGCGAGTTGTACACCGCGATGCAGGCCGGCGTTCCCCCCAGCGGGATCGTTATGCACGGCAATAATAAGTCGCCGCAGGAGCTGGAGATGGCCGTCGCCGCAAAGGTGGGACGGATCGGCATCGACTACCTGGAGGAGATCGACGCCATTCAGCATGTTGCCGCCGCTCGCGAGGCGACTGTAGATATCCTGATCCGAGTCGCCCCAGGCGTGAGTGCCGACACACATACTCACATCCAGACCGGCAAGGTAGACACGAAGTTTGGCCTCGCCATCGCCAATGGCGACGCGAAGGAGGCGGTGGGGGCGGCGCTCAGAGCCCCCAACCTGCGCCTGCGCGGCATCAACTGCCACATCGGCTCCCAGATCCTCGATCTTCACCCCTTTGCCGAGGCCGCTCAGATGATGGTTGACTTCGCCGCTCAGCTTCGGTCCGAGCTTGGGTATACTGTGGAGGACCTCGACCTTGGGGGCGGCCTGGGCGTACGGTATCTGCCGAGCGACGCGCCACCGTCGCTCGAAGACTATGCTGAGACGGTCGCAGACGCGGTGAAGGCTTCCTGCGACAGACAGAAAATGCCTCTGCCGCGTCTAATACTCGAGCCAGGACGCAGCCTGATTGGAGAGGCTGGCACGACGCTGTATACGATCGGCGTTGTAAAGACAATCCCGGGCGTGCGCACCTACGTTGCTGTCGACGGGGGTCTGTCCGACAACCCGCGCCCGGCTTTGTACGGCGCACGGTATTCTGCACTTGTTGCGAACAAGGCGCATTCGGCTCCGGTCACGAAGGTTACCGTCTCTGGAAAGCACTGCGAAACGGATACGCTGATAGCCGATCTCGAAGCCCCCGAGACAGAGCCCGGAGACATCCTGGCCGTGCAGACCACTGGTGCGTACAACTACTCGATGGCGAGCAACTACAACCGGCTGCCGCGGCCGGCCGCCGTCCTCGTATCGAACGGGAGGGCGGAAGTCATCGTGGAGCGCGAGAGCCTGGATGACCTGGCGCGGCTCGACCGAATTCCACCCCGGCTCCGCGCAGCCGGGGGCGAGGCGGCTTCCTGAGAGATGACGCTTCAGTTCCTCACGATTGTGGCCGCGGCGAGCGGCATGGCGATGTTGGCCCTCACTCACAACGCCGCCGCCGAGTACTTCATGTTCGCGGCTCTTGCGGCCGTAGTTCTGGTCAGCTATGCCAGCTCGCGGCTCTCGGCTCGCGCCCTGAGAGTTTGCCGCGGTTGCCCGGACCGCGTCTTTGAGAACGACGCTCTGACGGTGCAGCTCGAGGTGACCAATAGCGGGCGCTTTCCGCGCTTCCTTGTGGACGTCGATGACGCTCTTCCGCACTTCATGGAGGCCGACGGGGAACGCAATTTCATGATCCCAACGTTGTGGCCCGGCGAGAGCGTCGTCCTTACCTATACGGCTCGCGCTCGAAAGCGAGGTGTCTACACGTGGAGCCCTCTGGCGATCTCCGCCTCCGATCCCTTCGGCGTCTTTCAACGGTTTGTCCCCGTTGAGGCCCAGGGCGAAGCGATCGTCTACCCAAAGCCACTCGACCTACGCGGGAGCCTTGGGCAGTCTGGAGTCGAGCTTCGCGGGATATCCATGGGAGAGCGCGCCCGGGGCTCCGAGTCCGGGCTCGACTTCTACGGCATTCGAGACTACGCTCCAGGCGATGATCTCCGCCGGATTCACTGGCCGGGTACCGCCCATCACGGAAGGCTCACCGTCATCGAGTTCGATCGGGGCGCCTCGGGGAATGTGGCGGTCGTCCTCGATACCATGGCTGGAACCGAGTTCGGCGCAGGTGTTGACTCCTCCCTCGAGGTGGGAATCCGAGCCGCTGCCTCCCTTATCCACGTCGCCCTCGCCGGCGAAGGAGTGGGCTTCCTGGCCGTGGCTTGCGCCGACGGGCCTCGCTGGGTTGCCGTTGAGCAGTTATACCGCGAGTACGAAGTCCTTGAGGTGCTCGCCAGGGTGAGCGCAGATGGTGCCATGCCGGCATCAGCACTCCTCCAGTGGGCCGCCAGCCATCTGGACCCGGGCGCAAATGTCGTCCTGATCACGGCTGCGCCCGACGGCGCTCTGCCGTCGGTAGTTGGCGGGCTCCGGGGGAGGCATCTACACCTCTCGACCATCGTCCTGGACGCGCACAGCTTCGACCTGAGTGCTCCCCATCCGACGGACGCCATGAGCGAACTCGAGGCGGCGGGAGCGGACGTGATCGGGATCGCCCGCGGCGCCGATCTGCAGGAGGCCTTGGGCCGTGTCATCGCCGGCTATACGTAGACAAGGGATCGCAGCTGACGAGGCAGTGCTCTATCTCGCGACCGCCGTAGCGCTCGCCTCCGCTGTCCTGGCTGCCGGGTGGGCAAGCGGCAGCGCCCGCGTCGGGTTCGTGGGCGCCGCGTTGGTCAGCTTGGGCATCTGGGTGAGCTGGCATACCCGCTCGTGGTACCGGGGCAGGAGACTCTTGCTCGGGCTGCTGATCGGCGTGCTGTCGGCCGGCTCTCTGCACGCCCTTATCAGTTGGGAGATAGCCACTGGAGTTGGACGGCTGTACCTAGCGCAGGCGGACATCGGGCTCTACCTGGCGCTGCGGATGGCGGTGGTGCTGGTCGGCTTCTCGCACCTCCTGCTCAGTCGCGACATGCTCCCCTTCTCTCTCGTTCCGGGACTCGCGCTTTTCGGCCTCGCGGGCGGACGCGGCATAGAGGCGGTGGCCTTCGGCGGCTTCCTTATCTTTCTTCCCAGCGCGCTTATCAGCGTCGGGCAAGCGATGATGTTGTCTGGTGTGCCCGCCAACTGGAGATCCGCACAGTCGCCAAGGGCGATAGCACGCTGGCGCAACCGGCACTGGGCCATGATCGGCCTCCTCATCGCGGCTATCCTGCTCGTAGGGGCGATGATCTACTTCCCAGCATATGCTTACGGCACCCAGTATTACTGGCACCTGGCGATGATGGACTTCGGCGGCCCCGGCCTGGGCAGCATCACGCGCCCCCGGCGTCCGACGGAGCTGGGCCGAAGCTACTCAGTGGGCAGAGGACCGATTGCGCCCGCGGAACGGCCCGTGTTCAGCTTCGAGGGCATCCCTTCGGGGCTCTGGCGCGGCGAGGTGTATGACCAGTATCTCGGGACTGCCTGGCGGTCGTCAGACGACTCTCCGCAGCCGCTTCCCGTCAGAGACGGAAGCTTGGCTGTGCGGCAGTTGTTCCCGGCCGCCGCGGAAGAGAGCCTGCTGACCCATACCGTGCGGGCCGAATCCGACCTCCGGCTGATATTGTACAGCCCCGGGCAGATTCAGCAGGCCGTTCTGCCCGCGGCGGTTTCCCGGTCGCTGCCAGAAGGAGCGTACGTCGACAAGTTCGGGTGCGTCTTCGCCCCGGGCAGCACTCTGTCAGCAGGGGCCCGCTACCAGATAGTATCCTATCCTCTGGGGGTCGCCCCAATGTCCTCGCGTCAGGCTGGCGCCCCGAGCCCGAGCGCCGTGGACGAGCTGGATGAGTCATACCTACGGATTCCACTCAGCGCGCGGCGCGCAGCCGACCTGGCGCGGCGTGTCGCCGCGAACGCTTCCGCCCCAAGCGACAAGCTGGCGGCACTTGTCACCTATCTTCATCAGAATTACGCCTACACGTTGAATCCTCCCGCTGTGCCCCTTGGCGAAGACGCCACCGAGTATTTCTTGTTCCGATCCCGGCGCGGCTACTGCGACCTCTTCGCCACCGCGCTGGCGATCATGGGGCGTGCCGTCGGGATCCCCACCCGGTTCGTGACTGGATATGCAGGTGGTCGATACGACCCGGAAAGCGGCCGTTACGTGCTCCGGGAGTCGGACGCCCACGCCTGGGTGGAGGCCTACGTATCCCCTTATGGTTGGGTCAGCATCGACCCCGCGCCGGCCGGCGATGTCCCGCCTATCCCGCCGCTGCAAGGGGCGCTTCTTTCGCTTCGCTTCTTCTTCCAAGATCGGCCGGCTCTCACCGTCGCTCTCGTCGCGGCGTTCGGTGGCGCACTTGTCCTCGTCGCCCTGCTGCTCTGGCGCGCCCGCGCCGCCACAAGGCTGCTTTCCCCCGAGGGAAACGACCCCGCCGCGGTCGTGCTGCGCGCCTATGCTCGCCTCAGCCATATCCTGGGAAAGACAGGTCGGCCCCGACCTCCAGCTCATACCCCCCTCGAGTATCTGCGCGCACTAGAATCCAGTTCGGCGCGAACGTCGGGGCGGGTCACGCCGCTCCCGCTCGCCAGCTTGGCACCCATCCGCTCTCTTACCGAGATGTTCCTCGTCGCTCGCTATGGGCCTCGTCCGGTGGAAGCCGAGACCGCCCGAATTGCCCTGCAGCGGCTCGAAGAAGCCCGGATTGCCCTGCGCAGGCATGCTTAAGAGCGCCTATCACAACCGTGTGCGTTCCGCAATCAGAGCCACCGTTCCGTCATCAGAGACAGCGGCGGGCGGGTTTGATGGCGGCTCCAAGACGACACAACGCCGACTCAAGTGGACGACCACGCCGAAGGCTGCATCTCATGTCCGGCCGATGGCACGGTGACCCCACCGCGTTTGGCGCGGGCGCGCATTGGTCGAGGACGGTACTGTCTTCTGGCCCATACACAAAGGGCTCCCGCATGCGCCCGCGGGAGCCCCGTATCCTTTCCCCTGACCGAGGGAGCTAGATCGCTGCCTCGTCTTCGTCCGAGGACTCCTTGTCCTCGCTGGGCAGCCGCACATCCGCGAGGTCTCTGATGAGTTCCTCCTCGGGCCCGGCGAACTCAGCATCGCCGAAGGCAGACCGAAGCAGCTCGGCCTCGCGGTCGGGAGCGGCATAGAGGGCGAGCTCTCCTGGGGGCCCTTGGACGCGCAGATTGCGGTACGATGTCATCCCCGTCCCGGCCGGGATCAGGCGACCTATAATGACGTTCTCCTTGAGCCCGACGAGATTGTCGACCTTCCCCTGGATGGCCGCTTCGGTCAGGACCCGCGTCGTCTTCTGGAAGGAAGCTGCGGAGAGCCAGCTATCGGTCGCAAGTGAGGCCTCCGTGATACCGAGCATGACCCACTCGCCGGTAGCCTCTTCGCCGCCGCGCTCGCGAATCTCGCGGTTCACCTGATCGAAGCGGAACCGGTCGTAGATCTTACCGGGCAGCAGTGCCGTGTCTCCTGGATCGACTATCCGGCGTTTGCGAAGCATCTGCCGCACGATCACCTCGATGTGCTTGTCGTTGATGTCAACGCCGTGCGATCGGTAGACGGCCTGGATCTCTCTCACCAAGTAGTCCTGTGCCGCGCGGACGCCCTGCATCTGGAGCACCTTCTGTGGATCGAGGGGGCCTTCGGTGAGAGCATCGCCGGCTCGGACGACATCCCCCTCTTTGACGGGAAGCAGACCTCGGTAAGGGACGAGGTGGCGTCGCTCGATAATGAGGGTGCGCACTTTGGCCTGGATCAGCGTCGCCAGTAGAGCCGGAGTGAGCTCCTGCCCGGCTTCCACGAGCTTCTCACCATCCTTCTTCGTGACGTCCTCGGCCACGACTTCCCCGTACAAGCGCTCCGGATGATCCGGATCAACTGGCTGCTCGGAGTGGATTATGACCCACTTCACACCCGGAGTCTCGATCCTGGCAACCACGCCGTCGGCTTCCGACACAATCGCCTGACCTTTGGGACGTCGGGCCTCGAAGAGTTCCACGACTCTCAGCAGGCCCTTGACCTGCTCTTCCATGACCCGCACGAGCTGTTGGATCACCCGCTTCTGATCTGGATCGAGGCTGAGACCGCGGCGCTTGCTCGGGGCCTTCTCCGACTTCTTCTTTCGAGTCGATCGCCGCTTCTTGGCTCGCCCTGCCTCTTCCCGAGGGTTGAGCCGGACGATTCCAGCCTTCACGTCTCCCCAGAGCTGCTTGAGGGTGTCCTTCTTCTTCTCCTTGACCTGCGCCACACCGGTCAGATACTGTCCCGCCACGCCTCCGGTGTGGAAGGTGCGCATCGTGAGCTGAGTTCCTGGCTCACCAATGGATTGGGCGGCGATGATGCCGACCGCCTCGCCCACCTCTACAAGATCGTTGGTGGAAAAGTCGCGGCCGTAGCACCGAGCGCAGATCCCCTGTGTCAGTTCGCACGACAGGGCCGAGCGCACCAACACCTGCCCCTGGGCCAGGCCGCCCTTCTCCCAAAGCTCGGCCGAGAGCGTCCGCAGCTTCGCCGCGTGCGTGCCCCGCACGATCTTGCCGCTCTCGATGATCGTTTTCCCGGTGAACGGATCGACCAAGTCCGCCGGCGCTGGCTCACCTTTTTCTAGATTGCGGACGTGGCGATGGAAGGTTTCGCACTCCTCGACTACGCGCCTGACCGCCGTCAATGCCGGTACGACTTCGTGCGCGGCCGACCGTTCGCCGCAGCCTGCACACACCTTGATCAACTCAAAGGGCCCCCCGCAGTCCGCACACGAACTCTCCTCCAACAGGAGCGTCGTCGGCGCCTGGCCCACAGAGGTCGTGCCCAGTTCCTCGCCGAAGTCGCCTTCCTCCGCCGGCTCGGCCCTCGTCTCTTCCGTATCGTCGGGCTCACTCTCGGCGTCGTCCGAGGCCTCCGACAGAGGCTCCGTCTCCTCGTCTTCCCGAGCGGGTGCGGAGTCGTCGTTAGCCTGCAGATCCTCCGCCTCGGCGTGGCGAAGCAGGTACCGCTCCGTCATCTCCGACTCGCCGACCAGCTCTCCGCAGGACTGACACTGGTAGTAGTTCTCTAGACTCCCGTCACACTTCACGCAGGGCTGGTCCGTGTTCTCGCCGATCTCTTGGCCCTCCCTGACGATCACCCTGTCGGTACGCGGATCGACGACATCCTGGGGGACCACTCGCCCATCGATCCGCCTTTCCAGTGGCTCGATTTCCTCCGCGCCATCGCGTATCGCGGCAACCCATATCCCGTTGGCTGTCCCGCAGTCCGGTTCCCGCACGATGACGTCCTGTGCGACGTCCACCAACCGGCGCGTCAGGTAGCCTGCGTCGGCTGTCCGCAGAGCGGTATCGGCGAGACCCTTGCGAGCTCCGTGAGTCGACACGAAGTACTCCAGGACGCTCAACCCCTCGTGGAAGTTCGACTTGATCGGCAGGTCCTCGATGAACCGACCGAACGGATCTGACATGAGACCTCGCATGCCCGCGATCTGTGTGATCTGACGCGGCGTACCCCGTGCCCCGGAGTTCGCCATCATGTAGATGGGGTTAAACGGATCGATATTCTCCAGAATGGCGCGGGAGACCGCGTCCGAAGCCTGGTTCCACAACCGGCACACTGTGTCCGAGCGTTCACCGGCGCTGATGAGCCCCTTGGCGAAGTTGTCATTGACTTTCTGCACGGACGCTTCGGTCCGCGCCAAGATGTCCTCGCGGCGTGCCCGCGGGATGTCCATGTCTGTCATCGAAATGGTAATCCCCGCCCTGGTTGCGAAGCGGAAGCCCAGCTCCTTGAGATCGTCTACCAGTTTCACGGTTCGCGCGGTGCCGTAGTGGCGGTAGCACTCCCGCACGAACCGACTCAGCTCCCGCTCGTCCACGACCCGGCTCACATACCGCAACTTAGGCGGAAGCACCTCATTGAAGATGATCCGCCCGACAGTCGTGTCCATCAGCGCGCCGTCGACGCGCACCCTGATTTCGGCATGAAGGTCCAGCTTTCTCATATCGTAGGCAAGCCGCGCGTCGGTCGCGTTTGCGAAATCCTTCTTGCTACCGTGAGCGTCCTCTCTCTTCTGGGTCAGGTAGTAGCACCCCAAGATGATGTCGCGCGTGGGAGTCACCATCGGTCGCCCGTCCGCCGGCGAAAAGAGGTTCTCGGTCGACATCATCAGGATGCGGGCCTCTGCCTGAGCTGCGGTGGAAAGCGGAACATGCACAGCCATCTGGTCGCCGTCGAAGTCGGCGTTGAACGGCAGACACACGAGTGGGTGAATCTGGATGGCCTTCCCGTCGACGAGCACCGGCTCGAACGCCTGGATGCCCAAGCGGTGGAGCGTCGGCGCCCGGTTCAACATGATCGGATGATCTTGGATGACCTCCTCCAGCGCGTCCCATACCTCGGAGCGCATCCGATCGACCATCTTCTTTGCCGTCTTCACGTTGGTTGTGAACCCCCGCTCAACCAACCGCTTCATCACGAACGGCTTGAACAGCTCGAGTGCCATCTCCTTGGGGAGCCCGCACTGGTGGAGCTTGAGGTACGGGTTTACCACGATGACCGAGCGACCGGAGTAGTCCACGCGCTTGCCAAGCAGGTTCTTCCTGAAGCGTCCCTCCTTGCCCTTGAGCATGTCCGAGAGAGACTTAAGGGGCCGGTTGTTCGATCCGGTAACCGGTCGGCTGCGTCGGCCGTTGTCGATCAGCGCGTCCACCGCCTCTTGCAGCAGCCGCTTCTCGTGGTTGATGATAGACTCCGGCGCGTGCAAAGCCTTGATCTTCTTCAGGCGGTTGTTCCGATTGATGATGCGCCGGTAGAGGTCGTTCAGATCGCTCGTAGCGAACCGGCCGCCGTCCAGCTGCACCATGGGTCGAAGCTCCGGCGGAATAACCGGTATGACGTCCAGCACCATCCATTCCGGTCGGTTCTTCGACTTGCGGAACGCTTCTGTCACCTCAAGCCGCTTGATCGCTCGCGCCCGCTTCGGGCCGGTGGTCTCTGTGATCTCCTGACGCAGCTCTCGCGAGAGCTCCTCGAGATCGATCTCCTTGAGCAGATCGCGCACCGCCGTTGCGCCCAGGTCAGCCGAGAACAACTGCTCGTATTCGCGGCCGTGATCCGCGGACAGGGCATCCACAACCCGGATAATCGCGCGATACTCGGATTCCGTGATCAGTTGCTTCTTTGTGAGCCCCGGGTCCGCGTCCAGCTTCGCCCCCAAAAGAAGCCGCATTCCCTGCTCGAGCTCTGTCTGCTGCTCCTGCGCGAGGCGTTCTTCCTCCCGGGTCTGGACGTCTGCCGCCTCTGCGATGTCGCTGGCATCCAGTTCCTCCTCCAGTTCGCCAGCCTCCAGCTTGGCCAGCTTCTCATCCCGCTCGGCCTTGATCTCCTCGATCCGTTGCTGGGCCTGCTCGGCGAGTGCCCCCCGCCGCTGTTCCACTAGGTTCTGAATGAGTTCCACGCTCTTGGAAAGCAGCTCGTAGTCGACCTGCGTCACAATATAGGAGGCGAAGTAGATGACCTTCTCCAAAGGCCGAGGAGAGATGTTCAGCAGCAGGCTCATCGGGCTCGGCACGCCTTTGAGATACCAGATGTGGCTGACTGCGGCCGCCAGCTCGATATGCCCCATTCGCTCCCGTCGGACCTTCGCCCGTGTAACCTCCACCCCGCAGCGGTCGCACGTGATCCCACGAAACTTGATCTTGCGGTATTTGCCACAATGGCATTCCCAGTCCCGCGTGGGACCGAAGATGCGCTCGCAGAACAGCCCGTCCGGCTCCGGCTTGAAGGTGCGGTAGTTGATCGTCTCGGGCTTCTTCACCTCGCCCTTGGACCAGCGCCGAATCTCGTCCGACGAAGCCAACCCAAGCCTAAGCTGATCGAATCTGGTTGTATCCACCATGTGCTCTCTGCTCCTTAAGAATCTCTAACAAAACCCCTTCGGGCGATGGCTGCGCAGCAGAGAGACCCGCCGCAAACGGCGGAATGCGGGGTTTTGCTAGAGTCTCTAAGCTCTCTCAGCGCGTCCGCCGCCCTCCGCGAGGAGGTATCGTCTGCTCCCAACCCTTCGTCGATCGAAGCTGTGCTCCACCTGACACTGATCAAGCACGTACTTCTTCGCCCTCTTGTCCTTCCAGGCTCACGGGTTCCGCCTCTTTCGACTCCACCACGAGCTGCAATCCAAGACTCTGGAGCTCCTTGATCAGAATCTTGAATGATTCTGGGATGCCCGGCTCGGTGATTGGCTCGCCCTTCACAATCGACTCGTACGTCTTCACCCGCCCAAGCACGTCGTCCGACTTGATGGTCAGAATCTCCTGAAGCGTGTAGGCGGCGCCGTATGCCTCAAGTGCCCACACCTCCATCTCGCCGAAGCGCTGGCCGCCAAACTGCGCCTTGCCGCCCAGCGGCTGCTGCGTAACGAGGGAATACGGCCCCGTGGACCGCGCATGGATCTTGTCCTCGACGAGGTGGATGAGCTTCATCGTGTAGATATTGCCTACAGTGATGGGCTGATTGAAGGGCTCGCCGCTTCGACCGTCGTAGAGCCTGTACTTGCCCGTTTTCGCGTCGAAACCCACCATGTCGTTCACGCGCTGGGTGATATGCGCGACAACGTGGCTCGCCCGGGCCTCCGCGCCTCTGATCTCTGACCATTCAGCTGGGTCCGCCGCCACCCACTCAGCGATACGTTCCAGCTCCGCCGGATCACCTTTGGCCAGCCACTGCGTCAGGTCCTCGAGAAGCTCCTCGAAGTTCCTTTGCTCATCGTACCAGTCGTCGGCCAGTCCGATCTGTTCCACAACGTACTTCGCGAGAGACCGCCTCCGGAACCGATTTGCCGCGACGTGGAAGTACTCGATGATTTCCTTATCTGTCGCCCCTTCGAAGATCGGGTTCTCAAAGGCCACCCCCAGCTCCTCCGCCGCAAGTCCCAGATGCGACTCTAGGATTTGGCCGATGTTCATGCGGGACGGCACTCCCAGCGGGTTGAGGATGATGTCCACGGGCGTCCCGTCTGGCAGAAAAGGCATATCCTGCGCCGGCAGGATTTTCGCCACGACGCCCTTGTTGCCGTGGCGCCCGGCGAGCTTATCGCCCTCCATGATCTTGCGGCGCTGCGCGATATACGCGCGCACGAGCTGATTGACGCCCGGAAGCAACTCGTCACCCGGCTCGCGCTTCAGCTCACCGCCGCACCGGTCACAGTAGTGCCGGTGTTGGTTCTTGCCAACCTGATACTCGGTCTCGCACTTCTGACATCGGTACTTCACGCGTGAGAAGCGCTTGATGTCCACGACTTTGCCCTTCTCGCCATGCGGCACGCGAAGGGAGGTGTCGCGCATCTCCGCTGCCTTCTCACCGAAGATCGCCCGCACGAGCTTCTCTTCGGACGTCAGCTCCTCTTGGCCCTTGGGAGCGACCTTCCCGACGAGGATGTCTTCAGCGCGCACCTGAGCGCCGATCCGAATCACGCCGTCCTCGTCTAGGTCCTTTAGCGCCTCATCGCCGACGTTCGGAATATCGCGCGTGATCTCCTCCGGACCGACTTTGGTCTCCCGCGCCTCGATCTCGTACTTCTCAATATGAATCGACGTGAATACGTCATCGCGGACGAGCCGCTCGCTGAGGACTATCGCGTCTTCGTAGTTGAAGCCCTCCCAGGGCATGAAGGCCACTATGAGATTGCGGCCCAAGGCCAGTAGACCATTATCGGTGCACGGGCCGTCCGCCAGGATGTGCCTTCTGCTGACGAAGTCTCCCTTGCGCACGATCGGCCGCTGGTTGATGCACGTCGCCTGGTTTGAGCGCACGAACTTCTGCAGCCGATAGCGGTCCACCGTTCCGTCCGCCCTCGTCACTTCGATGCGGTTAGCAGTCACGGCCGTCACCATGCCGTCGGCGCGCGCCAGTACCACAGCCCCTGAATCCTGCGCCGCCCGCCCCTCGACACCCGTGCGAATGTACGGCGCATCCGCCTTCAGCAGCGGCACCGCCTGGCGCTGCATATTCGATCCCATCAGGGCGCGGTTGGCGTCATCATTCTCCAGGAACGGGATCAACGCGGTTGCCACAGACACGATCTGCTTTGGCGAGAGATCGACGAAATCGATCTCCTCCGGAGGGACGGCCGGGTACGACTCCCGGTAGCGCACGCTCACGCCGGCAGCCGTGATCCGGCCTTTCTCATCGACCGGCACCGTCGCTGGGGCAATGTGGTAGTTGTCTTCTTCATCGGCCGTCAGATAGACGATCTCATCGGTGACGACGCCTTTCCTGACCCGACGGTATGGCGTCTCGATGAACCCGTACTCGTCCAGTCGCGCATAGATAGCCAGCGAGCCGATCAGACCGATGTTCGGCCCTTCGGGCGTCTCGATGGGGCAGATGCGCCCGTAGTGCGAATGGTGCACATCCCGCACTTCCAGCTTTGCGCTCTGGCGACTTAGGCCGCCCGGCCCGAGAGCGCTCAGCCTCCGCTTGTGGGTCAGCTCCGCCAGTGGGTTTGTCTCGTCCATGAACTGACTCAGCTGGCTCGAGCCGAAGAAGCTCTTGATAGCCGCCGAAATCGGCTTCGTGCTGATGATTGCCTGGGGCGTCACCTGCTCTGGATCCAGGCTCGTCATGCGCTCACGCGCGATCCGCTCCATCCGCAGGAAGCCAATTCGGAACTGATTCTGCAGGAGCTCCCCCACACAACGCACTCGCTTGTTCATCAGATGGTCAATCTCATCGACTGTCGTCGCTGGATTGCCCTCGCCGAGTTGGATCAGATACTGCAGAATCGCGATAAGATCTTCCTTCGTCAGCGTCCGCACAGTCTCCGGGAGGTCTAGGCCGAGCTTCTTGTTCAACTTATAGCGCCCGACGCGAGCCAAGTCGTAACGACGGTTGTCCGCGAACAACCCGGAAAGGCGATTTCGGGCGATCTCGGGCGTGACCGGGTCGCCAGGTCGCTCTCGTCGGTAGATGTCGATCAGCGCCTCGTCCTCCGTATGCGTCGGGTCCTTTGCCATCGTTTCGTCGATGAGCGAATGAAGAGAGGCTACTTTCACGTCTTCGAGCTTCAGTTCCGCAATACGCTCTGCCGCCTCTCGGCTGAGGCGCTCGCCCGGCATGGCCAGCACTTCCCCCGTCTCTGAGTCCACAACGCGGTTCCAGGCGCGTCGACCCACCAGGACTTCCGCTGTCAGCTTCTTGGGCTGCTCGGGGACTCCGAACAACCGTACGAGATCCCCGTCGGTCGAGCACTTCACCTTTTCGCTGTCCGGCGCTAGGCTGATGCAGTTGAGAGCTCGAAGCAAGGTCGTGACCGGAAACTTGTGGGCCTGCCCGATCTTCACAGAGACGAGATCGTTCGCGTCCGAGTCGATATCGAGCCAGGCACCTTCGCTCGGAATCACCTGTGCGCTGTAGAGTATCCGACCGCTGAAGTCGATCGTGTCTCTGAAGTAGACCCCGGGCGACCGCGCCAGCTGGCTCACGACACACCGCTCTGGTCCGTTGACGACAAACGTGCCGTTCTCGGTCATGATCGGGAGCTCTCCGAGGTAAACCTCAGACTCCTTGATCTCCCCGGTGCGGCGGTGATGGAGCCAGACGCGCGCCTTCAGCGGCACCTCGTACGTAACATCGCGATCCCGACACTCGTAGATGTCGTATTTCGGCTCGCCCAGGTAGTAGTTCGGCTCCCCGTCCTGCGGATCACAGAAGGAAAGGGCCAGATTTCCCGTGAAGTCTTCGATGGGCGAGAAGTTGACGAAGAGTTCCCGGAGGCCCTCCTCCCGGAACCACTCGTACGATTTGAGTTGGATCTCGATCAGGTTTGGGATGTCTGCCGCGACATAGCCCTGACGCGGGAGTCGCCCCTTGACCCTAATGGCTTCCATCGTGTCTCCTTCCCAATAGATGCCCCTAACCTGCCCACACGCGCCCTCAGCCGGCCCTCAGCCCGCCAGAAACGGCGTAGCGGCGCTGGACCGGCTCCATCGGCTAGTCAATGCGAGGGTTACACGGACGACGAGAAGGCTTGCTCACCTGTCCCCGGAGGTTGTCGGCATTCCCCAAAGTCGTGTCGGCACAAACTAATAGTATACAGCCTCGGTGCCCTCGTGTCAACACTATTCCGGCGCTTTTTTCTTGAGTTACCATACATAGGTAACAGGTAGGGAGCAAGCGACGGGAGTGGTGCCAGAGAGCTGCGAAACGAGGAAAGGCACCGGCACCTTCGGTAGAGTGTTGTTGGATAGACCACCTATCGGAG
>Ga0307376_10003010_pt1 | contig 15959 bp, 28 predicted proteins | sample TR2MG_FD_202536 | JGI IMG/M metagenome (GOLD analysis project Ga0307376, IMG submission 202536) | Soil microbial communities from Risofladan, Vaasa, Finland - TR-2 | ecosystem: Environmental > Terrestrial > Soil > Coastal area > Acid sulfate soil | place: Finland: Risofladan, Vaasa | collected...
CATCCGGGTTGAGATGATATTTGACGCACATCCGCGTGAATCGCCGCTGCCAGGTCTCTACCTGGCTCTCCAGTTCCTTGATGCGCTCACGGAGAGCCTCGATGATCTCGCGCAGCGCCTGCACCTCGTCCTTCCTGGCCGAAGCGCGCGCTGTGCGCCACGAAACATAGAGACCCCCAACACCGGTGATGAACCCGGCGATAGCGACGATCGCTGCAACCGCGTTGTCCATCACCTGCTGAGAGAACGCTTCTGCAGCGCCTTCTGCCCGAGGTACGCCACCTGGCTGCCCAGCCAGGCCAGGAACCCCAACGCCAGCGCCCGCCAGTACGGTTCGAGCACAACCCACACATCGGCTGGAATGACCTGCAGCAGCACCCGCGCCAACAGGGGCAGGCCAACCGTCACCCCGAACACCAGCCAGAACTTGGCTCCACTGGGCAAGTTCTCGAACCACTTGAAGTGCTCGAACAGGAACGACAGGATCACCCCGCCGCCCAGGCCAGTGGCCAGCATCTCCACGACCTGTATCAGGCTGGGGACATCAGGCAGTGGCGGTTCCTCTCCACCTGGGGGAGGGATTGGGGAATCGAACGGCTGTGGCTGCTGGGCCATCGCAGACCCTGCCAACACCAGAGACACAAGCAGAACGACCAGCAAACCTACTCGAACCTTCACGGAACACCTCCTATAGCGTGATGTAAAACAAAAGACGCCCACCCCTCTATCGGGTGGGCGTCTCAACGGCAACCCTATTTCCTGGTTCAATCACTGGGCAATGGGGAGCGCGTACCTCTTCTCAATCCACCGCACCACCATCAACAGCGCCCGGCGTAGAATCAGAAAGAACTCGCGTAGATCCTCATCATTCGTCACAGTCAGCCCCCGTCACAATATACTATATCACCTCCTTGTTTAATCGTCAAGTAGAAATAAGTTCACTCCACGCGCCAGTACACGGTCTGGAATGGCACCTCGTTGACCTTCTCCTCAGCCTTCAGCTCGTCCAGGGCCTCCAGTATTACTCTCGGACTTTCGTCCAGTTCCACAGACAACTCAAATAGCCCTGCCGGTCGCCGCCGCAACTCCTCCAGAATCGCCCATTTCAATTCCTGCTTGCCCATCGTCACCTCCCTACCCGATGCCCTGCGCGGCTTCCCGCCGTGACTCCGCGACCTGCTCCAGCATCTGCAGAGATTCCCCCTCGGACGCACCCAGAAAAATAGGGTTGCGACCGAACGGCCGGTACCAGTATCCGGTCTGTTGCATGGTACCATCATAGTCATTGCCCTTGTAGATATTCGCGGAATTGTCGCCATACAGTTCCGCTGCTTTCATCTGAAGTCTACTTATAGCACTCATCTAATTCACCTCCCTTCCATATCATTATACAACACATGCAGACACTGCCCCACCGGCCCACCACAGTATTCCCACCCGTGCACCTCCGCCCACGGCCCGAGCTCAATCCCACAGGTCAGACAGAAATGCACTCCCGGCTCCTCCTGATACCCCGCTCAGCGGTTCCGTAGAATACTTTCATTTAAGTTCCCCTCCTCCTTCCCCTCCCACTCCATCAGCTCGATCATCTCCATCGTCCGATCCCAATACGTCCCCGCCGCCGGCGCACACTCACCGAACACCAGGTGCACCGCCCTGGTCTTCGCACCCCACTCCCCCCGGTGCCGCTGCCAGAACTCCCGTAGCCGTTCGATCCGCTCTTCTGAAGTCGTCATATCGCTCACCGATTCGCGCCTGCTCCCCACTGTCCTCGCAGTGGGGAGCAGAACCAACCGGTCAGCCTACCAGGCCACCTGGGCGCTCGTCCCTACCACCTCCTCTGCCGCCGCGCCCGACACCGGGATCAGTGCGCTCATCACCTGCGCCCGCCGGAACTGCGCCTGCAGAAACAAGTACTCTGCATCGCTGAAATGCGGCACGTCGTCATCCCGCAGTTGCTCCAGCCGCCGGCTGGCCTGCTTGATCATCCCGTTCGCATCATCGAACCTCTGATGACCCTTATGCAATTCCCTGACCTTGAGCGCAGCGCCGCCCATATAGATCTCCCACGCATTCGCCAACCGCTGGGAGATGGGAGCCACCGGATGCACGATCTCCACCGTCTGGCCCCACGCCAATATCGTGAAGCGAGTGTCCACGAACCTGCCCATCTGCTCCACCCACTCCACCGTCACCGGCCCCAGATCCGCGTCTGCCAGCGCCGCCGTCGTCTGAACCAAATACTGCGCGATCAGATCCTTGCTGACGCCCGGCAGTGTGCGACCCTGGGGGTCCAACAACACGGGCGGACGGAAAATAGCCACTTCACGGCCCTTTACCGCCGCTGCCTCTGCGCTCCCGGCCTGCGGGACGTCGTACACGATCACCTTCGTCCCTGACGGCTTCTCGCGCTTCGGCCCTCCCAATAACTTGAACTTCTTCATCATAGACCTCCTGATCTACGTGAAACTCGTGCGTGTGACGTGCGTGCGTGCGCCTACGCGCCCAAACGCACGTCTCACGCACCATCCCAAACGGGTGGGGCGGGCTCTTCTCGCCCATTTCCCCCCCGTGCCAACCGCCCAAACACTGCCCGGCCCACCGCTGTCAAGATCACCCCCTGCGTCGGCGATCCCGGCCGTACCCACACCACCAACCCTCTTTCCAACAAACTATCCTGGAATCCTCGAAACTCCGGCCCGGCCGCCAGCGGCTTCCCCGCCCCAGCCAATCCCCTCTCCGAGATCGGTTGCCCGGCTATGATCATCTCTGCCACCTCGTGCATCCGCCGCCGCGCATCCGGTCCCGTTAGCAGATCAATCCGGTCCATCGCCTTCACGCCATTCTCATTCGTGTGCGATATTTCCACCTGCACCCGCTCCGTTACCACTTGAGACTCAGGCGTCTTGGGCGGATTCAGCGCCTTGAAAATCCGGTTCACCTGCCAGGGCAACACCGGCCCGGGCCACGCAATCGCCGTCCGCGGCGGTACCGGCCCGCTCGGATCCACGATCTCCACCGAGTACCGGTACGTTCCAATGATCATCGGATAGATCACCACGAACACCAGGAACCCGATCCCCCACACCTGAACTATTCCCTGCGGATGGGCCAGCAGCCAATGCCACAACTCCCGCGCCAGTGGCACCGCCACCAGCAGCGCGATGGACAATACGATGGAGACGATCGTCCCCACCACCAGCACATCCCGGCTTCGCTGCCACAGCCGCCAGCACACCAGCCCTCCCACTGCCAGCGCCGCCAGCGCCAGGATCCATTCCCGTGCCAGAATCACGCATCCCGTCAGCGCCAGGTAGATCGCAAAGTCGCACAGCATCAGCCGCCAGATCTGCGCCCACGGCACCTTCACCTCAGCCGCGGCGTCTACCTTCTTGATCTCGATCTGCCCCGGCTGCGACCCGATCACTGTCGGCCCCTTCTCATTGCCCATCTGCCACTCCCCGTTCCGCCCCCGTCAAGCGCTCCCGGCCGTGCCTCATCTTCCATCCCGGCCAGCGCCTCTCCGCTAATTCGTCCCCGACCCACTCCAACCGGCCGCCCGGGCGGAGCAATTCTTGGACCAGATGCATCAGGCCAAGGCTGATCATTAGCATCACCAGCCCCGTCCCACAAACCGCTACAGTCGCTCCCAGCGCCGAAAACTCCATGTCCATCAATCCTACGCCTCTGCTCCAAAAATCGCCCAGAATGCCTCTAGAACCCTCTTACCCCACCGTACTACCCCACCGTACTACCCCACCGTACTACCCCACCGTAATAAATTCAACCCCACCGTCGCAACCCCACCGTACAGAGCTAGGAATCACCCCAGTTTTCACTTTCGGCCCTTGCTCAGAAACTGGCGCAACCGGTTCATAAGATCGTCCAGATCCTCGAGCACAACCACCCATCCCCAACGATGTGTCTGGCTCGCCCGCCGCCGTCCATCCAGGGTGATCTCATCATTGATGTATTGCTCGCTTGCCTTCATCACGAACAGATTGATGACCCCCGCTGGAGAGCACTCCTCAAACTCCGCGATCATCTTGACCATCTCCACGATCTCTGGCGCGAGCTCGAACGTTACCCGCTGGCGCTTCGCATCCCGATCCGCCTTCTTGCGTTGCGCCGGCGTCATCTGTCGCCGCGTATCTCGCTGATCCGCATCTCCCAGCACGGCCAACACTGCCGGGTCGAGCTCTGGTTGCCGTCGTTGATTCTGTCCCATCGTCTGCCTCCCTTAACGGATCTCCTGCGCCAAACGCTGCAGCACCTGCCGGTACCCACCCCGCAGCACGCCGCAGATCTCCACCCCCACTATCGCCCGGCACTTCGGCGCGTACTCCCACAGTGTCTTGCCAAATGCTGGGGCCTCCCGGGCTTTCACATCCAGGGGGATGGGCGGCCAGCCCCGCTTGCCAAATTGCTCGACGAGCGCCTCGAGCTGCTCGTGACTTTCCTTTGTAGTGCGCTCCCACATTGTCGGGAGGATCCCCAAGAACTTGCCGCAGTCTCCCCCCAGCTTGACCAGCGTTGCAACACTGGTCAGCGCATCGCCCGCCCCGACGACTGCCAGATAATCCAGAGCGACGGGGATCAAGAAATAATCGCACGCGACCAGCGCACCGAGTTGCAGCACGTCCACGCCCGGCGCATTGTCCAGCACACAGATGTCGTACCCACCCAACTTCCGCAGCACCCTGCTCAGCGCTTGCTCACGAAATGGCTCCCCCGCCAACCGGTTCTTAGCATCCAACGTCGTCTTGTCGCTCAACACAACGTCCAGCCGTTCCCGGCCGGTAGATATGATCGCCCGCAGCGGGTTGTCGAATAGCAACCGGTAGAGCCCATCTGCCTTATCCAGCCCCAGCACATCCGCGCAATTCCCCTGCGCGTCCAGGTCCACCAGCAGCACACGCCCCCCGGCCATCGCCAGGCCGTGCGCGAGAGTGACTGCCGTCGTAGTCTTTCCCACCCCGCCCTTCTGGTTTACAATCGCGATCGTAATCATCTCCACAGTCCTCCTCGGGCAGGGGGAGCGAGAGCATCCTCCCCCTGCCCCTTCTTCCTATCTCGACGTCGGCTCCTTGCCGACCACCTGCCGATATGCCTGCAGCGCCTCCTCATAATCACCGTCACGGCTGGCAATCTCGGCCGGACTCTTCCGCCAACGCCGTGCTATGCATGCCTCGCTATGCGTGGTCCCGATCCAGTTCCGCAGTGCTCGCTCAACGACTGCCGCCAACTTCTCCTCATCCATCTTGCCCGACCTCCTCTAACTCGATCACTCCCAACAGCGACACGGTCGCCTGCAGCAACCCCCGCATCGCCTCCAGCACGTCGCGGACCTTGGGCTCCCCGGTCCCCTTCCCACCGTTCATCATCGGCAATCCCGCTGCAACGTGCTTGTCTAACGAACCCTTCCAGGCCTTCAGTGCCTGATCGTTACGGCGCAACCGCCGGAGCTCCTTAGGCGACACTTGCACTCCCATCTCCGACCCCCTTCACTACCCCGATCACGCGCAGCCCCGGCCCCGGCCCGAACCCCACCCCCGCCTCGGCCAGATCGCGCACCACCGAGACGACCGCCGCCAGCCGTTCCTGTGCCGCGACCTCATCGTGTACGCATCCGCAGAACTCGTCCATCGCTCACCTCACACATAGTACCGCGTCAGCGCCACTGCGACGTCACACAGCACTGCCAGCCCATCACAATCCCGCGCGGCCAGCATCACGCCGATCTCCTCGGCGAGATCAACGTAAAGCTGCTCGCACGGCTCCTGGGACTGGGCCTGCTCCAACGCTGCCCGGCCAGCCTCCGTAGGCCACAGGCCGCAACCCTGCCCATTGACCCCGGTGATCGTCACCACCTCGACCTCTACCACTTGATCCTGTCCCCACATTTGCCGTCTCCTTTCAGTCCATATAAAGACAAAGGCCCACAGCGGCATCGCCAACCTGGAGACGGCAATCTCGGACAGGCGGTTTCTGCCACTGTGGGCCTTTATCCACAACTAGTATGAGGTTGTCAACGAGTGGCGACAAAAAGCCGCCTGCTTCGGAGATTGCCGTCTCTACCTGAAGATTATAGCACATCTTTTCCCCCTTGTCAACCCCACCGTAGCATTTTTAAGAATTTCGGCCGCCGAACTCAGATTAGCCGCCACCCCCGTGCCTGTTAATCCACGCCAGCCACGCCGCATCTACATCGCTAACGGGCATGTGTTCCAAGGCATTGATCGCAATGGTGGCAATCTCTAACCACTCCATCGCTGGAGTATCCTTATGCTTACCACGCAGTGATAGATGCAATTCCAGTACCTCTTCGGCCAACTGATCAAACGTAGCTCCTCCTGGACATATCTGGTTTGCTCGACATGCTATATCCACAACCGCGTCAGCAAATGCTCGTGTCTCTTCCTCACTCATTGCGCTTCTCCTGACTTTGGCCGCCAGTTCTCCAGAAACGGAAACCCGGCCAGCGCCCCCAGCAACAACGGCCAGGCCAGCACACACCCCGCCGCGTACAGCATCAGCCGCACCAGGTTCCCAAACCAGTGCCGGGGCAGCTCGCAGTACACCCGCTCCAGCACGTGCAACCCCCCCACAACCCGCCCCAACGTGTAGGCCGTCCCGATGACCCACACAAACACGACGATCAGCTCCGTCCCCGTCAGCAGCCGCACCGTCTCCTCCACCCGGTCCAGCACCATCCACCAGCTCACTTCCGCCTCCATCGTTTGACCGCCCACTTGACCCCCACGACCACGACCGTCGCGATCACCAGCGCCACCGCCCACACCGCCAGCGACTCCCAATCCGCCCGCGTCAGCGGCTGCAGCACCGGCGGTGATGACCGTACCCAGCCCGGCAGCAGCACGATCCCCCACCCGATCAAAATCGCCAGGCCCAACAACTCGATCAGCCAGTCCACACATCCCCGTCGCCTATGCATCCCCTACCCCCTTCGCCGGCGCAGCCTCTCGTACTTCCAATACGGAGGTCGCCGGTCCGTGCGCCAGATGAACCCCGCGCCGGTCACCAACAGCCCCACCAGTGCCAGCCCCTTCGCCATCGCAGGATTCCCCGACGCCAGCGCCACAATCGCCGCAAATGCCAGCCCTAACGCAAGAGTGTTCATTCCACCTCCGGGTCATACACCAGATCCCCCGGCCGCTCCAGCCCACCGCGCCCATCAAGGTCATCAAACACACACGGCTGGGCCGCGATCAGTTCCTCCGTCTCGAACCCGTCGAACAGTGTCATCTGCCCGGACCTCATCGCCCGCTGCAGATTCCTGATCTGCTCGGCCATCCCCGCCCGCATCACCACCTGCCACGCCCGCCGGTGCGTCTGCCGCAAAATCGAGAGATGGTTATTCGCAAACCCGAAATCGCACCCACAGCCTAGGCAGCCATTTCTCCGCACTCGCTGCCTGCTGCCATCCAGCGCTACGTAGGTCTTACTGTACAGCGTCGCATAGGACACCTCGTACCGCCGGATGTAGTTCCAGATGTCGGCCTCTGTCCACGTGGCCAGCGGCTGGCAGTGATGAAAAGGCGCCCCCTTCAAATAGTCCTTCTTCTCTCCCTCGAACAGCCATCCCCGCGTCAAGAAATTGATCGCCCGGCTACGGCTCTCCTCGGCCAGCAACCCCTTGAATACCAGGTCAACGCCCAGTTCGGCCTGCAGCCTCTGCGCCGGTTCTTTTTTCAACTGGTAACAGCAGTGCTGTGAGATGCGCACCGTCCGCAACACCTGGTAATAGGCCAATAGCGCCGGGTCGCTGGACTCGCTCTGCGAGAATCGCAAAAACGTATCAATGTTAATCCGGTGCGCGTCCAACCGCGACCACGCCTTGCCCAGGAGCGGATACCCGTACTGATCAGTGCACCAGAAATACCCCATCACCGTGCCCTCGGGCCACACCAGCCGTTCCCGTTCCAACTCGGCCGCCAGGTACACCGGGCAGGCCCGTTCGAGCGCCTCCGTGCTTTTCAACTTCCCATCCGGTTTCAGCACGTCGCCGATCTGCCCCCGCTCGATCAGATACTCCCAGATGCGGCGCTGGCCAGCATACTTGAACCCAGGCCGGGAGGTCTTGGCCGGTCGCGCCTCGTAGAATTCCCCGCCCCACTCTTTCGCCATCCGCCGGGCGAACGTCACACACTCTGGATACTCCACGCCCGTGTTCCCGTAGATGATCACCAGCCGCGCGGCCTGGTCGGGGAAGAAGCGCCGAATCAAATCCCACAGCACCGTGCTGTCCTTCCCGCCACTGAACGCCAGTGCCGGTCGGCTGGCTACCTCCAGCGCCTCCTGGATCACCGCCCGCGCCAGCCCGATCTTGCGGTCGAGGTCGTGCTTCTGGCTCTCCTGCAACTCAACCCACTTCACGACTCACCACCCACCAGCACCACGTACCCATCGCGCACTGACAAATCCGACCATACCGAGATCGGGCAGCCCCAGCGCGCGGACCAGGAGACCCATATCCCCCATCTGCCCGGTCCGGATCCCAACCACGGCACACCCGCGCTCCTGCTGAAAGTGGCGCAACTCTGCCTGGAACGTAGCCACCCCCTTCGGGACCTCGATCAACTTCGCCTCTTGCTCAGCGTATTCGTCCACTCCTCACCTCCCACTATCTACCGGCCAGGGAGACACCAGGTCCAATACTTCCCGGGGACCCAAGCCGGTGCCCCTGGTGCTCCCTGGCCCGACACCCCTCATCTATACGGCTCCAGGCCGTCATGCATGTCGTCTTCCTCGTCCTCGTCCTCGTCCTCATCGCCGTCGTCTATCACATGTGCCGGCAACTGCTTCACCCGCACCGGGATAGTCCACACATTGACCGGCTGCGCCTGGAGATGATTCACCGCATGCAATGCACTTTCCTGGTCGGTCGGAGTAATCGCATAGATCGCCCCGCCGCCATAAAACTTCGTGAATCCCGGCACATCCCGCACGGCCGGGACGTCCACCCGCAGCATCGCCGCCCCTGCCACGGAGACCTCCGACACCTGGCCAGCAATCAGATTGTGGCCAAACAACTCTATGATCGCCCAGGTTGGCTCAGCAAACGGACCCTCAGACATCGCTACCTCCTTGAATCTCGACTTGCGTGGCCGCAAATAGCGGCAGCATCATACAATCCAATCTCTCCTGCACCCGAGGCGACAGCCACAATGCTTCTATCCTGGCTGCCGAACTAACACATCCACCCCCGTTCGTGCGTGCTGCAGTTTCTACTCGCCGCCACCCATGCGCCTCATAGCATTCCGCGTACAGATCGGACGGGTAGCCGCTGATCAGGACCATCCCCTCCAACGATCTTGCCAATGCTGCCAGATCCCGATGATCGCCATCGCTCATCTCTACCGCGTAGACGTCCAGCCACTTCGAGCGGCTAGAGTGCACGTATGGTGGATCCAGATAAAACAGCGTTGTGGGCGCATCACACTGCGTGATCACGTCAGACGCATCCCTACATTCGATCTGGACCCCGCGCAATCTCTCCACGACCTGGTACAGATGATCCAACTCCGCAAATGATTCCGCGCTCGGTTTCCACAACGTGCCAGCCCTGACCTGGTACCGCCAACCCTGCCGCCAGCGGGCCCGGCCACCGCCGAACCCCATCCACGATGACACGTAAAACCGCCGCGCCCGCTCTACATCGCCGAGGTCCGCATCAACACGCTCCTGACTCAGCTCATACTCGGCCCGGGCCCACGGTGTCAAATACAACGCCTCGATCAACACGTCAGCCTTCTCCCGCAAGACCCGGAAAAAGTTTACCACCTCGCCATTCAGATCGTTATAGACCTCCAGTGGGGACCGCGGTTTCCGCAGCAGCACCGAGGCTGCCCCGCCGTACGGCTCCACATAGCACTCATGCGCCGGGAAATGAGAGATCACCCACGGAGCAATCCGCCACTTTCCGCCGTAATATCTCAATGCTGGTCGTGCTGGCGCATCTGATGCTGTATTCATCGCCCCACCATAAAATACAACTCTCCCCAGGTAGTTAACGATCCAGACCAATCCACCAACACCTGATCCAACCAAAATGTGTTTGGCCGCCAATACTCCGACCCGTCCAGCCGTGTGGGGAACCAGGCATAGCGCCCGATCATCGGCTCCGCCTCCATCCACTCCATAAACGAGCGTGCCTCTTGCTCGGCCTTCCCCAGACCGCCTTCCTGAGTAAAGAATGAGAACTCGGTCACCCACACCTCACCGACGCCCCACTCACGGGCGTAGCCGATCACCTCTTCTGCCAATGCCTGGCAGCCTGATGCAGTATTCACATAGCAGTGGACCGCCAGCGCGTCCATCCGAGGTGGCCGCCCGTACAGCCGCGCGTACTCAGCTCGAAACGTCCGCAGCCACTCAGGATGAACCACGGCCGGGCTCACCATCCGTCGCCCCCGCGCCAACGCCTCCACCCGTGGCCACCAGCGCGCCGCCTCCACCGGCGACAGGTTGCATTGCTGGCGGATGTCTGGCTCATTGAATCCCAGCAACCACCCGAAATCACCGCCGATCTGCGCCAACCCCTCCTCAATCCTCCCCACATCGCTCCAACAGTACACCATCGGCACGTCCTCGATCCCCGCACAATCCCCCAGGTCCACTCTCCAGTTATACTGCCAGGATGCGCCGAGTACCCGCGCATCCTCACAGAACTCAGGGTGATGTGTCCCCAGGCCGCGCTTCGGATCTGGCTCCTGCCTACGATTAGCCACCACCGGCAGAAACAGCTGCCGCTCTTCCGTTGCCTGCCTGGCTGCCTCACATCCGCAGGTCCCCAGCAGCCCGCTGATCAGCACTAACCTAGCGATCCTCTTCCGTATCATCATCTTTTCCCCTGATTAAGTCAGATATCCATCTTCTTTTATGTAACTTGTGTAACGTTGATATAGCACTTTACATAACTGAAGTTACACAAAACCAGATAGTCATCTTGTTTATAGCAGGCCAAGGCAAATGAAAACCATCTAACTCATATATACAAGTTACTAACGTTACATTGTTACACAAAAAAGCGCACTTTACTTGACATAACTACAAGTTGCCTGAGCGGTCACCGAATAAACAAGACGACTATCGTTTTTTGTGCAACTTGTGTAACTTGTGTAACGTTGTCCAGGGGGTATAGAGGGGAAAAAAGAATTTTCCCGGAAAATATTTCTTTCCCCCTGTATCCCCCGCATGAAGTTACACAAGTTACACAAGTTACACAAGAACAGATACACATCTTCTTTATTCCCTCACATTGGCAGTTCCTCTTGCTGCCCCTTTGCCGTCTCGCGTGCCTCGATTTCATATAGCGTCTGGATCACCTGCACCAGCATCTCATCATCCAGCCCGAATCGCTTGCGCAGCCCCTCGATCCGCCCCTCGTCCCATATCACCTGGTAACCACGCCGGTGGGCAGTTTGCCCACGCTCCGTGCGCAGGTGTAACTGCCCGCGGAGTGTGGACCCGACCTTCTTGGGGGTGACCTGCTTGTCCCCCCGCTTTGCCCCCTCGTCATCTCCCCAATTCTCAAAGTCAATCAGCCAGTTGACCCGCTGGCTGATCACCGTCAGCGAAAGATCAGCCTCGTGGCCATTATCACTCGCGATCTGGTGCTCTGCTACGAGCACCTCTAAGACCTTGCTGGCCAGCGTCATCCCGCGTTCGACTACCATCTGCCGGTTGTACTCCCGGATGAACTCCCGCAGATCCTCGCGGAGGTCCTCGTCATCAATCAAGGTGACGAGCGCCACCGTCACCTGGTTCAAGCGCGGCTCGATCGCCGTGTCGAGCCCAGTGTAATCCAACTCGATCTGTGGCTGCCAGTGCTCCAGGCGGTACCGCAGCAACAGGTTGCGGATGGCCGGCGCCTCCTCCGTCCAGAACGCCATCGGCAAGTCAATTGGAATGTCGGCCCGCGTCGTCGGCCCCCCCATCTCCTTCGTCAAACATCTGGACTCAAGCGCCCAGTCTTGGAACTTCTTTCGTGTAGCAACTACCTTCGGCCCGTATACCACGAACACCTCTGGCTCGAATCCCGTATTGCGATCCCCTGACCGCAACACCGTCCCCTGCGTCCGCTGGTACCCCGTGTTGAGGATTTTCACGATGTCTGCCGCCTCATCGCTCTTTCCGAAATCCGCCTCATCGAGCACCAGCGTGCCCCGGTACCGGTCCAGGATTCTGAAAATCGGGCTCACCGTCGCCGCGCCCGACACGTAGATCGGCCGGTAGCACATCGCCCCCACCACCTGGATCAACCGCGACTTCCCCGTACCGGCGTCCCCCAGCGCGCGGATGTAAGGCACCGTGTTAAAGCAGTCGTAGAGCCAGGAGAACAACACGTAATATGATGTCAGCGTCTCGTAGAACACATCCACGTCCACATACTTGTGGATCGTAGCCTGGACCAGGTGCACTAGGTCGCGCACGGAGGAGGCCTCGCCGAGGGCCGTGGGGAAATGTACCACCCGCTCGCTCAGAATGCGATTGTAGGGCGGGATCGGTGTGTATCGCACGTGCTCCACGTCAATGAATGGAGCGGTCGTGACCGTTCCATCTTCGTGGCGGATGGCGAACGTCGTCTTGCCACCCCCTGTGCTGTTGCCGATCCCGATGGCGCCGTCTGGCGGCTCATAGATCAGCTCACACAGATTCCCGCCGATCAGCCCCCCGACCACCGGGATCGTGATCAGCGGCTCCCCGTCGTCAGCAGTAGCAGCAGCCCCGGCAAGTTCCGGATCCTCCCGCGTTACTCTCAGCATCGTATTGAACTGCCGCAGGCCCATCCCGAGCGTCTCCGCCAGCCGCTCCCGGTAGGTGGCCAGTGCGAACTCACTCATCTTGGCAATCAGGATGAACAACCTGCGCAGTGCCCGCTCACGGTCCGCATCATCGGCGGCCGAAGTCTCCTGAGCCAGGACCTCCACCCACGTCGTTGCAGTAGCGAGCAATTCCGCGCAAGTTTCCGATGTTCCGCCTTTTTCGAGCCACTCATTGGCATCCTTCACCGGCCAGGTGACCAGCCTGGTCAGTGGCCCCAGCGCATCGGCAACGGTCCGCGTCGCCGTGATCCCCGCCTGGTCCTGATTCAGCCCCAGATACACTCGCTCATGGCGCGCCAGCAACTTGAACAACTCCTGTCCTGTGGCCACTCCCGCCAGCGCGATGGCCGGGACCCCCCACTGGCCCAAGGTGACCGCGTCGCCCTGACCCTCCACCAGCACCACCGTATCTTCCCGCGGCGAGTAGCACCAGTTGCAGTAGACCCGCCTCTCTCCCACCAGGTCAACTGGCGGGTTGTAGTGGCGTTTCTCGGCCACGCCCCGGGCCGACAGGTACACAACCCGCCCGGCCTCCACATGCGGATAGATCAGCATCCCCCCGCTGATCTTCATTGCGGCCTGGGCCGCTGGTGTGCTGGCGTCCACCTGGTGCATGGAGAATTCCCCGCGCAGCGCCTGCACATCGCCGTCGGCGAACCCCAGCCCCGCCGCCTGGATCGTCTCATCCGTCCAGCCCCGCGAGTGGCAGTAATCCAGTGCCACCTGGCTCTGCCGCAGAAGTCGCACAAAGTGCCGCGCGGCGATAGTCAGCGCATCGTAGCGCGCCCGCCGTTCGCTGGCTGCCTGAGCATCTTCGCTGCCCCACTGTGGGGCCGGCAGCCCACCCTGTGTACACAGCCATTCGACCGCTGCCTTGAATTCACACTTGCGCCGATGCATCACCCAGGTGACGACGTCGCCCTGTTCTCCTTGGCTGTTCCAGAAATACGCCTGCCCATGCGTATCCACGATCAAACTGTCGTGCTGTTCCGCCCGCAGATACCGTCCCCTCCCCCGCAAAGGATACTCTGCGCCAACGATGTCCTCAATAAGGTTTGCTTCCTTGACCTTTTCCAAGTCCATTCACCGTCTCCTGTGCGAGGTTTTCACTACCCCCTGGTTCTACAATTGATGCGATTTCCTGAGTCTCAGCCAGCCGCCCCCTAGAAACCGCACGTTTTCTGCCGGGGGGTATATGTGCTCCACTTTACAATAACTGCCTGTTTGCTCGACATAAGTACTTCCGACTATATATGTTATGACAACCTCGCCTGTCTCTATTGCAACGCCGCTCCATCTATATTCCCTGATTCTGCGCACTGCCCGCGTGCCCCACCCACCCTGCAATTTGCGGAACTTCCGGTTCTCCACTGCTACTAAAAAACTATGGGTTGCCCGCGCTTCGTTGCGCCTGGTCAGATTGCAATACTTCTTTCAAACAGGCGTGTGCCTGGTCACAGTCGTCCACAATACGAGACATCTCTACATCCGCCAGCGTGGTAACACTCTCAACATCGCACTCACCTAGAAACTCTATGAGCAACCGCAAATGGTACCGATATGATTCGAGCGTTCGTTCCCGCACGCCCTCAGCACTCTTGCATAACAGGTATCCCTGCGTAGCCTTTTGCAGGTTCAAGGTGCCCTCCCTCATTGTCCTGGCCCAGTTCTGCAACCTCGCCCCGATAGCGCTCTGCCAACAGTTCGCGCACGATCTCAGCGCGCGTGCGGCCGGTGACCCGCGCCTCCCTGGTGAGGAGTGCATAGAGCGGAATGGGCAAATGAACCTTGATCTGTGTTCCGTTCATATCGTTTGTCCCTCTCCTGTTCTGTCTGGTACTTTTCACTGATGCGCCACCCATTATACTCCTGAAAAAGTCCCTTGTCAAGGACCTTTCAGGTACTTTTCCAACTAATCCCACTTTTCTAAGAATTAGCAAAGGAGATGTTGTATGGACTTTCCCGACTGGCTGAAACAAGAGTTGGTTCGCCGAGGCTGGAAGATCAGCCTCCTTGCAGAGCGTTCTGGCTTGGCATATTCTACGATCGGTGATGTGATAGGCCGTAGAACAACACCTGGTACTGAGTTCTGCAAGGGAATCGCTACTGCACTAAATATCCCCCCTGACCAGGTCTTGCGTCAGGCTGGGATATTGCCACCTGCAGCGACGGGTGGCCAAGAGGAGCTGCTGGATTATCTCCAGTACTTGACAGAGGAGGACAAAGATACAATCCTACGAATAGCGCGTACCCTGTACGAACGCCACGCTGAGTATACTCTGAGAAAAGGGGCTTAACCTCAGTCCATCAGGTTGCCAGATGGCAACCTACCGCCGGGTTTCCAGATCGTCCACCCGGCGCTAATCCCTGGCCTTGACAGCCGCCAGAATTGGGGGTATAATACCCCCACATTGCGGGGTAGAGCAGAGGCAGCTCGTCGGGCTCATAACTAGGTCTGAAAGCGCACATCGTCAGGTGGGCGCATTTTTGTTGCCTGGCGAACCCCTCCAACCCTACACCTCGCCAGGTTTCCCCTTACCTTCCAACTGCGCTCGTAATCGCGCTGCTTCACTCTGCGCCTGTACTGCCGCCTGCTCAAACTGAGCCTCCAACACTGCCAGCCCCGCCCGCAGCGTCGCCGCCACACTCATCAGTGGCACATTCTGGTCACTCAACAGCACAACCCCCGCCTCGGCCTCGGGTCGCCCCACCATCCAACGCACCGCCACTACCACCGGCGCCGGCTCCTGATTCTGTGCCATGAGCGATCTCACCCGCTCCAACGTGGCCGCGTTCGATTGCGTCCCCAGTAACTTTTTCAATTCCTTCGCCAGTGCGCTTGTAGATTCACTCATTGCCCGCCTCCAATTTCTCTACCCGTGGAATTAGCTCCCGAAACGCGCCGATCATCACGCTGATCAGCGCCGTCAACTCCGCCCGATCCTTGACTAACTGGCCGTGCTCATCATACACCGGCTTGTACACTGCCATCGGCAATGTGGAATAGTTCAACTTGGGCACTCCATACAGAGCCTTGGTGCCATCTTTCATCGTCTCGATTCGCATCATTGCCTCAGTATCGCTCACGATCTCCCCGCTGACCAACTCAAC
>Ga0307376_10003011_pt1 | contig 15959 bp, 22 predicted proteins | sample TR2MG_FD_202536 | JGI IMG/M metagenome (GOLD analysis project Ga0307376, IMG submission 202536) | Soil microbial communities from Risofladan, Vaasa, Finland - TR-2 | ecosystem: Environmental > Terrestrial > Soil > Coastal area > Acid sulfate soil | place: Finland: Risofladan, Vaasa | collected...
TAATCAGGAGAATCAAAACAACAATCTTCTATGAGTTTTTTTCTATTGTCCCATAGAAAATTTGTTATTTCATCGAAATGAGAAATCTCCCATTTCTGATAATTGTCTAATGTCAAATTTTTAGGTAATTCCATCTTCTTTCTCCTTCTTTATCACTTCATTATAGACACAAATAAATGACTAGAAATATTATTTTCTATTTTTTTTATACCGAGTCTCTAGACATTTAGATATTCTTTCAAAACTCCATAAATTCTCATCTCTAACCCAATTAGAATATGATTTAGGAGGAACATGAATTATATATGAATAACCATATTTTTGAAATTCTTTTTCGATAAATGCTTTTACTTTGGCGGGAGGGATATCGGCATCGACATAAAAATCAAACCCTAAATAAGCGGGACCGCCACATTTCAAATCAACAATATCATTCTTCTCTGTATTAATGTCAATGTGTCTTACTAAACATTCTGTAATCGTTCTTGTTCGCATTTTTTTTCTCCTTCATACTACATTATAGACACAAAAAAAATGGCTAGAAATAAATTTTTTCCGATAAAAAACAAGAATAGGAGAAAAATAATGAAAAACACAAATCTATGCGGATTTACAAAAAAAGATAAAGAGTATTTTATGGAAAAACATAATGCTATATTACAAGAAATACTTTTTACAGAAAATGATTGTCCACCAAATAATAAACCTGAATATGTTGGTTGTGGATATGGAATTGGATGTCTAAATGAAGAAAAAGTAATAATCCCAACTTTTTATTTTAACAAAAAAGGTGAAGTTATTCCTAATAAATTAGAACATACAAAAGCACTACCTTCTAAAAAAGCAATTATAAAACAAATAGAAGGAGCGTGTGAGGCGGGGAGATATTATTATGCTTCTCCTATTAATGAAAGAGATCCATATGATAGTTTAAGTGATGAAAAAAAAGAAATACCAAAATCACAACAAATATATGTTTATGTCATTAGATCTATATTTGATAAAGAAGCGGTTGGGATAATGACTACTCCATCTCCAGTTAAATATAAAATGGCGATAGGTGGAACAGAAATATAAAATATATAATAGGACCAGGAGGACTCGAACCTCCAATAAAAAATTATCGGTTTTCCGGTATATCCAGTTTACCTATGGTCCTATAAATACTTACAACCACGCCACGATAGAATCGAACTATCTGAGCAAAACCTTTGGAGGGTTTCCGCGATACCCACTCGCTGATGACGTATTAAAATTTAAAACATTTTTTACTATGTTGTTTTTGCAAATAGTTGACTTTCCATCTCTTCATTTTCGATGTCTATTCTGATATTTATATTTTTAATATTTTTAGTATATTTTTCTACAAGTATGTATTGTCTATTTGTTCTAATTGCAGCAACGGCAGTTGTGCCGCTTCCTCCAAAACAATCATACACAATATCATTTTCATTAGTATGTAATTTTATAATTCTTTCTATTGCTTCTACGGGCTTTGGTGATACATGTTTAATTTGCTTTCTTATTTCTTTAAATTTTGTTGGAGATTTTCCAAAACCACATTCGTTAATATCAGTCCATACATTTGTATATCTTTTATATTTACTTTTATTCACCATTTTTCCATCTTTAACTACATGCCAGGGCCTTTCTTCAGTTGAATATTGTTCTTTGACATTCCATTGAAATTGTTTATTGTCTTTAACATACCACAGAATTTCTTCTCTAGTATATAACCAACCTTTTCTCATGCCTATACCACGATTTTTTTTCCATGTAATCAAATCTTTAAAATGAAAATCATTATCTAGAATATTTATAAAAGATAGAAGACTTCTACTTTTTTCACCTATTCCACACCAACAATATAGATTACCAGTAGGTTTTAATATTCTGAATAATTCAGAAGCCAATTCTCTATTCATTGGGCTTTCTATCTTATCCCAGTTTTCTTTTACTATATTTCCATATGGCGGGTCTAAAATAATTAAATCAACATAATTATCTTGAAGTTTTTTTGTTTCTTCGAGACAATCGCCTTTTATAATTTGGTTAATCATTGGTTTTCCTTTAATATTTTTAACAAAATCACAGGACTTCGTGTGATCAGTATATAATTTTTCAGTCATAAAAATCTTCTTTCTTGATACATTATAGAATCACCCGCAGAGGAATTTGAATAAAATATTTAGTCTGTTCGAGAAAACAGATCTATATCCTCTTCGTTTTTCTTTTGTTTTTTCACTAAATTTATATCTATTTCTTTAACTATATTCGTGATTGAAAAAATGCCTCTTTTAAATCTTTTTGAAAGTTTTTTAATAACATCTTTTTTTGTATTACCATCTTTTATCAATTGGATAAATATTGTTATGATCACTTCTTTTGTTTTGTCTATTATCTTTTTACCTTGATTTTTTGGAGCACAATATGATTTATTAGAATATTTGTCCAAATCTTCACCGAAAGAAACATTTTGAAGATTTTTTATATTTAATCTAAAAGCATTTTTATTCATCTCAAATCCGCAAGGTATTCTGCCCATTTTTTTAGCAACAATCGCAGTTGTAAAATTCCCCAAGAAAAAATCACATATAATATCATTTTCATTTGAAGAATATTGAATAATTTTTCTGATTAAATCCTCTGGCAATTTATTTTTATTTTTCTTTTTACCAGGACAGTTTTCTTTATTTATAGTCCAAACATCTTCCAAATCTTGATACAATAAAGAACCATTGTTATCATTTTTATCATCCGGTGTAAAACGACAACATCTATTAAATGTCACATCTGCATTTTTATTCTTTGTCATATAAAAAATTTCATAGTGTGAAGAAACATATTTTTGTTTCGTAGCAACTCCAAAATTGAATTTCCAAATAATTTTGTTAACAATGTTGAATCCAACATTTTCTGCTGCTAATGCTATTTTATGAGCATTTGTCCAACCGGAAATAACATATATGCTTCCATTATCTTTTAATATCCTGTATGCTTCTTGAAGCCATTGTTCGGTCCATTCAACATAATTTTTCGGGGCTTCAATATATCCCTCTATAACATTTGATTCGTCTCTATTGTAGTGTTTACCAAATGTGTTTTCGTTGATACCAAAAGGTGGATCACATATCATTAAATCAATAGATTTTTCTTCTATATGCTTTTTGCTACCTTTAATACAATCAGAATTAAAAATATTGTTTTCTTTCATTTTTATAATTCCTTTAAATTTTTATCATATTTACAAAATTTGCGAAAGAAATAATATTGCTATTTTTATCTAAAATAACATACTCGTTTTGAGAAAGAGATAACAAATCTTTAATTTTTATTTGGATACTATCTCGTGACAATCTTTTACTTTGATTTTTTGCTTGTTGTATTTCATTTATTTTTTCTTTTTGTTTGTTTTCTATGATATTTCTAATTGTTTGTGAACCAATGTCCTGGTAAAATTTCTTCAATAGGAACTAGCTCTGCCATTTTTACCACCACCAAGGTCTATATGCCCACCACATACTTAACCTTGCTTTTCTAGTCTTCAAATCTTTCAGTTTCATAAATGGGACAAAAGATCGTATCCAACTAATAAAACATTTCCAATCTGTTGTTTGTCTAAATTTGCTCATCTTATCATCCTCTATTCATATGGATATCACAACGTGTTTAAGGTTCGTCTGCATAATACCAAACAATGACTCTACCTCGTTCATCTCCCGCATACAGATTGCTATAAGTAAAATCCCCATTTCCAGAAATATTAATAAGCCTTTTACCTAGTGTTGAAGCAAATTCTGCTGCTTCCTTAAGTGGACTTTCTCCCTGTCTATATCTAAACTGTTTATATGTGACTATTCTTGCTCTGTCAATCATTTTCTTCTCCTTCTTCTTATTATAGACACACACAAAATTCTCCGATAAAAAAATATAATAGAGCCAGTAGGAATTGTACCTACTTAGGGAAAAACATGTCCCAACGGTTATAATAAATCCTTTTATGTAAATATATTATAACATAAAAGTGATTTATATTTATTTTGTTGTATTATCTAGCATTGATAACACAAAACACATGAAAGGATAAAAAATGAATAAACAACTTAAATTTGAAATTATAAAGTTGCGAGAAGAAGGAAAAACATATGATGAAATAAAAAATATTTTAAATTGTTCCAAAGGAACAATAGGATATCATTGTGTCCAAATACCACAAAATAAAATGATATCAAAAATCAATATTGATAAAAAAAATGAAAAACAAAAAAAACATACTAAAAAAATAAATATCCAAAAAAATAAAATAAAAAAAGAAATTATACTTAATCACCCTGTATATTCGGATCAAAAATTATTTAGAATAATAAAAATATTATACCATTATCGTATTAACATGAATGAAATTAGTGATATTCTTAACCTAAAATATTATACAATATGTAAAGTTTGTAATCGTCTATATCAAGAACAATTAAAAGATAATAAAAATTATACAAAAGTTAAAGATAGAAGACAAAAACTTAAATTATTAGGAGCAATATATTTAGGTGGTAAATGTCAAAAATGCGGCTATGATAAAAGCCTTTCTGCTTTTGATTTCCATCACAAGAATCCAGATAACAAAGAATTTACCATAGCAAGTTGTTGTAATATAGCTTGGAAAAAAATGAAGCAAGAATTAGATAAATGTATCCTTTTATGTTCTAACTGTCATAGAGAATTACATAATCCAGATAGCATATCTTTAAAAACTATAAACAAAATTGAATAGTAGTAGAGCCAGTAGGAATTGCACCTACATCGAGGACTATGCCTCACACCTTATCAGGGTGCTGCCTAACTGTTCGGCCATGACTCTGAATATTACACCCGCAGGAGGTTATGCTCCCCCTACTGAAATTTTGGAGATTCCTATGATTCTGATTTCACCATACGGGTATTTTAAACAGCAAAGGGCCAACCGGGATTCAAACCCGGGACCAACGGTTTAACAGACCGCCGCTCAATCGCTGAGCTTTTGACCCGTGAATTTAAAGGGTATCTATTCGGTTACGATCCGAAGCCCACACGCCCACAACATGTTGTGCTACCATTACACCATAGATACCATATAGTCTACCATGCTGGATTTAAACCAGCGATCTCCTGAGCCCAGGTCAGGCGGATTATCAAGCTTTCCCAATGGTAGATGGTCGGAATGCTAGGACTCACACCTAGACTAACAGGCCCAAACGCCCGTCGTGCTATTTACACTACATTCCATAACATTAGCATAGCCGCTTGGGCAGGCATCGAACCCACATCAGCCGCATCAATTGGCGTATACTTTCCAATCTATCGGCTATCCTATCCATTAGACGACCAAGCACGATATTCCATGGCTCATCGCTTGCTATACTAACTATGGGGCAGGTTGGATTCGAACCAACACCTACATCACGTATTTTGTGTTTGCCACCCCAAAATACGCTTAAGATGTCATGCTAACCAATTACACCACCGCCCCAACTATAATCTCATATTTAATTGTCAAATAACAACTTAAATTCAGTGGAGAATACCAGTTCCGCCCTGGTGCCTGAACATTTTCAGTGTCCTGAACTACTCATTATTCGAACTCTCCATATTTAATTATCAATACATAAAAAAAACCGGCCAGTTTTATTATTTTCTGGCCGGTTCTTCCATCCTTTTTTTACAAACCTTTAGCCAGAATTATCCATAATATTAAACCATGGATGATTAAAATTAATAAAATTCGGGATGATATTGTTAATTTTAGTCATTTCATTCTAGCCTTTTTGTTGTCCGCTGCGTTTATTGACTTATTTCTCTTCTTATACTATTATAGTAAGTTTCTAAATTTTCCTTTAAGATTTTTAAAAATTATTTTATTGAATGGGCCAATTTCCACGGATCTCTTTTTATGTCGTTTATGTGTTCTGCGGTTTCTTCTTTGATAAACTTTTCGATTTCATTTATATTCATTTTATTTCTCCTGTTTTCCAAATTCATTTTATATCGTAATGAGGTTTATTAGTTTTACCGATAAAACCAAGATTATATGTATTATCAATAATTTGTCCACCTTGTTCAACACCATAAGTAGCAGAATGACCATCAGCAAATACAGCACAGGATCTATTTAAATGCCTAAAATGTGTTGTAGGCTGAGTTACAAATGGTCCGATGGGTGGTTCAAGATGAGTAGAATTTTGTAAAATCATCTTACTATAGGGCATCCAAGCCATTGCGCTATCAGCGAAAACAAATAACTCAGATGTATTAGGTATTTGAATTCCACGTAACATCGGTTTATCAAAATTCCATAAATATGAACCCGGATCTAAACACCATGCATTATAACCATAGGAAGTTGTAGGCTCTTTAACATTTCCCTGTGGAACGTAATCCCCCCAACGAAATGATGGACACAATAGATTTTCAGCACTGGTATATTTAAGAAAAGGACTAGATTCGCGTTGAACTGGATTCGTATCAGTCCCCCAAAAAAAGGTTTTTATCCCATTTTTTCGATTTATCATTACACATGGCCAAAAACTATCTGCATTCTCGGCTTGATATTGTCCCATTGATCGTCCAAGATTATTCTGATTAGCACAACAAGCAGCCATTCTTGCTAATTCTTGTACTCGATTTAAACTAGGAGATATCAAACTCATAAGAATAGAAATAATAGCAACAACAATCAAGAGTTCTACTAGACTCAAACCTTTCATATATTTATTATTAACTATTTTTATATTCATAATATTTTTTAATTATTTTATTTAGATGCGTTCATTTCTTCTGAAGGCGGTACAACCAACGCTTTAACCTTGGCTTTTATATTATTTTTGTTAATGGCCTTTATGGCTGTAGTTACTAATCTAATACGAGCAGCATTATCATCTTCACCATTTTGTATTCGACCAACTAAACAAATTACTACATTAGTTTCTATATGTTGTGGTTCAATCATTTGATAAATTGAATTTTCCTGAATTGGTTTAATTGATAGTTGGGGTACAGATTGTAAATCAATAGATGGTGATAATGTTATCTCTTGCTCGCTCTTAGATTCTTGAATTGTTACAGATTCACTAGGTAATGGCTGTTTACTAAGTAATGATTTTTTATTAAGTAATAGCTTTTTATGTCGATTTTTTTGTGATTTTCCAGAAATAGAAATAGTAGATTTTGTACCAAACGTTTTACGATTACGACAAAAAAACAGATACAGTCCTACAATCGCAAATATAACTATGCTTATTAACATTGCATGAATAACAAAATCACCTTTACAATAATAATCTACAATCGAATCAAAAAATGATTTGTCTGGATATGTATTAGGTTGCATTTTATTTCTCCTTCTTATTTTAATTTTTCTTCATTTATTTCTCCAAGAAGACTCCTTCCTTTAGGGAGGAGAGGAATTGGAGAGTCTTTCATTTATTATAGTGAACTAAAAATATTTTTATTTTGAATTGCGGCACTAAAAAGAAAAATATCTAAATGATTACCGATTATTTCTTTTATAAGAACTAAAGACAAATTACTTTTTAACTTATAGAAAAATCATCAGATAATGAATTTATTATCTTTTGATTCGCTTCTTTTATTTCTTTTGAGGCATCTTTCGTGGCAGCATATACTAAAAAACCCTTACCATTCATTTCTTTATCTTTCCATTCTTCCAGTTTCTTCATATTATCTACAAAATCTAATGGAATTCTTACATAAACCATATGTTCTTTATTATCTTTTTCATAATAAATTATTTGTCCAAAATGATTCATAATTGGATCATCTGCTAAAAGGGTTTTTGGATTTAAAGGTTTTAATAAAGATAAAAGAGTTTTTAAGGTAAAAATATAATTATTAACAGACATACACATAATAAAGCGTTCATCGATACTTTTATTATCATTTGTATTGTGTCTTTTTATATATTTTACAGTTTCTTCGTCGAAAAAATTTTTAATTTCATCTTTTTTCATTTTATTCTCCTTAAATTATTTTAATCTAGATGTATTTTAATTATAGGCCACTCTGTTTTTACTTCAAGAACTTTTGAATACATATGGAATGCTCCTGTCATTACAAGCCATTCTACAAATTTAACATACCTTGTTTTGCCAATATAAATACCACTAAATCGTTCTTCCCATTCACTCAAAAATTCATCAATCAAGTTTTTCATTTTTTCTTCTGAATATTCATCTAAATAAGAAGATGCGGGAACAATACTTCCAAGATTATTTTTGTTCCCTAAAAAATTTGTTGTCAAATCTATTCTCATTTTATATTTCTTTCAGAGGTCTGGTGAAGGTGCTTCCATTTTATTATATTCATTTATAATCGTCTTTAATGTTTTTACCAACAATTCAACACAATTTTTTCCTGGATTTTCTTTAACTAATTTTTTCAAATCAATTCCTTCTTCTTCTGCCCACTTAAAACAAGGTAAAATATATTTTTGTTCATATAGTTGCCATTTTTCATTCGCTCTTTTTAATTCTTTTTTTAGACCTTCTATTTCAGCATCTCGATTTGATATCATGTCACAGGCTTGAGCAAGTTTTTGAATCCACCTATCATCTTGTTCAGGAGGGTCTTTCCACATCGTTAAAATATTCATGTAATCTAGAGGATCGCTCATTATTTTTCCTCAACTTTTTTTATTGTTTCTGTTAAAAATCTTTCTTCTTTTACTTCTCCATTAACGAACCAAATACAATTTACACATTTTTGATTATCATCAAAAAATGAATTAATTGTTATATTGGGTCCACCAGATTTTAATTGAACTACATCTCCAACTTTAAATCCATTATTTTTCTCAAGAATATCAAATGCTGGAACACATACTTTTTCAGGAAGTTTATCCTTTTTTGGTGGTGGAACTTCTTCATAAACAATATAAGCATCTGGGAAAATCTCCATTTTTATTTCCTTAACACACATAGAACAGATATAGCCCAAATATTGTGGATTACACCAAGCAGCAAAAATAGGGACTATATCTTTCGATCCGCATTTTGGACAGTATTCTGGTTTTTCTAATTTATTTTCTTGTTCTTTTTTTGCTTCTTCTATAAAAATAGCATCTCCAGGTGTTTCCATTTTATTATTCCTTTCGTTTTACTAGTAAGCAGTTATTCCGCGTCTTTCTTTTCTCCATTCATCCATTTTTTCCCAATTTATATTATCTTTACAAAAAGCCAAGGGGATTTTAACATGAATGGCATATTATTTATCATCTTTTACATAATAAATGAGTTCTCCAAGATGTAAAAAATCAGAATCATCGGCTGGCGAGGATTGGGGGTTTAGAGGTTTTAAAAAAGCCAAAATTGTTTTGACTGTATAAATAAAATTATCAGGTGTTGGGCAAAATATATAACAATTATCTATACTTTCTACTGGATCACTCCCTCTTTGAACTAGTTGTTCATTACATGTCTTTGTGTGTGTTTTGAAAAAATCTTTTATGCTTTTGCCTATAGTTTCCATTTTATTATTCCTTTTTGTATATAAGTTTATAAATTTTTCTTATTTGTTCAGCCATTTCAGGTTTTTCTGTAAATCCTAATTCATTAAGTAAATCTCGGTAATTTCTATGATCTGTATGGATATAAACATATAAACATCCATCTACTTCATCTAAATCATGTTCTAGTTCTTTGGGAAGAATATAAACAAAATCATGATATCCATGTGGATGACCACAAACATTATGTTGTTGTTCCCAATCCCATTTAGTTACAAAAGCTATGATAGTTTCTTTTTCATTCTCTCTCCACAACTCCAAAGGCTTATTTTCTACAATAATAGCGAAATAAAAATGTTCTGGTCGCCACCCATCGCCTGTGCTATTTTTTAATGCTTCCATTTCTGGATCTATATAATTCTTAATTATTCCATTTTCAATATTCTCTTTATCTTGTTCACAGATTTTTATAGCATCAATAATATTATCAAAAATAGCAGAATCTGGTGTATCAAATCCTTTTACAAAGGCTATAATATTTTCTATGACATATCCTTCTGAACTCAAAAATCCATCCTCTAAACCATTTTTTCCATCAAAACCAACCATTCTATGTGCTATATATTTACCAGTTGGGTGGTCTTTAAATTGACTTTTATCTCTCACGCACCAAATAATTTCATCATATTCCGTAAACAACTGATTATCTTTTATTTTCCATTCCATTATTAGTCCTTTTCAATATTTATTTTATCTTGTTCACAAACCTTAATAGCGTCAATTAGATTATCAAAATAAAATGGTTCTATTACATCTCCTTCGTAAAAAGGTTTTAATGTAGTACCTTTTGTTATAAAAGCACAAACGATATTACCATTTTTACTTAAAAATCCTGAACTAAGTTTACTTTGATGCCCAATATCAATCGTCCTATAAACAACAAATTTATTTTTACCGCCGTAAAATAAATCACCATCATTTATACTCCAGGAAACTGATTTACCTTGTAATCTCAAAGTATCAGAAATTTTCCATTCCATTATAAATAACCTTCCCTAATCATTTCTTCACCCTTTTTTATTTCAAATCCATGACTGTAATATCCGTTATGACAATTCCATAAAACCAAAAATGCTTCATATCCTTTACGTTTTTCTTCTTCGATCACAAGCCTAAATATCGCAATTTGAGATTCATCTTGCCCTTGGTCAATTCTTTCAAAAAAATTAACATCAAAAATAATATCATTATCACAAAGACCTATATCTTCTGGATCGGAAATAATATTTTCAATATCTATTTTGCTACTTGTGGGTTTATGATACATAAAAACATAACCAAAAACTTCACAACAGTCATGACCCATATCATATCCCACAACAACATTGTTTTTATCTACAAAATTAACTTTTCCATCTTTTTTAAAAATTTCCATTATATTTTATCCTTAAATTTTTCTAATGTTGGTCTTTTCACATAAATTATTCTTTTACGTTCTCTTAAATATTCTTCTTTTAAAAATGAACTAGGGGTACTTTGAGAAAGTTTTAACAATTCTTTTGCTTGGACGTGCCATCCTTTTTCAGCATTTAAACATTTAAATACATTTTTAATTGTTTTCGTTTTTTCTCCACCCATAGCAACGATAGAAGATGTGTGTGTTAATTTACTTTTCTCTACTTTCATATTTTCTTTACAAACTGGACATTGAACATCAACTTCTATTCCTGGTTCTAAAAATAACACATCATATCCTACTTCGTAACTCATTTATGTCTCCTCATTGGCATTTTGAATGCCTTTAAATGGCTCTACAATCATTTCTAAACAACTTTCTTTGAAAAGATGGTTCAAAGTATGTTAATCTAATATTTTTAGTTCTTGAGCCGTTTTTAAGAGTCTTTGTTTCATCAATTCATTATATCCAAATCTTTTAGAATTTAATTCTATGGATTTTTTTAAATTTCCCCCTTTGTGGCGTTTTCCGGCGGCTTGCCAATCGACAAGCATCTCCAAAATATCAAAATACGACATATCATCTATGCCATTTTTATGATGTTCGGGATGATGAGAGTTTTTACTGTAATGGTGGTCTAAAGCCGGTTTAATAGCAGACAATAAACTTTGATATTGTCCAGTCCCGTATTTACAATTTTTTAGTCTAGAAACATATTTTCTAAAATACGGTTCTTCATATTTACTATATTTAGATAGATCATGGACAAATGCTCTCTTTAAAAGAACGAAACACATTTTTAATATATAATAAAAAACCCACAATTTATGTTTTGTAGTTTCATAAAAATTTTTAAATTTAGTCATTTTTGTATATTTTTCTTTGTTATATTATAGACATGAGAAAAATTTATTTTTTTAAATAATTTAAAATATACAAAGAAACGGATTCCCAATTAAACCATTTTTCATAAACTTCTTTTAATTTTAATCTCATTTCTTTTATTTTTTCGTCGCTAATTTTGTTTATAATAGATGGTAATTTTTCAATATCATTTATATGTAATAATATACTAAATTCACTCCAGTCGAGTTCATCCTTATAAGGCAACCAAATATCATCATAAATATATATAGGGATTGAGCCCATTTGTATTGCCTCGTATAATCTAAATGATGTTTTACCATATCCTCTTGGACATAAAGAAAAAATAGATCTATTCATCAGATCTTCAAATAATGGTGTATTTCCATTAGCCTCTTTAATAACAAAATCTTTATTATCTTTTAAAGCATTAAACATTTTAGTTCTTACTTGATTTTTATTATTTGAAGCATTATTTACAACTCCAACAAAAGAACATAATATATCACGATTGGCATCTTCTTTAACTGGGTGTTTATCGCACAAAAGAGGTATTGGAACATTTCCTTTTCCACCAGAACCAAATACTAAAACATTATTAGAAATATCTTCTAAAATGCCATAATCACTTTGAACTATAGTAAAATATTTTTTATTTATATCTATATTCGATTTTAGAAATTTATTTATTTCTTTTGATTTTTTAAATCCATATTTTACATAGTAGTTTGTCCAAAAAATCGGCAAATAAATATAATTATTGGGAATATTATTTTTACAACAATGTTCATAAAAATAGGTTTCTATATTGTATTGTTTATTGTGTGCTGGATAATTATGACAACAGATTTGATATTTAGAAGGGACATATAATACTTGTTTGTTATTTTTAAGATATAAAGTTGTTCTATCGTTGGACCCCTTTTCATTTGCTAGCATTATAGGATGATTCCCCTCAACAAATTTTATATCGCTATTCCACCCTACTTTATCATCTATAATTGGACTTAACATTTTAGCGTTACTTAACTCCGATGCCCACCAGGAAAAAGTGGAATTAGATCGAAAAATTACATCGGCATTTTTTAATAATAAAAAATCATACAAAAAATATAATTCTTCTGGAATATTAAATTCTTCATAAAAAGATTGTTTTATATTTTCTCCAACCCAAATTACATTATTAAGATCATAATTATTATTTATTATTGCTACTTTATAGCAAATTTTTGCTATAATACATCTACTACTTAATAAATTCATCAAATCCCCTCTTCTTAAATGCGCCACTATATAATAATCTTTTATTTTAGGATAATCGTATTTTTCTTTTAATTTAAACCACCATAAAACGTCTTGTTTTGAATACATATTTATTGCTTTTTGGCTTTCAAAATATCCATCTAATCTTATATATGATTCTTTATTTTGTGGGATTACATTAAAATTATGTTTTATGTATTCTTCTTCTATAATTGGATCTTTAACATTTTCAAATATTTCTCTACCTATCCAATTTTTTGGGATTTCCAATATATAATCATATTTTTTAGCGTAGGCTTTTGCGACAGCATATTGAAACAGTTGATTCCCAAAACGACCATTAAAAGAAATTTGTATTCTTTTTTGTTTTGTTTTCATTTATCCATTATCTTTTAAATACAAATCGGTAGTTTTACTTGGATCCCGACTATAATAAAACAACGTTGGGTGATTCCCTTCAATAAATTTAATATCATGATTCCATCCAATTTTGCTGCCGATAATAGGGCTGAATATTTTAGCATTACTTAACGCCGCTGACCACCACGAAAAAGTAGAATCAGATCGAAAAATTACATCAGCATTTTTTAATAATACAAAATCATATAAAAAATAAAATTCTTTGGGTATGTTAAACTCTTCATAGAAAGGTTGTTTTATATCTTCCCCAATCCAAATAATTTTATTTATATCATACCCATTATCTATTATTGCTTTTTTAAAACAAACTTTAGCGACAATACACCGACGATTTTTTATATTGAAAAAATCTCCCCGCCTTAAATGAGATGTTGTATAATAATCTTTAATTTTAGGATAATCATATTGTTCTTTTAATTTAAACCACCATAAAACATCTTGTTTTGAATAAAGATCTACAGATTTTTGATGTTCAAAATGCCCCTCTAATTTTATATATGATTCACCATTAGGAATATCTTCAAGATTACACTTTAAATACTCATTTTCTACTATAGGATCTTTGACATTTTCAAAAATTTCTCTTCCTATCCAATTTTTGGGAACTTCTAATATATAATTGTGTTTTTGGGCATATGCTTTAGCGGTGGCATACCGAAATAATTGATTACCAAAACGAGCATATTTTTCATCAAAATCAATTTGTATCCTTTTTTTTACATTATTATAATTTGTATTTATATAAAAAGCATCACCCCAAAATTTGTTACATTGGGTATGAATCCGTTTAAATCCAAAACTATTTAAAAAATCATCAAGTTCGCCTATGAGAACACAACCTTCATATAGTTCAGCAAGATTGACCTCTGTATAAATACCACAAAGTTTATTAGAAGATAATAAATAAGTAGCACCTTTTAATGCTAATAATTCTGCTCCTTGTATGTCCATATGTAATAAATCAATATCATAATTGTATTTTTTTATTAAATTGTCAATCGTTATACAATCTACCGTTATTGTTTTCGTTTCACGAATTTTGGGGTAAATTTCTTTGTGTTTTTTTAATTTTAATAATGAACTTGATTGATCTTTACTGGTAATATAGAATAAAGATTTATCATTTTTATCAGAAATCGCTACATTGTGTAAAAAACAATTTTGATCAGATAATTTTTCTTTTAGAACTTCGAATACTTCTGGATTCGCTTCAACATAAATTGGTTTAACACCTATTTTTAAAAAATCGCCATGTTCTTCCCCGTGATGGGCACCAACATGTAATACATGTTTGGGTTTTAAATAATATTGATTCAAAATATTTATTAAAAAACTCATTTTTTTCTTTCACTAATTATTATATATCCATCAATATTTTTTGATTTATATTTTTTGTTTTGTTTTTTTATATCATCTATTTTTTGCCGCTCCCCATTATATAAAATAAATTGTTTTATTTTGTTTCGTGTTAATAAATCATAATATAATTCTATACTATCCTGTTTATCCTTAATGTCAACAACGATACAATCAAAATTATGTTCTTGTAAAATTGATTTAAGTGTAGTATCTGTAAACATATATGGAGCAAAAAAATCTACTTTTTCATATATATTAGGTGTAAAAGATTTATCTTCGGTACACAAAGATAAATCAAATTCATTATTTTTTAGTAATTCTAAAAATATTTCTATTATATATACATTACAATTATTATTAAATAGTAAAACATTTTTAAGTTGTGATTTCTTTAATTCTTTAAATAACTTGTATCTAAAATTGTATGTAATAAATGGTGTTTCCAATAATTCGTCCATACATCTATTATATAAAGGTAACTCTGTTTTGGGAGACCTAATAGAATAACTTGTAGAATCTATCGTATGGATGTATTCCATGTTTTCCACTATTTTAAATTTTTTATTATTAAACAACCAAAGTTTGTTAACTATCGCTGTATCTATAGCATCGTGTATTTTTTTTACTTCTTCCTGATCTCTATCAATTATATCTACATAATTAGGAAGTAACAAATCAAATCTAAATACATTGATATCTTTTAAAATCTTTAAATATTCTAAACGGTTAAAAAAATAATTACAAGTGTTAAAAAAAATCCTATTCTTGTTGAGAATTCTTCGTCTTTGTTCCAAGAAAGATTTTATATTTTCTAATGATACAATTTGATTTATTAAGTGCCTAAAATCAAATTTAGGTCTGGCAAAAGAAGGGCAATAAATAATGTCTTTTTCCCATTTTTCATTAAAAATGGCATCAATAAATTGTTTATTAATATAATTATCAGAATCAATTAAAACAACCCAATCTAATGTTGCTTTTTTAACCGCTTCTATTTTGTTATTAAATACTCCTAAATTTTTTTTATTTCTATATAATTTGATTTTATTATTATTTAAACTTTTAATATAATCTTTTAGTTTATTATAGTCATTAGAACAA
>Ga0307376_10003012_pt1 | contig 15957 bp, 14 predicted proteins | sample TR2MG_FD_202536 | JGI IMG/M metagenome (GOLD analysis project Ga0307376, IMG submission 202536) | Soil microbial communities from Risofladan, Vaasa, Finland - TR-2 | ecosystem: Environmental > Terrestrial > Soil > Coastal area > Acid sulfate soil | place: Finland: Risofladan, Vaasa | collected...
GACAGTCTATATCGGCGAATGAAAAAACTCACTGACGCAAGAGTTCTTGAGAGCTGCTACGACCCGGGAAGCAAGCGAACTGTGTATCGGCTGAATGAGCAGGCGATCTACGCCCTTATGACTGGCGGAGAGCGTGAGTCATCCGGCGAGACTGATTGCGTACCTGATTTGCGGTCATAGGGTAACAACACTGTGAAATACACGGTTGAAGGCTATTCGCAGCGTGAGATTGTCCGCCTCGGGCTTGATCCCGGAGACGTGATTTTCGTGCGCTGGTTCATCGACTTTTACAGCGGCGGAATGATGAAGCTGTCAATCGGCGGCAAAGAATGGGGCTGGTTGTCATATCGTCACGTGGTTGAAGAGCTACCGGTTCTGGGAATCCAGACGAACCGCGGATTGTACAAGAGGATGCAACGCCTTGTGGAAAAAGGCGTCCTTATGCATCGCGTAGACCCCCGAAGGCAACGCGCCCTGTATCGTCCCAATGACGAGGGCATGCGAAGACTCGTGAGTGGAACACCGAATCTCAAGCAGGTCGGCGAATCGGAGGTCGGAACTTCGATCCGAGGAGACATCGGAATCGAAAATGCGCAGGTCGGAACTTTCATCCGAGGACCTGCAAAACCTGTTGCCAACGTCGGAACTCGGGTTCCTACGACGTCGGAACTCCAGTTCATACCACGTCGGAACTCCAGTTCCGACAATTCTTCTATCATAAATTCTTTAAGACCAAGAGGGAGAGAGAAAGATCTCTCTCACCCTGAAACCTTCCTCCTCAAAACCCTCAAGAGCGCCTTCGCCGCATCGGGAGCCGACAAGCGATTGCTCGAGACGGGCATTGAGGCCGGAGCATTGCAGCGCCTTTGCCGTGAGGCAGAAGCTCGATCACCCGAGCGTCCCGAAACATGGGCGAAGGAGCTTATAGCTGCGTTTGTCTCACTGAAAGCCTTGAAGGATCCGTTCTGGTTGCAGGTACCGCTCCTCCCCTCGTGGACCGTGAAGCCAGGGATCTTCGCGCAGCTTCTTGATCAGCTGAGCGTTACCCGAGCCGAACAAACCGCTGCGGAACTGCGTGCGCAAAAGGAGCACGCGGTGCGCAAATATGAGACGGAACTCCGGCTTGAAGTTGAAAGTCCTGAAGCACGCGCGGAGGCTGAAGCAGCACTTGAAGCCCTCAAGACACGGCTTCGAAAACCATCTACCTCTGGCGGACACGGAGGCACACGGTGAACTCTCAAACGCTTCTGTCAGGATCAGCGCGCCAGGCAGCAACGGTGGATGCGGTGAAGTCTCAGCTTGCGCCGCTCCTGCCGCTTGTGAAGCCGTCGACCACCGAGCTCATGATAAACCCCGACGGCTCGGTCTTTGTGGAACGTGGAGGGAAAATCCGCAAGGCTCCGCTTCGGATCGAGTCAGAACGGCTTCTGGGGCTCATTGGACTCCTTGCAGGGCTTAATCACCAGGTGTGCAACGCACAGAAACCCTATCTTGAACTGCGGGTGCCAGAGTTCTTCAGCGCCCGACTTTCGGCGCTCATTCCTCCCCTTGTCGATGCACCAAGCCTCACGTTCCGGTTTCCTCCGAGGAAAAGACTGTCTCTCTCTGAGCTTGTCGAACGCGGAACGCTCACAGAATCTCAAGGGATTGAACTTTCACGTGCAGTCGCCGCACGGCAAAACATCATCGTCTCCGGCCACACCGGATCCGGGAAGACGACGATCGCCAACGCTCTCCTTGACCTGGTCGATGAGGACCGGGTGGTCGTGATCGAGGACACCCCTGAGATCCATTGCGGTTCAAAAAACACCGTCTCGATTACAACCGGGGATCCCGCAAGTTTCACCACGCGGGAAGCGGTGATCCGTGCGATGCGCATGCGGCCTGACCGGATCGTCGTTGGGGAGGTACGCGACGGGGAAGCGGCCCTTGAGCTCCTGAAAGCAATTCTCACGCACCCCGGGACTGTCTCCACGAGACACGCAGATTCTGCAGCCGAAGTGCGGCTTCGCTTGTATTCACTCTTGCAGGAAGTGCTTGCAGGCACTCCCACCTATGACCTCATCGACCGGACCCTTCACTGCGTCGTTCATGTCGATCGGGTCACAGAAGGCGGTCGCTCGATCCGCAAAGTAACAGAGATCATCCGGTACAACCACACATCAATCACAAGGAGTCAAACATGAATCACTCGAGTACCTATGGGCGCCGTTTCGCGCTTGTCGGCTTCCTGCTTTTCTTCTCGCCTGCCGTGAGTCTTCTCATGGCAGCCACTGTCACCGGGGGAAGCATGCCCTGGGACGGCCCCCTGCAGCAGATTGAAGCTGATCTTCAGGGGCCGACGGCGCTTGTGATCGGTACGATCCTCATTGTCGCAGGCGGCTTCGGAATTGCCGCCACGCACGGCCAGGGAGCGGGCAAACTCCTGTGGGTCGTGGTCGGTGTGGGGATCGCACTCAATGCCGCGAAGTTACTTTCGGTCGTCGCGGGATCTGGATCCGGGTTTGATATCCCGCTTTCGGTCACACCGATCCACCCTCAGGTGATGAGTCACCTTGCGACCGTGACTAGCCCAAGAGGTTCTGTGTGGATCCACTGACAAGCGCGCCGGTGCACCAGTCGATCCTGTGGCCTGCGATGGTGTTCGGGCTACCCCGGCAGCTCGCGCTTCTTATTGCGGTGACTTCTCTTGCGATGGTTGTGTCCCTGGGGCAGGTCTGGTTTCTTGCGGTTACCGCGATCGCACTGGCAGGCGCTCGGGTGATCGCAAAACAGGACCGCTACATTTTCGAAATCGCGGTTGCAGCGTTGTCGGTACCGACCGTGCTTGATTGAAAGAGGTGAGGACGAGATGAGTGAAGCCGCGACAAAGAATCGATCTGATTCAGAAAGCAAGTCTTTCGCATTCAGCCTGAAAGGCCGCCTTGCCGACCAGCTCCCCTGGGCGATCCAGGCTGCAGACGGGGTGTGCCTGACAAAGGATGCGGTCCTTATTCGCACCGCGATGCTTTCACCCTCTGACCTCTCCTTCCGGGATGATGATGCGTTCTCGGTGAGATTGTCCCGACTTGCCAATGCATTCCGGGCTCTATCAGACTCCGGATGGTCGCTGCATCTGTCCGCGCATCACAGTACCGATGAAAGTGTTTCCTACCGCCCGTCGTATCACAAAGGCACTCCACAGATTACCCAGGTGCTTGAAGAACGACGGGCGCTTTTGACCCCGTTTTATACGACACAGGTGTATCTGTCGGTGTGCCGCACACTTGCGGCAGAACTTCAGTCTCCGAAGAACTTCCGGTTCCGCAGGGCAGATGGTGAGAAAAGAGCGCGGGAGACCATCGATTATCACCTGCGGGAGTTTCAATCGGTGACCGATGACTTTTTCGCCCAACTTCGCAGCGTTTACGAAGAGGTCAGGATTTCAGGCAGTGACGCGCAGCTTTCCTACTTTCACGGTTCACTTTCGGGTGACTATCACCGGGTAATAACACCGGTGCCGCCTGCCTATCTTGATGTGCACCTCGCTGATGGAACACTCACCACGGAGCCTGCACTTACTTACAACGACGAGGTGATCCTCTGCGCCTCTCCGCACCTTTTTCCGCATGAAACAAATCTGGCGCTTCTTGCGAGTCTTTTTGCCCTCGACGAACCGTTTGACCTTTCGGTGCGTTTTGAGTTTGCCTCAGCCGATGCAGCACGAGCTGAACTCAAACGTGCCCAGGAACAGCACTACCGAAAGCGCAAGGGCATGAAATCGATGTTCACCGAAGCGGTGATGAAAGAAGAGAGTGAATTGGTTGATGCGGATGCCGTGGCGCTGGCACAGGACGCAAGTGACGCACTGGCCGAGACTGCACGAACTTCGGTGAGTTACGGCCATGCGTCAGCCACAATCGTTGTCAGACGCGACAGCCTCATCCTGGCGCACCGCAGTATCGATCGGCTGAAGAAAGTCGCAAGCGATCACGGATACATCTTCAAGACCGAAGGGCTTAACAATGCGGGCGCTTTTTTCGGAACCCTTGCCGGCAACATTGAGCAAAACCCGCGAAAGCCCATGCTTTCAACCCGCAACCTCGCGCACCTGTTTGTGCTCACCTCCTCCTGGACCGGCGAGAAGGTAAACGAGCACCTGAAGCAGGTGACCGGGTATGAGGGACCGCACGTACTGTGCAAGACCGGGCTTCGTCCGTTTTACCTGAACCTCAACGTCGGGGATGTCGGACACACCCTGGTTGTCGGTCCCACGGGAGCCGGCAAAAGTACGCTTCTTAACTTCCTGTCGGTGATGTGGCTGAAGGCACCTCGCGCCCGGGTCGTGTTCTTTGACAAGGACCGCTCCGCCTATCACCCGACGGTGAATGCAGGCGGGATCCACATCGATGTGGGAGAGGATGAGGGGTTTACCCTGAACCCCTTCTCCCACCTTGGCTCAAAACAGGATCAGGCGTTCTTAAGCCAGCTTGTCGCTGAATACCTTTCGATGAAAGGGATCCTGATCACCCCGCGGGACCAACAGACTCTGTTCTCGGCGGCAAGCTCTCTTTCAAGCCTTCCCGCGCATGTTGCAGGGTGGCAGACCTACTGTGACTCGATTCAGGACCAGGATCTGCGGGACGCACTTGCCCCCTTTGTGACAGGTGAATACGCGCATCTATTCAGCCGGGAAGAAGAGCGAATAGAAAAAACCCATTGGCTCACCTTTGAGATGGGGCCTCTCATGCGGCGCGACCGGTTCATCGTGCAATTTGTGTTGCAGTATCTATTCCGCAGGCTCGAGGAGCAATTTCTCGGGGAGCCAGTTCTCCTTGTCCTTGATGAGGCGTGGTTTTTCCTTGACAACGAGATCTTTGCGGCAAAGATGCGCGAGTGGCTGAAGGTGCTTCGGAAGAAAAACGTGTATGTGGTACTTGCGACCCAGGAGATGGCTGATGCACGGCACTCGACCATCTTCAGCACCATCGTCAACGCATGTCTGACAAAGATCCTTCTTCCCAATGCGCAGGCGTTCCAGTCGGAGAACCTTGCCCTCTACCAGGACATCGGGCTTTCCTCAGCACATGTGTATGCACTCTCAAAAGCTCAAGCCAAAAGTGAGTACCTCTACCATTCGGAAAAAGGCAGTCAGCTTTTCCGCTTTGATCTGGGGCTTGAGGAGCTTTCGTTTCTCTCACGCACGGTATCAGTAGATACAAAACCTCAGGAGCTAAGGTCATGAGGAAACTCATCCGCACCAGTGCGCTCACCACACTGATGCTCGCAGTAACCGCTGCCGCTTTATCCGCGCAGGCAACAGTGACAGTCACCTCCATCACCGATCCCGTGTTCCTGTCAAACCAGTTGCAGCAGGTGCAAAGCGCCATAAAGACTGCAACAAGTGCTGTGGCAGAGCTTCAGTACGCACAGGAGATCTACCAGGGCCAGCTTCAAACGCTTCAGTCCTTAGGACAGGGGGACTGGCAGGGAATACTTGATGCGATGGGCTATGAGACCCAGGCGATTAACACCTACTCGAGCGCGGTGCAGAACCTTCCCCCCGCAGCGCAGATCCTGGGAATCCAGAGGCTTGCGCAGGAGAAAGGATATCAGGAGGCAGCGCTACAGGCACAAAACCTCGCACGCTCCTTTGATGCGGCAGACCAGGCACTCTTGTCCACAAACTCCCTGATACAAGACACCAAGTCCCGGGAACAGGAAGCGGCAAAAATCATGACAAACGCCGCGCAGCAGAAGCCCGGAAGCATCCAGCTTGCGCAGGACAGGATCGAGCAGCTGCAGCTTATCCAGGATGAACTCTCTGATACCAACATGGCTCTCGGCTCGTTTCAGAATTACCTCACGGTACAGGAACAAAACCAGAAACTGCAGCAGGCGCTCTTTGACGCGCAGGCTGACCGGTATCAGGGCCTTGCCTCAGATCCTGCTTCCCCTCCTGTGACCTACCAGAAGCAGGAACCTGATGCAAGCTCAGTCGATGCAAGCTTTCTTGCGAAGCTTCAGGCGGCGCAGTGATGCGTGCAATGACGCCAGCCGAGTCCGTGAAGATAAGCGCGGTGCATCAGGTCACCGTATTCGTGGCAGAAGTTAACGACCGATTCCAGTCAGGGTTCGAGCTTGTGTGCGGCAGAAGGATCATCGTGAAATGGCTGATTCCTCACCTTTGCGAATCGCAGCGCACCGCGCGCGTCTTCGCATGGACCGCCGCGCACGAGGAGCTTTCGCACCTGGCGTGCGCTCAGTCGGGCGCTCTGGCAGAAGGGATCACGCAGATGAGCCTGCTCATCCTGAAAGTTGAAGATCGACTGCGGGAAGTACAAGAGCGACAGATGCAGTTGTTTGAGGTGGCACCTGATGCTTCATGATATTCTCACGCTTTTCTTCACTGACATCGATGCTGCGATGCTCGCTGCATCCCCTTATGTGAACGATCTACTTTACGCGCTTTTGACTCTCGAGATCGCGTTTTTCGGTATCGAGATTGCATTCGGCAAATCAGCCAATATCGGGGCGGTCATCGAGCGGGTTCTCATGATGGGAGCGATGGTCCTCATTGTCCGAAACTTTCCCTACTGGAGTGAGCTTTTCGCGCAGTCACTGACAAAGATTCTCGGGCTCATCTCACCGCAGGTGAACGTGTCGCAGTTTGCAAACTCACCCGGGGACATCGTCACCTGGGGTGATAACTACATCGTGAAGGTCTACACCAGGGCGATCAACAGTGTCACAGGATCCGGTAACGGGATCCTCGCAAACCTGAAAGGCGTCTTTGACATGCGGGCCCTGGGAATGGAACTTGAGGGAACTCTTGTGGAGCTCCTGTTTGACCTTATCTTTGTGATCCTTGCGGTGCAGATGGCGCTCGCCCAGATCGAGTTTCATCTGATGATTCTTTTTGCGATGATCATCCTCCCGTTCATTGCCTGGAAACCGGTGAGGTTCCTGGGGACCCGCGCCTTTGGGGCGGTGATCGGGCAGGCGATCAAAGTCGGCATCATCACCTTCATTATCACCCTCGGAATCGGGATCCTGGGGACCCTCATCTCGATGCCCTCAAACCAGGACTTCTTTCACCCTGACGGGCAGACGGTGCTTTTCCCGAATGTGCTTGCGCTCCTTGGGGCATGCTCCCTTCTCCTCTTTCTCTCACTCCAGGCACCGTCTCTTGCGACAAGCCTTCTGACAGGGAGCCCTGCGCTAAACGCATCCACCTACGCCCAGAACATGGGCCTGGGGATGATCGTGGGCGGAATCGCAGGCGGACTTCGCGGGCTAACGCGAACTTCTGGAAACTCACAAAGCTCAAGCGCACCTTCACCAAACGTTGGCTCTTCGGGTTCGGCTCCCGCACGGCAACAGACTCCCCCTACGTCGGCGCCAAATGTCTCCTACTCGGTGGGCTCCCAGTTCATCCCGACACAGGCCTCGACAGGATCAATCTCAGGATCTTCGGGAAGCACAGCTTCAGGGCTTGAGTCAGGGCGAGCTCCCGATCGCCCTCAGATCACAGTCCGCCAGGGAGCACCGGGTATCAGCCAGAAAGCGGTTCCGGCTCCCGGAAGGGAGCCTGCTGCGGCCGCAGTCCAGTCCTCGTTCTTCCTCAACAAGAATTAGTGAAGGAGCAAAAAGCGTGTTTGGGAAAAAGAAAGTAACCGAGCAGACCGAACATGAAAAGTTTCGCCGCGCACAGCGGGAGTGGGACTTCAGGCTTGATAAAAACCTGCGCCTCCTTTCTACCTGGCGGGCGCTTGCACTCATCGCCATGACAACACTGTTTTTCGTGATCTTCTGGGCCGGAAGCTACTTGCAAAAACCAAAGCTTGTTCCCTACGTCGTGGAGCTCAAAGGTGGGGAGATCTCATTCAAGGGCGTGATACACGCGTCGCCGCTCACGGTGACTGATGCTGTAGTGCGCAACTACATCATCCGGTTTGTCTCACACCTGCGCTCGGTATCCTCGGATCCTGTGGTGCTTCGGGACAACTTACTTGACCTTTACTCGATCGCAACCTTATCGGCGCAGCGGCAAGTGACCGCCTTCATCGCAAAGACCAATCCGTTCGGCTTAAGCGCAAAAGGTGCGACGACTGATCTGCGGTTCACGCTGTTTCAGAAAATCGACCAGCACACCTGGCGCGCCGAATGGGTGGAGGAAACCCGCGACCAGGGGGAACTGAAATCAAGCACTCCGTGGGCGGGAACCTTTTCATACGCACAGAGGATGCCCTCAACGGATCAGGAGGCGGAGAAGAATCCGTTCGGATTGTATTTCACCAGTTACTTCATCACAAAGATCAGGAGCGGACAATGAGTTCTTTTGCTGCTCACAGAGGTTTTCTGCAGCTCATGGGTGCAACCGTTGTCCTTGTTGGCGCCCTGTGCTCATGCGCAACCCCGTCACCGATTGCAGTCTCTTTCCCGCAGGGGGGAGCGCCTTCGGTCACCTATCCTGACGGCAAGAGCCGTGCTCTGCCGCAGCAGGTGGCGGGGACCGGTCAGACGAAGAGCCCGAACACAACGGCAGGGCTTCCGGTGCAAGTAAAACTCGTCCAGTTCGTGATTCCGCGGGAGCCCGCATCATCGGCGCCGCAGAAGAAGGCAACCACAAACGGTGCGCGAGAGGAGGTGGCGCAGGCGAATAGCGAGCTTGTCGTGCACCCAACACGCGAGGACTACCAGGGCGGCGCGGTCGTCTATAACTACGTCCGGAACCAGGTGTACGAGCTTTTTACCGCCCCCTATGAGCTCACCGATATTGCACTTGAACCCGGTGAGACCCTCACATCCTCTCCTGCCTCAGGTGATACCGCTGATTTCATTCTTGCCACAAGCTACAGTAGAAGCGGCGCAGAACGGATCGAGCACGTGCTCCTGAAACCGGTATACTCGGGAAAACAGACAACCCTCCTTATCACCACCGACAAAAGGAGCTACACGTTTTCTGTCTACTCCTTCCAGAGGACCCATATGCCGCTGGTGAGTTTCCGCTACCCGTTCGAGCAGGCGAGGCTTGTGGCTCAGGCACAACGGGCCCAGGAGGCCCGGATTCCTACCTACGGAACGATTACGAATCTTGATTTCAACTACAGGATCATTCCCCACACACTTGATCTTCCTGCATGGGCGCCTTCGCACGTGTTCAACGATGGAAGGCGCACCTACATTGATTTCCCGAGTGCAGACCGTGCCGCATACGCTCCGGTGCTCTTTTCGGTGGACGCCCACGGCGCACGGACAATTGTGAACTATCACCTGCAGGGCACCTACTACATCGTTGACTCGGTCCTCAGCCACGCGGAACTGGTGCTTTCTGCGAACGACGGGAATGTCATCACGATCTTGAGGACTGGCAGGTAGAAAGCGATGAGTGAGGAAAACAATTCCGGGAATGCCGGCACGAGCGGCGGGGCAGGCACGAAAGAGGATCCGGGCCGCTATCTCCTAGGTGCGCGAAATCCGTTTAGCCGCACGAAGCTTCTTCTGATCCTCTTTGGAGCAGGAACCCTCGTCTTCATCGGGGTGGTGATCGGGTTTGCAAACTCAAGTTATCACCCGAGAAAAGCACAAACTGCCTCTGTAGCCCAGGAGTTCTCCGCCGAGCCCCCTGGTGTTCTCACCGCCCCGGTCTCCTCGTATTTCCATCATGTAGCAAAAAGTCTCCCCGATACCTTGCAGATCCCTCTTCAGGCGCCAGCGCACCAGGTCGGGGTCAAGATTCCCGCATACAATTCCTATACTGAACCTACGCGAAGTGTACCGGTGCAGCTGGCGCAAGGACAGTCAGGACAAGCCGGTCTTCAATCTGGACCATACCAGCCGCTTGTACTTTTTCCTTCAGGAAGCGGTGGACAATCGGCCGGAGGCAGTTCGGGCAACAATAACACTGCTGCACGCTCTGCGATCCTGTATACGCTTCATGCCCCCTCCTCATCAACCCGACCGGCACGGGGCCCAACGCAGAGGGGACCATCGGCCACTGATACCGCTTACCAGAAACAGAACCAGGCGGCTGAAAAAAGGCAGTTTCTTTCCGCGCAGGCTGCCGACTTCGGAGCTTACCTTAACAACGCCGCACTCTCACCGATTAATCGAACACACGAGGTGATGGCAGGAACCGTGATCCCGATCACGATGGTCTCAGGCATCAATAGCGATAATCCGGGAACCATCATCGCCCAGGTCAATCACGATGTGTATGACTCAATCTCAGGGTCCACGCTCCTCATACCCGCAGGTAGCAGGCTCATCGGAAGCTATGACAACTCGGTAGCTTTTGGACAAAGCAGACTGCTTGTCGCGTGGGCCAGGTTGATACGTCCGGACGGGCTGTCGATCGAGCTTCGGGGAATGAGCGGTGCTGACGCTTCAGGAAAGGCGGGATTCTCTGACCAGGTGGACTACCACTTCAAACAGCTCGCCGGTGGGATCACCCTGGCAACGGTGTTTAGCATCGGCAAGGACATCGCCTTAAGTGCCTTAAGCACGGCGAGCTTTCTGGGTTCGATTGCGCAGGCTGTGATCGCAAACGGCAGTACCTCGCAAGCGGCAGGAACTGAGATCCAGCAGGTCGTCAAGCAGTACGCCACAAAGCTCATCAACCAACAGCCCACGATCAGCATACGTCCCGGATACGCTGGGATCGTGATCGTGAACAAGGACATTCTGTTGCCCTCCTACCCGGAGTCTTAGGCTTTCTCTCAAGCGATGATACGGAGGATCTATATATGAATATTGCAAAAATAACACTGCACAGAAACCTGCTTCCCGCCCTGCTTGTAGCCGTGGTATCACTGACGCTATCAAACTGCGATCTTTCCCCGATTATTCAGCCAAAGGCTACCCAGCCCCTAAGCTCACTCAGCTTCACGACAGCCGAAAACAGTAGTCTCTCTTCAGACATAAGCGCGACAATCGCAGGATCTGTGGTTTCAGTGGTCATACCCGACTCAGCGCTCACGACCAAACTGACACCCACTGCGACATTCGTAAACTCTGACTACACTCTGTCACCCTCAGGATCGTTCGTGCTGCAGGACGGAATGCCCCTGACAGTCACTGATGCCAAAACCAATGCATCTGCCTACTACACACTCGCTGTGGCAGTCGACCAGGCAACCCTGCCAGCAGTGTCGACAAGCGTGATAACCTCTTTTGTACTCAAGAAAGCAGCCAACTCCGCACTCTCAAGTGATATTACCGCGACCGTTACCCCTTCGACTGTCTCTGTGGTCATTCCATACTCTGTCGCAAACACCCCGCTCACACCGACTGTTACCCTTGCCTCCTCCACTGATTCGTTCTCACCGGCGAGCTCTTTTGTATTGAGAAACAACACAATTCTCACCGTGACTGATTCTGCAACAAGCCAGAGGTACTCCTACACCCTTCACGTCTCAATTGATCCTTCAACCGTGCCTGCAAGCACCCAGAACCTCATCGCCTCATTCTTGATCGAGAAAGCGAACAACCCCGCAATAACTCAAGACATTGACGCAACGGTGAACACCACCACCGTATCACTTGTTCTCCCGTATTCTGACACCCAGCTTTCACTTCTGCCAACTGTCTCCTTTTCCTCCTCCGGCTACACCCTTTCACCAAGCGGTTCATTTGTCATGCGGAACGGGACACCCCTTTATGTAATCGATAGCAGCACCAATCAGACCTACACCTACACGCTCCAGGTGTCCATCGACCCCTCGACCGTGCCTGCCGTGAGCCTGATATCCTCGTTTGTTCTCCAGGCTTCCCAGAACTCTGCGTTGACCTCTGATGCAACAGCCGTAGTATCGGGCACCGACATCTACCTCACCCTTCCGTACACGGTGGTCAAGAGCTCAACACCGCTTACCCCAACGGTGTCCTTTATCTCAAGCGATTACACGATTACCCCGTCAACCGCGTACGCGATGACCAACGGAATGACCCTGACTCTGACTCAGCTTTCAACCGGAAAAACCTATCAATACACGCTCAACGTAGCGATGGATCCTGCCACTGTGCCGTAAGGAGTCGAAATGAAAAGAAGACATTATCTGTCGGGTGCGATCACAATCATACTGGTGACGGCAATCTCACTGTCTGGCTGTGCCACAAGTGAGGCTCTTGTTGCCCATCACACGACCGATCCATTCGCGAAGGAACTGAACCGTATCGCAGGACAAAGAGCAGGCTCTCAATCCTGGCTTCTTGTCTCCCTGGCAACTCTTGTCACCGGCGCGGTTGCAGGGACTCTGGTATCCACACTGCAATCTCTGGGAAACATCAGCCCCCAGACTGCAAGACCTCTTCTTTATGCCACCTACGGCCTAAACAGTCTGGCACTGATTGGTGGAGCAGTCTCCTACCTTAAGTACACCTCTACAACTGACGCGTATTTGCATGCACTCAGACTCCAGACGCAGTACTACAACCTCCTGTCCCCACAGAACTCGGATGCACGGAGGAGGCAATGAGTGGTGCAAGGAGACTGATGCTCAACCTACTTCAGAATGGCAAGGGAGGCCAGATGGCGATGCACAAAACGGCAACGAAACTTTTCATCTTCGCGCTGATCGCAGCTTTTTCTGCGACAGTAATCCTTGCAAGTTGCTCAAACCCATTGAGCACAGTCAGCCAGCTCACCCTCAATGTGAAGACTGACGGCAACGGGTCGGTCACACCCAACGGATCGACTCACATATCCAAAGAGGTTGCCACCAAAGTCAGCGCAACACCCATCGCAGGTTACGCATTCAAGGCGTGGACCACCTCAGATCAGGGAGTCAGCTTCGCAAACGCGAATAACGCGGACACCACCGTGAAGCTCACAAGCGGAAATGCCACGATTACCGCAACCTTCACCCCGAACACCTATTCACTTACCGTTCAGGCCGGGAGCGGCGGAAGCGTATCGCCGGCAAATCCGGTGACCGTTTCCCCCGGCAGCTCGCAGGACATCATCGCGGTGCCAACTCCAGGCTATCTTTTCTCAGGATGGAGCTCAAACACGGCTGCAGCATCGATCGGGAATGCGGCAAGTGCTGACACATCGGTGATCTTGACCGCTGACGCAACAGTCAGTGCGAGTTTCACGAAGGCCACACAGACCTCAGCATCACTTACCCTGACCACAAGCGGTAACGGCATCGTAACACCTCAGGGATCACAGAGGGTAACCGCAGGAACCCCCATAACAATCAGCGCCTCACCTGCTGCAAACTACACGTTCAAGAACTGGAGCTCATCAGGTTCCGGGGTCACGATCGGAAATCCCAACTCGGCCACAACCACCGTTTCCCTGTCAGGAACTGCGGCAACAGTGACCGCAAACTTCACCTCCTCATCCACGGTCCTCACGGTCGTCTCAAGCGGAAACGGTACCGTGTCACCCAATGGGGCCCGCTCGGTCACTTCAGGCGCGCCCACCTCGGTGACTGCAACTCCTGCCACAGGTTACCAGTTTTCAGGATGGACTGAGAGCGGTGAGGGAGCAAGCATAGCCAATCCGAGGTCAGCAACAACGACTGTGACCCTCGCATCAGGGAGTGCCACAATTGCTGCGAACTTCGCACTCTCATCCCACACGCTCACCGTGCTAACTTCAGGTCACGGGTCGGTATCCCCATCCGGATCCTCAACGGTCACCTACGGCACCCCCACAAGCATCGCCGCGAATCCAGACTCAGGATATAGTTTCACAGGCTGGAGTACTTCAGACAGCACAGTCAGCATAGCCGATGCCTCAAGCCCCACAACCACCGCCACCCTAGCAAACGGGAACGGCACGGTTACGGCTAACTTCGCGATCAACTCCTACAAACTCACCGCGACCGCATCAGGTGGCGGAACTGTTACCCCATCTTCACCCGCTGCGGTCGCCTACGGGACGGCAACGAAGATCACCGCTACCCCTTCTGCCGGCTACTACTTTGCAGGCTGGACCTCTTCTGACCCCGGTATTCAGTTCGGCAATCCACAGGCAGAAAGCACGACCGCAACCCTTACATCCGGAAGTGCCACGGTAACAGCAACCTTTACAAGCATTAGCTATTCGCTAACCGTAACCTCAGTTGGGGGCGGGAGCGTGTTCCCCACAGCCCCAACCACGGTGAGCTACGGTTCACTTACCACAATTGTAGCAACGCCGAATCCGGGCTACACCTTCTCCGGGTGGTCCGCATCAGGCTCAAACGTCACTATCGGAGATTCCACGAAGGCCACAACGACCGCCACCCTCACCTCGGGTAACGGTACGGTAACCGCAAACTTTACCATAAACACCTTCACGCTTTCACTTGAAACAGCAGGCGATGGGTGGGTATCCCCAACGGCTCCGCAGACAGTTGACTACCGACAGCCTTACAGTATTTCAGCCTCTCCATCATCAGGCTATCAGTTTGCAGGCTGGACCACGACCGACTCCGGGGTCACCATAGCAAATCCTGCAAGCCCGAACACAACCGCAACACTTGATTCGGGTGACGCGAAACTGACAGCAAACTTTGCTCCGGTAACCTACACGCTGAACGTGCAGTCTGGCGGCAATGGCGCAGTTACCCCCTCTACCCCGAGCACCATCGCCTACGGTTCCACAGCCTCAATATCTGCCACCCCGGCAAGTGGATACGTATTCGTCGACTGGATTGCCACAGGTTCGGGTGTGACGATCGCAAGCCCCACAAGCGCCTCGACAACCGTGTCTCTGTCATCAGGTAATGCGACACTGACCGCCGTTTTTGCCTCAAACACCTACAATCTCACCCTGCAGTCAGGGACAGGGGGGACTGTTACTCCGGCCGGCACGCAGAGTGTTATCAAGAATGCGCAGACAACAATATCTGCCACCCCAGACGCAGGCTACGCCTTTGTTACCTGGCAGACCAGCGGATCAGGGGCTATCATCTCAAGCCCGTCGAGTCCGACTACCACAATCATGCTCACTTCCAGTGACGCGACGGCAACCGCAGTCTTTGTCAAGAATACCTATAACCTCACGCTCCAGGCGGGAGCCGGAGGTACGGTTACTCCAGCCGGAACGCAGAGTGTCACCAAAGGCGTGGCAACCACGGTATCTGCCACGCCGCAAGCAGGCTATACGTTCGCCGGGTGGACCTCATCGAGCTCCGGGGTAAGTATTGCAAGCCCCTCAAGTGCCACCACCACGGTAACCCTCACTTCAGCCGATGCGACAGTGAGTGCCGTATTCACTGATGTAACCTACAATCTCACGGTAGACTCCGGTACCGGAGGGGCTGTAACTCCGAGCGGCACCAACCACGTGCTCCAGAACACAGCTACCACAATAGGGGCAATTCCAGACACCGGATACCAGTTTTCCGGATGGTCCTCTACAGGCTCCGGGGTAAGTATCGCAAGCCCCTCGAGTGCCACAACTACGGTCACCCTTACCTCAGGGGACGGTTCGGTATATGCGAGCTTCGCCCCGATCACCTACAACCTTACCATTCAGTCAGGCACCGGAGGCAGCGCTACCCCGGGAGGTACTACTTCCGTGCAGTATGGCGTGCAGACCATTATCACGGCCAGCCCAAGCCACGGATACCAGTTTTCCTCATGGAATATCTCAAGCGGTGCCGGAGTCTCGATCACAAACACCGCAAACTCCACGACCTACATAACACTCACCAGGGGTGATGCAACAATAATCGCGCAGTTTGCCCCCATTACCTACGCGATGACACTCCAGGCGGGTACCGGAGGTACCGTCTATCCGCCCTCTACGACCGCGGTCGAAGACGGTGCGGCAACCGCGATCACAGCAACGCCAGCGGCTGGCTACTCGTTTACCGGGTGGAGTACCACAAGCGCCACTACCACCATCACCGACTGTTCAGCGACAATTAGAATTCCCGGGTAACGACAATTAGAATTCCCGGTTCTCCGAGGGGACGCGATGGGTCAGGATGTACGGACGGAGGACATCCTGAGTGGTCAGCGACAACCAAGTGAGGA
>Ga0307376_10003013_pt1 | contig 15957 bp, 35 predicted proteins | sample TR2MG_FD_202536 | JGI IMG/M metagenome (GOLD analysis project Ga0307376, IMG submission 202536) | Soil microbial communities from Risofladan, Vaasa, Finland - TR-2 | ecosystem: Environmental > Terrestrial > Soil > Coastal area > Acid sulfate soil | place: Finland: Risofladan, Vaasa | collected...
GACGCGGATCATCATCGACGGCATCAAGTTGTTCACGATCCCCGGCTATTGAGCCGGGGCTTCGTGCCTTAGCCCCTGGATCTTGGGCGCTGTTGATGAATGGCCGCGAGTCGACGTAGCCGACAAAGGAGAAAACATGGGACGACGTATCGGAAGCCGGCGCAAAGCGCGACAACTCGCTGAGAAGGCGAGAAGAGCCGCGTTCGAGGAGGACTGGGCTCGACGGGATGCCGAGCGGGCGGAGGCGCGGAAGGTCCAAGAGGCGGCCGATGCGGAGGCTCGGAAGGTCCAAGAGGCGGCCCTACGGGCTCAGCTAGTAGCCTTGTCGCCGCTCTGGAGTGAGGCGAGAGCCCTCGCCGAGACGAACGGCGTTAGGGTCTACACCCCAGACCCGGACCCGGACTCCGCCCTGGCTCAACCGCTTTTCTTTACCGGACTCGACACGGTTAGCCCAATGGTGTCGGTCCACGTCGCGGACTTGATCCGCTTGATGAATGGCCGCGAGTCGACGTAGACAACGAAAGCGAGGTTACAATGAGGACCATAAAACTGAAAGCTGACGAGCTCGTCCTGGGCGACGCCGTCAATCTGCTGGAGGGCCCCTACGGGTGGGGCACCGTCGTCCAGATCACGGACGAGGAGGTGCATATCTTCCGCCCTTACGTGCATATCGGGGACTTCTCCTACACGGGCGGGGTGCTCCACTACACGGGCCACGAACTCGTGAAGCGATACAAGCACTCGGGCTGCGAGTTTGTGGTGGATCAGTTCACCCACGCCCAGATGGCAAAGACGGGGGCGCTTCACTAAAGCCCCCCGCAGGTCAGACCCGCGAGACGCACCGCACATGCGCTCGTCGGGTTTGCCTTTTAGAGCCTAATAGCGGGCTCTCCGTGTACCGCGTGTACCGCGTGTACCGGCGTGCATCTGGCCGCGACCCTGATGCATAATGATGGAATGGGAAGGCTCACGTAGGGAGTGAAAGGAGTAGACAATGTCGAAGCTAAACGAAGTGAAGCGGAGGATCCGCACGAGCAAGCGGTGGGGGTTCCTGGCCGAGATGCTCGGGGAAACTGAGCTAGCGCAACCAACGGCAGGGGTGAATCATTGCGGGATTCTCCTCGTGAACCCGGAGCTTGCGCTCCAGGTGAGCACGAACGATCTCGTGCGTCGAGTGCGACAGGAGTTCCGTATCGCACGGGAACTGCGCGACGGGGTAAACCTGTTCCGATAACAATGGCGGATGGTCCCGCCTGGTCGGACTCCGGATGTCAAAGGGACTAGCACGCCTGGGGGTGACTCCCCAAAGTCAGGGCGTGCTACGCAGCCCTGGAAGCGCTCGGATACCATTAAGCCAGGCGCGGGGTTCGAACCCCCGGCCTCTTAGACCTAATAGCGGCCTCCCCCACCGTACGGGCCTACGGCCCTCGGCCCGTTGGGGTGATGGAGTGGGAAGCCTCACGTAGAGAGTGACAAAGGGGGCGGGGTCGCCAGTCAGATGGCTGGTTCCTTCCTACACCAAACTGGAGTCTTAGGCACCCTGTAGGGACGCGAGAGCCGTGAGCCGTGAGGGGATGCTGAAGCCGGGGCGCGTGGTCGCAGTAGGTGACCTGAAATGGTGGGTTCGACTCCCACCCGTCTCGCCAAGTCCACCCCAAAGGAGAGCCCGTGGCCCAGCCCGACAACGATCAACCCCTCCCCGGCACCCTCGCCTTCACCGCTCGCCTCCTCGCGGAGATGGGAATCATGTCCGGCGATGAGGCCGACGAGTGGAAGGACGCCATGAAGGACGCCGAGATGGAGGAGTGGCTCAGGGGGTAATTCCCTTCATGCGGGCCGCAATAGCGGCCTATCGAACCGTAGGCATCGCGGGTGGTTTGCGGGGTGATGGAATGGTCGGCCCCCCGTAGGGGGCAGAAGGAGTCTGATATGAGGAAGCACAAAAACGGGCACGCGGGCAACGGCAACGGGCCGCATCAGGAGGTCTCTCCGATGGTCCGCGCTACGCGCACCAAGACCCGCAAGGGTCGCCGCCGCCAGGCGGACCGCCGCGCGAAACAGCGCGGCTGGCAGTAGCCCGCCGCCGAGCCGATCCCGCGAGGGATCGGCTTCGCCCCTCCCAGGACTAATAGCGGGCTCCCCGCACTCGCCCGTCGGGCGAGTGATGGAATGGGAAGGCTCACGTAGGGAGTGAGAGGAGCGAAGCCGCTCCGGCGCTCAAGGCGAGAAAGCCTTGCGGAACTCGACACGGTCTAGCTAGACGTGTCGACGGAAGCAAGGCGAAGTGTAACCTTGAGAGACGTGGGTGAGATGCCCACCACCTGAGAAAATTCGGGTGTAGAGCCGGAGAGGATCTTCGAGGCGGCTTCGCCCCTCTCGTAACCCCGAAGGGAGAGAACTATGGACGAGGAGGAGGAGGAGGAGGAGGAGGAGGAGGAGAATTGGAAGCACATCGAGCGGATGGAGGATGGGAATTGGGGGCGCGACGACTAGCCTCCCCATTCAACGTGCGCACGGCAGCGACGAAGCTGGAGGAGTAATCCTCCGGCTTCGGCCTTTAGGGGCCTAATAGCGGGCTCTACTCGGGGCTTCAGCTCGAACTGTCAGTAAGATCGCCGCCGCCGTTCTCTATGGTGAAGGAGGACGAAATGTTCAATCAACTCACTAAGCTAGAACTCTTTGACAGGATCTCGACGCTTGTCTACATCGGGGCCGGGGACGACAGTCCCTACTACCAATGGGCCGCCGTTGGTCTACTGTTCCGACACGTAGACATAGACCGTGCCGAACTCGACGGAATCGCGCAGGCTATGGCCGAGATGGGCGCCGGTCGCGATTGGCCCGTCGAGATGAAACCGGCTGGCATCCAGTGGGCGTGCGGACGCCCTGAAAAGGAACACAAGCTCGTAGCCCAGATGGCCTCCATAAAAATAGACTGGCTCACCGGCGAGATCGCAGACGGGAATCATCCCGCCGGGAGCTACTTCGAGCATACGCGTGAAGAACTGGAGGGGGTCGTGGTTCTGCTGGGACATACGGGATACGATCTTAAACACCTGACATACTGGCTGGAACGGCTTGATGCCTGTAAAGCCCACTGGAATCGGAGCTACCCGCTTGACGCCATCATCGAGGCTACGCGACCCTGACCCCCAATAGCGGGCTCTCCGAGAGGAGAGCCCGCGCGTTGTACGCGCTCCGCGCGACTGATGGAATGGGGAGCATCACGTAGAGGGTGAGCCAAGAGCCAATCCCAAGCCGAGTCGAGTCGCTAGAGCGACCCTCGTGCTAAACGGGAGGGAGCATCTGGAGCCAACAATATGGTCACGTTCAAGACCCTAGAGCGTCGTGCGCTCAAGCTCGACGGCAAGGCCGCCGACCTCGGGGGGACTTTCGAGTTCGGAACCCAAGAGGGCATGCGCGCGTTCGCGGCGATGGTCCGCAAGGTGAACCGTGGGCGGGGTTACACCGTTGATAGCCAGGAGCTCCGTTTGGGTAAGTTCCTGGTCAACGTCTCGCGCTGCGACCCTCGCTAATATCAGAGGACGCCCGGGGGCTCCGGCCCCCGGGCCTACGAAACCAGGCCTAATAGCGGGCTCTTCGAGAGGAGAGCTCGCGCGTTGCTCGCGCTTCGCGCGGGTGATGGAATGGGGAGCATCACGTAGAGGGTGAGCCAAGAGCCAACCTTTAAGCTGATCGGTGTCGTAAGCGCGACCATCACGCTGAAATAAGGGGGGAGCATCTGGAGCTAACAATATGTCAGCTAAGGGCGGACGCGCGAAGCGCGTTGGATCAAAGGCCTCCGTTCCTCGTCACGGTCGCGCGCGGGCGAGCCGCGCGAGCGTTGAGGAGAAGGTCATCGAGACGCGTGAGCGTCGTCGGGGCCGCCGCGAGATTCGCGAGCAACTTCAAGGTTGAGCCGTAAACCTGGGAGCTCCGTCTTCCGGGCCTACGGCTTACTGACCTAATAGCGGCCTATTAGTCGTGCCATCGTTACTCGGGGCGGGATGATGGAATGGGAGTCCCACCGTAGTAATTGAGAGCCGTTGGGTTATAGGAACTTGAAGGCAGGGCATACCATACCGACTCACAGTGCTGGTACCGGCACTGTCAGGGCGTTGGTCACTCCCCTGCCTAAGAAAGTTCTGCGCCCAACGGCGCTCGTTTCCGGCAATATAGCGGGCTTCGCGAGCCTGGACCGCCACTCGCTTTACGCGCTACGCGCGGGTGATGGAATGGGGAGCATCACGTAGAGGGTGAGCCAAGAGCCAACCTTTAAGCTGATCGGTGTCGTAAGCGCGACCATCACGCTGAAATAAGGGGGGAGCATCTGGAGCTAACAATATGAGTTACGCCGATTACCGAGGCGAAGCGTTCGCGGATAGCGCGTATGCCGACCTCTGTCATTACCGTGCGTCGTTCGACCTCCAAGTCGCCCACCGTGCCCTCGCCTGCGAGGAGTGCGGGGCGGCTCTTTCTCGTGGCTACGGTCGCGTGGACGAGGACTCGGTCCTTTTCTGCGGGGACGAGTGCCGCGACGAGGACGGCCTCTCAATGGCGGGTGGTGTCTGGGACGAGCAAGAGGATTTCGGAGCCGATAACATCGGCTACGTCAACGACCTCTTCTGCCGAGATTAAGTGAGACGCCCGGGGGCTTCGGCCCCCGGGCCTACGAAACCTGGCCTAATAGCGGCCTCTCGGTCGTGCCGTGGCTACCCGAGGACCGGATGATGGAGTGGGCCGGGGCGCGTAGGGATTGAAGCCAAATCGGCCTGCTGTTCAATACAAGATGCCCCCCTGTCGAGCCTACGCGGCGGACGGGAAATAGGGGATGAGGAAGGGCAGAGGCCGAGGCGGCTCAACGCGTTTGGGGTCGACCAAGTGGTCGTGGCTGACTGTAAATCAGCTCCCTTCGGGGCGACGAGGTGCGATTCCTCGCAGACGCATACAGGCCTTGGGGAGAAAGTCTCCTCCGGGGGACCGGGGAAGTAAGGCCCCCCACCCCCACCGGAAGGATCAGGTAGCTCCTGATCCTTCCTTTTTGTACCGAGCTCTAATAGCGGGCTCCGCGAGGTAGATTGGGTGGGGTGATGGAATGGACACCACCCCGTAGAGAGTGAGAAGGCGGCGCAGGTTGCCACCGAATCGGCGGCGAAGGAGGCGGAGAAACCCCGTCAAGCGCGAGGCCGATATGCCCTTGTCAGGACCAGTCGACGGGTCTTGGCCGTAATTGAGGGAGCGTCGATCGGGAGTGCAACCCCGGTCGGACCTGCAGTACTCTCGGGAGGACCAGATTACTCTGGTCCTTCCTTTTTGTACCAAGGCTTAATAGCGGCCTCCGCGAGGCGGGCCGTCGGGGGCGTGATGGAATGGGGCGACTCACGTAGGGGGTGAAGCCAAACCGGGCCGCCGATCACGCCGAGACGACCCCTGCCGAGCCGAGCGCGGGCGCGGGCGGGAAATAGGGCACGAGGAAGGGCGGGGGCCAGGGAGGCTCAGAGATCGACCCTTACCCGCAGGGGGTGAGGGAGAGGGAACGCACAACCTACGGGAACGCACAATCTAACAAGGGGGGCCGACATGGCTCAGTTGATTCTACGCGAGGGCGAGTTTCTCGCCTTCCAAGGCGAGCAGGGTAAAATCTGGCGTCGCACGATCCGCGAGATCGCGGACCAGCTGCGGGATATGGAGGACGAATATCTCCACGATCAGCAGCTCTGGGAGCTGGTCTGCCACGCTAAGGCGTGGGGCGGACCTACAGTCTGGGCGCTGCGCGACTAAGGAGGGAATCGGCCCTCTGGGCCGCGCTCCGCAGGAGCTCGGAGCCCGCTATTGGGCCGAGGGGAGATGCGGTGCGATGGAGTGGGCGGTATCACGTAGACACCAGAAAGGAGACACTATGAGAGAAGGACAGTCGAGCCCTTGGGGGCCTATTCAGCACGTCGAGAGTCTAGCGCCGGGGGTCTGGTCCGCATCAACGGCAGGGCACGGTGGGATCAAACTCTCCCCGGCACGTAACAAGGCAATCCCTGCCGCCGCCCGTACGTCAGACGGATGGTACGAGGAGGACTGCCAGTGGGCGATCCCCGCCTACATCCACGCAGACATCGCCGCTGCGATCGTCCCTGGAAGGCCAGACATCATTGCGGCAACGCTCAAGCAATACGAGAGTGCAACTGTGCTCGCAGCTCTGGGGGTCAAGTGATCCCAAGGGCTTCGGCCTTGAAGTCCAAATAGCCCGCTATTAGTAGGCCGCGTTCGAGGTCATCGCCCGGCGCACGATGGAACGGGAACCGACACGTAGGGAACAGAGAAAAGGAGACTCAATGCACATCAACGCCAAGCTAGGGAACATGCGGAAGTCCATCGAGTGGATCGTCTACCCGCAAAAGAAGGATGGCCGCATCGTCATCCAAGGCAGCAGGCGCATCGCCATGTTCCACAACGACGGTAGCAACAGAGGGCTCCTGAGCAAGTCCCACTCGGGCGGGGCCTACTTCCTGCACCTATCACCTGCATGCGGTGCGACCGTTGTCGACATCCCGCAGGACGTGATCGACGCGGCCCTGGAGGCCCAGCCGGTGTCAGGCGACAAGATCGGGCCGGGGGTGTTCGTAGCATGAAGAAGAATAAGATCCGCCTTGCGGAGCTGGAAGCTGCGGCCCGTCGTGCGGTAGATGACATCTACGGAATCAATCTCCTCTACGGAGACATCGAAGCCATCATATGCGGGAGGCTAGGTTTCAACCTGACCGACGGTAGTGCCGTCAAGGAATCAGTCTCCGATGCAGAGAAGCTCCGCATGATCTACGGCATCAACAAGCAAATCGGCGAGATCACGGGGCCTTGGATCTAGGGCTTCGGCCCGCAGGGCCTAATAGCGGGCTCTACTCGGGGCTGTCGCCCCGAGATGGAATGGGAAGCCCCGCGTAGAGAATGAAGGAGGCTCCCAATGAGCTACGACCGATACGACGCAATGGCCGACGCGGCCCACGAATCCTACAGCGCCCTCGTTGAGACGGTTCTGGACGAGATCATCCAGCCGATCCTCGACAGGATCGAGGCCACGGACGAGGATCAGCCTCGCCCCTGGACCCGCGACCGCGAGTTGCTCCAGGTCTGGCTCGACAGCCCCGAGGCGGACGGTGCGGTGCGGGAGATTCTCGTGGAGGAGCACTACGAGGAGGCCGAGGAGATCCTGCGGGACTCCTACGACCAAGGGCCTTGTTGCAATCAATTTAGTTGCCCTTGTGGCAACTCGAACAACTACCCAGGATAGGCAGAGATGTCAGACCAAGAGCAAGAGGACATTCAAGCGGATCATCTCGACGGTCTCCACTTCGGAGCCCCCGATCCGTATTGCTGGATCTGCGAGATCGACGACAAGGAACCGGAGGCCCCCGGCGGGTAAGCAAGGAACCGGACCATCCCCGATGGTCCGGTTCTGCCCATCAGGGCCTTAATAGCGGGCCGCGTGATTACCCTACGTGATGGAACGGGAAGTCTCACGTAGGGAATAGAAAGGAGGCGACACCATGAGCGAACAATCAACGGACATTCTGCCGGTCACCGTCGACGAGACGACCGAGGAGTTCAACAACCGAATCATCGCCAGCATCGAAGCGCAGCGCAAAGTCTACATGCTGCGAGACTGAAGTCGTCTCGCGTCAGCAATCATCTCTAGTAGGGCGGTCCGTTCTCGGGCCGCCCTTTCTTTGAAGAACATCCCCATAGTAGCCATGATCGGATCTGCGGTGTCGAGTGGGTTGACTCCGTTCTCGACGGCGTGGAACGACGACAAGCACGGCTCAACGGGTGGACTGGTCTTGGGTTTGGGTGCGGGAGTAAGAGACATTGATCTGCTCCTTTGTATAGAAACGAAATAACCCCGGACTGAGCCGGGGTCTTTTCTGGTTTGTTGGGCCGCAATTTAGTATTTGGGCCATCAATAAAATGAAGATTGAACACGCCGAGACTACTCGTTACTGGGCCGCGACTGTCGCAACTTCTAAACGTCGTCTACGTCGTTCTTCTTGCTGATCTGCTCGCGCAGCATAATAAGTTTCTCGGCCTTTTCGTAAAGGAAACTAGCAAAAACGCGGTCCGATTCCTCCTTACGGACCTTATTCGTATAGCGGGCATCATAATAGCGACAGCTCAGGCTCTGGCAGTGGACCCACTGCAAGCCGGTATAAGCGCCAGAGGCCCCACATTCAGGACAATTCATCCTCTCATAATAGCGGGCTCCCTCCCCTTCGCGGAAGGGTCTGCCACGAACGATGGAGTGGGAACTCTCACGTAAAGATTGAACTAGGAGGTTCAAGTGGCAAACATGAAGCAAATGGTGGACGCGGTGAAGGCTCACGCCGAGGCGCACTACGACGAGGACGGCTGGGACGAAATCGTCGAGGCGTTCGAGGACTCGGAGATCGCGGAGGCGATCGAGCACGCCGGGGCCCAGTCGGAGGCGGAAGCGGTGGACGTGCTCCACTGCGTTGCAGTGCTCCGCAAGGAGCGGGGCGACGAGATCCGGGCCACGGCCTTTTAGGCGGGCCGCGAGGTCGAGCTCACAACGAGCTCGACCTTTCCGCTCGGTGGCCTTAATAGCGGCCTCTCCGCCCATCCAACGGCTGATGGGGTGGTCGTCCCCGCGTAAAGAGTAGGCAACAGGTAGAATAGAGAAGGAGGGAAAGAAATGCATCACCGCGTAGAGGTCAAGGAGCCGCCCCGCGAGGGCGAACCGAGTCACGCCCGTTACCACCTTAAAGACGACTGGGAGATCATTGGGTGGACCAACTCTTTCGAGGACGCCGACGACTGGCTCAAGGGATTCGGCCCAGCTACGTCAGCGAACGTCGAGGACCGACGAGAGTGGGCTCCGCATTGAGCTGGTGGCCCTACGGAGAAATGGCCGAGGCATTAGCCGATGCCGTGCTAGCCGACGACGTGGGCGAGATGCGTAAGATCGCAGCCCAGATCAAAACCGAGGCTGCGCTTGCGGCAAAGTTTAAGCTCTTGGAGCGAGAGATCAGCGTAGCCGTAGAAGCGTGCAGGTGGGAGGAATGCGACGAAATCGTCATCAGGATGCGCAAGCTGGGCGACGTAGCTTCGCACGAGGTCGTCCGTTACGAGACGATGATCGCTTTCGAGCGTGACTGGACCGTCCTAGACCGAATCGTCGAGGTCACCGGGGATTAACCCTCCCTTCCTCCTAATAGCGGCCTACTCGCCAGTAGGCGTGTACACAACTAAAGGCCGCCGGATTTACACCCGGCGGCCTTCAGTTGTTTTAGTTATCTTTCTCGCCACCACGAGATGTATTGATTACTTGCCTGTTGCCGTGTCTCCGCAGGGTGACTCTTGCGGTGCTGTCGACACCCACTACGGGACTGTTCCCATTTCATCTTGGGCCGCGTGATGGAATGGGAAGACTCACGTAGGGAGTGGAAGAAAGGACACCACCTATGAGCACCGGGGCAGATTTACGATTCGTCGAGGCGACACCTAACGCATGGTTTTACGAGTATCAATGCTATCCCTACGGCCAGAACGAGGACTACGATGTCTACGGTCCGTTCTCGTCCGAGGACGCGGCTCGGGACCATTGCGACGACAACCATGCCAACGCGGGCGGAAGCTACACGCTCCCGCACGAGGGTACCGACCACAAGCTCTCCGGCAAGCCGCAGAGCCCCCGGCGGCGAAGGCGCCTCTGGTAATGCGCGCGGCAGAAAAAGCGGCCCTCAAGCGGGCCTGGAATCACCTGGACGACGCGGTCCAGGCGCTCTACGAGGCACGACTCGATAACCGGGCCGGGATCATCGTTCACAAGGACGCAATGGGGGACGCGCTCAACGCGCTCTCAGCCCTGGCTAAGGCCGAGGGGGTCAAGCTCGTGTAACCACGGGCTTCGGCCCTCGCACCCTAATAGCGGGCTCCCCTAGGGGCTGGTCCGATGATGGAATGGGAAAGCTCACGTAGGAGATGAAAGAGGGTGAGACGTGAGGAGCGAGCGAGTCAAAAATCTCATGGGGCCGGGCGGGCTCCGCTGCGGGTGCTGCGGCGCAAGCGCGGGCCGCCACCGAGCGCAGCACAAGAACGCAATTCGGGGTCGGGTCCGGTCCTTCCGCAAGGCGAACGACAAGCGAGCAATCGACGAGGGTCGCGATGAAATGGGACCAACCACGTAGGGAACGAAAGGAGTCGACATGATTCAGACTGTAGAAGCCGAGAAAGCCCTCTGCTGGGAGGCCCGCCGTGGTCACGTGGCCGAGGAGGTCGAGGAAATGTGGGCCGCGAAGGAGGGCAGCTACGATCTGCACGACTACCTCCGCAGCACCTACCGGGGCGGACTCCCGGACGACTGGAAGCGATACTTCCGCAATGACGGAGTGGCCGACTGGTACGAGGTCTGCGTGCTCCGGGACTAACAAACACTAAAGGAATGAGGGGCGGCCCCGAGCGGGACCGCTTGCCACCGAGGGAGGGTTAGGCCGTGGTAAGCCTACCTCCCTCGCCTCTTGTACGGACTAATAGCGGGCTTCGCCTCTTACCGCGCCGAGCGCGGGCCGCCCGCGATGAAATGGGAGAGTTCCCGTAGGGGACAGAAGAAAGGAAACCAACTATGCAAGCTGTCCAAGAGTTTCAAGCCCTGTCGAGCGTGCTCGACATCTCGGCCCCCCACCTAAGCGCCGAGGAGGTAGTCGAGCTACTCGACTGCATCAACGCCGTCCGCTCAGGCGAAAAACAGTTTCTCGTCAAAGTCACAAACCGAAAGGTTGGCGTCTCGCTCGCACGTAGACCTGGCGTGGACTACGATCCCCTGCCCGGTCTGACCCCCGACTGCCACATCGGCTGGATGTCGAAGGCCCCAACCAACAAGCGCGGGGAGGTCTACTTCTACATCTACGACGAGGCGCGAGCCCTCGCCGGAGAGAACGGCCATACGAACATCACCCTGCAAGGTGTCCGCTCGTTTCACGTCCTCACGAGCCAGCCAGGCCCCCTGGCCCAACAGCCGCAGCAGGCCCCCAACTTGCGACAGCAAGCGCCGCAGGGCTTCCCGCAGCAGCCGCAGGGCTTCAGCCCTGAGATGCTCATGGCTCAGAACCTGATGCTCATGGCCCAGAACCTGATCCTCGTGGCCCAAAGCCTGACGGCTCAGGCCCAGGCTCGGGCAGGGGCTCAAGTGACCGGCTAACCTACAAAGGGAATCGGCCCTCGGCAGTTTGGCCGGGGGTTGTAGGGCGGGGACTATCCCGCCCGTCCCGTCCATCCGTCTAATAGCGGGCTCCCTATAACACAGATCCGTCGCGTGATGGAATGGGAAGGCCCGCGTAGGGAGTAAGAAATACGAGCCGGGAACCAGGGGCCTTCGGGTCGGTTGTCCGTATCCAACGACGGTTGCAAACGTCTGAGGGACAGAAGAAAAGCCAAGCGCGCGTGCGGCGTTCTCCTGTGGATGGGGGGTTCGATTCCCTCCTCCGGTAGCCTACAAAGCAAAGTAAGCCCTAGCCCTTAAACGGGTTAGGGCTTTCTTGTGTACACCTGCTGACGAGATGTCAGTGGTTCATGCTAATAGCGGGCTCTCCGTTGGGCCGCGCCGAGCGCGGCTGCGGGCTGCGCCGCACGATGGAATGGGAAGCATCACGTAGGGGCTGAACCCAGGAGGATCAATTATGGCGAAACGCCTACCAGTCGCTGCGGCCCTTTGGACCGTGTCGGTCAAAAACGAGAAAACGGGCGCAATCCCCACGCAGTACGTAGGGGCCGTCAAGGCCGAGACGTGGAAGTCGTGCGAGGGCTGTAGCCTTCGTCCGGACGCCGGGGGCGGCTGCTACGCTTGGGGCGGCAACGTCGTGCGGGGCGCTGGGAGCGTCCAACGCGCGGCGGCTAACGGGAAGGCCGTTGACCTAGCTACCGTGCTCAAGCGGACACCACGCGGTGCGCGGTGCGTGCGCTTTGGCGCTATCGGTGACCCGGCGCGGGTAGACCGTGCGGGCTTCTACGCCGACGTTAAGCTCGCCCGTAGCGAGGGCTTCAAGGTCCTGGGTTACACGCATTTCTGGCTCCAAGAGCCGCACAACGGGCGGCTTAAGGAAAACATCCTCGCGTCGTGCGAGACGTTAGAGCAAGCCGAGCGTGCCCTTTCGAAGGGCTGGCTGGTCTCTGTCGCAGGACCCAAGTCGGTGCCCGGCATGGTGACGTGCCCGAATTACGCGAAGCCTGAAATCCAGTGCAATCGCTGCGGGCTCTGCGACGTGCCTACGCTCCGTAAGACGGGCTACAAGGGCGTCGTGTTCCCGGCCCACGGGCTGGCCCGCAAGCGGCTCCCTATGGCGGGGGCCTAGCCCACGGGCGTGAAGCGCGTTGTTCACGGTTTCCGTGAACAACGCGGTCGGCCCGCAGGGGCTAATAGCGGGCTACTCCAGGCCCCGAGCCTGGTGATGGAATGGGAGTCGTCACGTAGAGGGTGAGAAAAGGAGACTCGGCATGATCGGCATGATCGGACGGCAAGGACAGACTTACTACTGCGTGCGGTGTGGTGCGACCGCCTACGGCGACCATTGCGACGACTGCGAGGCCGAGTATCGGCGCGAGCTGGCGGACGCCTACGACGCGGGTGAGCCCTCCCCGGTGGTCGTGGGCCGCGCATTCGGCGGCGAGATCGCGATCTGGGTCCACGAGAAGGCGAAGCACTGCGGCTGCCGTGGCGGGGGCTGGCACTCGACCGACCTCGACACGCTCCACGCGTGCCCGCATCACAAGGGTCCGCACCCGGAGTGCTACTAACGGCTTGGGCCGGGGCTTGCCCCCGGCCCAAAGCGCCGCAGGGCCTAATAGCGGGCTCCCCCAGGCCGTGACCTGATGATGAAGTGGCGCACTCCCCGTAGGGGTCGGAGGAAACCCACATGAAACTACACTACTTCGTGAAACAGACGGCCAACGGGCGCTTTCAGGCGCAGGAGTCGCAGGCGTCCTACGGGGGCGAGCACGACCACCCGGCTGAGTTCGAGGGCGAGGAGGGGGCGCTGCGCGTCAAATCCTACGCGACCGCAGAGGAGGCGGGCCGCGCTGCGCTGGCGGCGGCCAACGAAGCACGGTGCTCGCCGGATGGGCAGTGCTGGGTGATCACCGCGAACCCGCTCCAAGTGGCGCGGCCATTCCCGCGTGGCTAGCCCGAAGGGCCAGGGACTTCGGCCCCTGGCCTTTTAGTCAGGGCCAGGGGTAGCCCGCTATTAGCGAGCATAGCTCGCTGCGTGATGAAATGGGAAGCATCACGTAGGGAATAGAAAGGAGGCCACAAATGGTTGTCAAATTTGTACTGGACTACGATTCAATCCGTGAGGTTGTCGAGGCGGAGGCGGGGGGCTCGCTCCACGAGGAGGGGATCCACGATGCTGTCGAGGAGATCCTATCGCTGGCGGGAGATATCTGCCTCTTCTCGCTGGCGCAGCACGTCGTTGACGAAGTGGGGGTGGACCTTGAGAGTTACGTGCTAGAGGACTAGCGCGGCCCGGCCCGGCCCGGGGCGGCCCGGGGTACCTGAGGGGACCCCAGGCCGCCTCGCGCGGCGGCTGATCTCTAATAGCGGGCTTCACCGGTCAGTAAGGCCGAAGCCCTTGGACATTAGATTAGCCCCTCCAAGATTAGAGGCGACACCAGCCGCCCCTCACCGCACTCCGTGCACGGGTAATCCCCGTCCGGCTCGATCGTGTCGGACTCTCCGCACACTTCACACTCGACATCGACCATGCCCTCGTCCATGATTCGCTCCAACTCCTCAATCGAATAGGCCATTTGAGCCCCCTTTCTCTGCCCCCTACGGGAGCCCTCCCATTCCATCACTCGGCCATCAGGGCCTTATAGCGGGCCTCGCGCGGCGGCCAAAAGCCGACGACTAAACGTCGTCGGTCCCTTGGAGTGTCGGCCAACCCTCGCCGTCAATCTCTACGCCGTTGGCCCAGAACACGAGGCGCTCGTCGTCGAAGCCGCAGACCTCAGTGTCGAGCCGCGCGTCGGGGACGGCCTCAAGGGCCGTTAGGAGTTCGCGGTAGGTCATGCCTACCACTCCCCGAACGGGTCGCCAAAGAGCGACTCGTCCATGCACTCGCACCAGCACTCGAAGCACATGACCTCGCCCTTGACCTCGAAACTGTCGTCGTCGGCCTCAAGGACCTCGCCGCACCCGCAAACCTCGCTCACAATGTCACGCATAGCAGCCTCCTTTGGCTCGCTCCCTACGGAGGTGATCCCACTCCATCGCTCGCGCCCTGGCGCATCGGGGCCCTATAGCGGGCTTATGGTGGGTGGTAAGACGGGCCGCCGAATCGGCGGCCCGCAGGCTAGTAGCCCTCGTCCCACCCGTAGGGGTCGTCCGGGTCGAACCGAAGGCACGGCCCGCACAAGGACGAGCGCGACGTGAGCGGCACGGACGCCCCACACACGCACTTCATGTCGAGCTGGCGGCCCGTTTCCGGGTCGAAGTCGGGGCAGCACCCGACTTCGTGGCCGCAACAGGGGAAGTCTTCACAATGGGACATGGGAGCCTCCTAGCTCTAGTGGCTACGCCCGCGCTACCATTCCATCACCCTCGCCGGGCCCGCAGGGGCCGGGCCCGCAGGGCCTAATAGCGGGCTCTAACCCGTGTGATGGAATGGGAAGTCTCACGTAGAGAGTAGAAAGGAGGCCAGATTGGACACAAATACAGACGACGCCTATCCGGGCGACGACGCTGAAATAGACCCACAAATACCAGAGAACGCAGCACAATCGCATACCTAGCCGGACGGCCAGGGGGGACCACGATCTGAAAAGATCGTGGATGGGGGTCATCCCCCTTGGCTCACCCCTAACACCACCCTAACACCCGGTTCGGAGGGCTACCCCCTCGCCTGGACGGGCGGGGCCCCGAGGGGGGCAGAGCCGAGAACGAATCCGAGAACGAATCCGAGAACGAATCCGAGAACGAATCCGGAAACGAATCCGGAAACGAATCCGGAAAGAGTCCGGAAAGAGTCCGGAAGATCAAGAGGCCAGCTAGCCGCCAAGGGCCTTGTGATGGAATGGGCGAACTGACGTAGAGAGTAACCACAACACAAAGGAGTTAATCATGGGTTGGAATGTGCCGGACGATTGGGGGAGCTACTACAGTAACTGTGGGCTCTGCGGGACCAAGTACCACGACTCCGAAGGCGGCTGCGGCTGCACTGAGGATCTGGAGCGATGTGATGGCGGTAGCTGCCACAACGTAGGCGGACTGGAAGCCTTCCACCCTATTGAGGACCTAACCGAGATCCAAGACCGCCACTACTGCAAAGACTGCCTGGAGTGTGAGTGCTGCGGTGATCTGAGTGAGGTGGCCTACAATGAGGAGCACGGAATGCTCCTCTGCCCTGGGTGCGTGGATGAGGATCATATCTGCCCCAAGGACCGCACTGTCTTAGACCACATAGTTGAAGCTACTAAGGCTTGAGCTGGTGGGCCGCGAGTTCGCGGCCCACCTAATCTCCTCTTAGGAAAAGAGCCCGCTATTAAATGGGTAAGGGGTATAGCCCGCTATTAAATGGGGGCCTGAGTTGAGGTTTGCGGGGCGCGATGGGATGGGACGGCCCTCGTAGGAATCGAGAGGAGGCGCGATGCCCAAGTATCGAGTGACCATCAACTACGCTATCTACAGAACCGAGGTCTACGAGATCGACACCCAAGACCTAGCCGACGCGCACGGCACGCCTTGGAGTGTGAGCGATCAAGAGGATCTAGAGAACTCCCCGTGGGACTTCTGCTGCGACGAGAACCAAGTCGAAGACATAAACGGCGACGTGCTGGACGGCACGGTAGAGCAAACCATCGAGGAGATCCCCTTACTCGACAGGATCGTGAGGGCTCTCAATGACGCCTAGCGAATGGATCAGCCTGGCCGGCTCCGAGATGCGAGCCGAGATGAAGGCAGGCGAC
>Ga0307376_10003014_pt1 | contig 15948 bp, 19 predicted proteins | sample TR2MG_FD_202536 | JGI IMG/M metagenome (GOLD analysis project Ga0307376, IMG submission 202536) | Soil microbial communities from Risofladan, Vaasa, Finland - TR-2 | ecosystem: Environmental > Terrestrial > Soil > Coastal area > Acid sulfate soil | place: Finland: Risofladan, Vaasa | collected...
AAGGGGGATTGTTCATCTAACTTATAAAGCTTACTAACGTGGTGTATAATGAACAACAGGCGAGGATTAATTATGGATAAAAGCAGAATCGAAATACTGGTACCATGCCAAATTTTTGAGCAGAAGCGTGATGCTTCTAAGGCTATTGCCAAGCTAATGCCTACTGATGCAAACTTCGGGCTTGTTGAAGCGCAACCCGACCTCTTATTTATGCGCTCCGTTCTTGTTAGCACAGGTGGTAATTTGAACGATGATGTCTTCCTTCCCGAAGAGATGTGGCAGGCGCGCAGTACGCCCGTTTTGAAGCCAGTTGACTGGGAACATAACACCGGAAGAGAGCTAACGCCAACCGAACAAGCAGAAAATCCAGGAAAAGTTGTTATAGACAACCAGACGATTGGTGTAATGTATAATGCGTACACGGTTGATGAAAATAAAGAAATCATTGATGAAGCCAAAGCGTCTGCAAGCGACTTCGAAATTCCTAACAAGTTTCACATTATTGATGAAGCTGTCATTTGGAAAGCTCTTTATCCTAGCGTAGCTAAGAGAATTGAGGAAGGCGCGGCAAAGGGAACTTTGTTTGTTTCGATGGAAGCATGGTTTACTGATTACTATTACCTAGTAGGAAGTAAAGTTATTGCCAGAAATGAAACGACGGCATTCCTCGACAGGACACTCAGAGCAAATGGCGGTTCCGGCTCTTATGCTGGAGAGAGAGTAAGAAGGGCTTTGCGAAACATCACTTTTGGTGGCAAAGGAATTGTAGCTAGACCAGCTAACGAACCTTCTATTATCACGCACATTAGTCATGAACCGATTAGTGCTTCTGCTGGAACTACTAATAAAGCTATTGCAGAGAACATCATTCGTGATTTAAGGAATAATCAGGCCAGTGTGCCAAGGAAGGATATCAAGATGCCTAACGAGAATAAAGAACAGCAAGTCGCTCTAGAACTTTTCACTAAAGCAAGTGATGAGAGCGCAAGTCTAAGAGCAGAGGTTAAGGCAAAGGATGCCGAACTAGCCAAGGCTAATGAGAAGGTCAACAAGCTTAATACAGAGGCTACGGCCACTGTTAGTGCACTTGCAAAAGGCTCAGAGTCACTAGATGCTCTTATCCCAGGCTTTAGCGCAAATGTTACCGCAAAGCCAGAGAGCTTCTTCTCTATTCTATCTGACGCCCTTACTGCTGGGCAGGCTGCCCAAGCCGAGGTTCAGAAGCAACTAGAGGAGTCTCTCGCAAAGATTAGCGAGATTGAGACTTCCGCTCGTGCAGCCGCTCGTAGTGCTAAGATTGAGCTTCTGCTTGGTCTTGCCGCAATGGACAGCGACGAGGAAAAAAAGAAGGCTAAGGAGAAGAAGGACAAGATGTTGGCGGCTGTCAAAGACCTGTCCGACGACCAGTTCTCCGCTCTATATGAGGTCTGGGCTGAAGAGAAGGCCGAGTCCAAGAAGCCACCGTTCCTTATGACTCCAGAAGAGAAGAAGAAGGAAGAAGAAAAGAAAAAGGCTGAGTCCAAAAAGCCACCATTCCTTATGACTCCAGAAGAGAAAAAGAAGGAAGAAGAGAAGAAAAAGGCCGAGTCTGGTCCAGGCAAGAAGATGGCTTCTGTCGAGGATACAGTTCGCGAAGTTCTTGCTGGTCTAATGAATGGCAAAGCAAGTGCTTCTGACGATTCCGAGTTTGACCTAGAGGCTCTTGTTCAAAGTGCCGTTAGTGGTCACACGGAGCCAAGTGATGAGGATAACCTCATGGCAATCCTAAGTGGTATTGCTTCTGAGAAAACGCCGTCTGCTGGAGTAGAAGCTCCACAGGGTGTCGATTTAATGGATTCATTCGCTGGTTTAGTAAAAAATATGCTAAACTACGACGATAACGAAGACAAGTAATTTAGGTCCAAGGGAGGAATATAATGGCACTTGCACCAAGTAGACAGGTCTTTCAGACCAATATTAAGTACGCTCTAAACGAGGTCACACCACGTGGTAGAGTAGTTTGTATCGACGTCGGCACAACGGCGGCGGGCGAGGTTACAGCATTGGCTCCACCAGCCGCAGCAACCGTAAAGCCAGTCGGAGTTCTTCTTGACGATGTCGAGGATTTGAACTACGACCGTCATGGAGAGTATCGTCAGCGCAACGTCGTTGATGTCGGCTCTAACGTCGGTATTGCTACCGAGGCAGACCTTGAGACGGACCAGCTAAGTGGAACGGCACCCGTTGCTGGAAACCTAGCTTATCTCGGCGCTGGGGGAACACTTACTCCAGACGCTGGAACTCACATCGTCGGTTGGTTCCAAAGTGGCGTTAATGCTAACGGCTTCGCCGCAGTTCACATCGACCTATAAGGAATAAGGGGAGGATAAAAATGAGTAAGAATAGAAACAACTTCATTAAAGCTACTCCTCGTCAGCAGGCGCTTCTGCGCCTGACGGCAAGTAGTAACATTGAGGTCGCCATGGCCGCACAAAAGGCTATGGCACAAGCTCTCGACGCTCCACTGCGCCAGGGTATTTTTGACGAGGATAACCTAGGTGGAATTTTCCGCCGCGAGGTTCTGGCCCCAGGTGCCCAGAGTAACTATCCTCTTGACTTCATCCGTCCAGGTACTGAGGACCTAGACTTTACTGCTATCACGCTTCCTAAGCAGGGTAGAGTACCAGAGCGCCACGTCGAAGGCGATGAGCTTTGGGTCCCAACATTCCAGATTGCTAATAGCATTGACTGGAGTCTTCGCTATGCTCGTGATGCGCGTTTCGACGTTATTCGCCGTGCCATGGAAGTTTATCAGAAGGGTTACACCCGTAAGATTAATGAAGACGGTTGGCACACTCTCCTAGCTGCTGCTGATGCTCGTGGCCTCGTTGTTAATGACAGCGCCGCACAAGCTGGTCAGTTCACCAAGGAGCTAGTCAGCAAGATGCAGACTGCAATGACGCGTAATGCTGGTGGCAACGGCCAGGCTGGTAAGCTAACCGACCTCTACATGAGCCTTGAGGCCATGGAAGATATCAGGGCTTATGACCTATCTGAGATTGATGACGTTACTCGTAAGGATATCCTTAACAGTACGCCTGATGGTCTTGCTCGCTTCTATGGTACCACTCTTCACTTTATGACAGAGTATGGTGTTGGTCAGGAGTATCAACTATATCTAGAGGGCGTTCTTGGTCGTGCGGTTGACGCAGTTGACCCAACGGATGAGGAGTTCGTCATTGGTCTCGACCAGAGCACGAATGATAGTTTTGTACAGCCAGTTCGCCAGGAACTTCAGACTTTTGAAGCCGGTCGCGAGATGCATCGTCAGCAACGCGCTGGCGTCTACGGCTGGATGGAGCATGGCTTCGCAGTCCTAGATAACCGCAGGGCAGTTATCGGAACTCTCTAAGTTCAAAGCGAAATTAGAATAGAGCGGACATTTGGAGACACTCTCCGAGTGTCCGCTTTTTCTATAGGCTTTAAAATGTTGACCACGGTGTATATAAATAACAGAGTAGGGCATACAACTGGAGGATAAAAATGGGTGATTTATTTAAGAAGAACTGGAAGAAATTAACCGGCGTTCGTCCGGAAGACCTTCCTTTAAGTCAAGATGAATTGGCACGCCTCAAGGACATTGTTGCCGGTAGCGGTAGCGGTGGCGGCGGTCCCGTATCTCTTAGTGGAGACCTTAGTGGTGATACTTCCACGTCTGTGGTCGAGGGGCTACAGGGTAACGCTGTTGGTTCGGGAGCACCGGCTTCTGGCGAGGCACTGATTTGGGACGGTTTAGCGTGGGAGCCAACGGTTCTACCTGCTGGCGGCGCACTTGTCGCTGAGGAATTCCGCGTTACGATTCCCGCTGGAGCTTCGCTTGCTGCAAAGATTGCTACCGCGACCCTTCCGGCTGGCTGGAGTATCGTTCTAGCAAACGATGGCTCTGTAGACGCTGAGATTGCTGCGGCAGCTACGGACATTGTTCTTATCCACACAGAGAGTGGATTTGCTGTGTCAGTTGAACTGGTTGAGCTTGATGGCGCTGGTGCGCCACTTGGCGGATACTACGTAGTTAATACGTCTGCCGTACCGAGTCTTTCGAAGTCTAACAAGTTGGGGACTCAGTTCTCTGTGCTTGGATTCACTGGACTTATAACAAACACGAGAACGCAGAGCCTTTTTGTAAAAATGCTACCAACTCCGTAATAAGGAGAACACATGTTATCACAAGGAGTATTCTTATTTAACTCCTCTGGTGGCGCAGGCTTTGGGTCTTATACTGTTGATGTGAATTTCACCAATGGTTCTAAGGCCCAATTCCTGAACATCGGGGACGTTATTACAGACAGATTTGGTGAGGAATTTAGCGTCACAACGTGGTCTATATTCCCTACTGACTTTTCCAATAATGGAACCGCCACGGTAATTCCGCTGGGGGCAGATGTCGCTCCTACCGATAGCTTAGCTCTTGGTGATGGTTCGGCAGTGACTCCTGGCCAAATCAGCCTGACTCCTCAAGTTCAAACTGGCGGAACGCTATCTAGCGCTACGCTTATTGAGGGACGCACATATAAATATCAATGTAGTGCGGGATTTTTTATCGGCTCTGAGGCAAACAAAGCCATCGTGGGCGATAGATTTTTAGATAATGCTGGCAAGCCATTCGAGATTACAGCACTATCTGGTCAACCAGGAGCGTTCGCCTTTCCATTTGAAGCTGTAGAAGTTGATAAAATTGGAGATGGCCCAAACCTTGGAAGCGTCTATTTATATAGAGGCACGCCAAACTTAGGATTCTACCAGGGCGAGAATCTAAACCCGCTTGCTGAAGACGAAGTTCGTAATAGGGATGAATTCCTAACTGACCTCGGATTAGATGCTGGTGCGGTCGCAATCGGCTCTGGACAGATACTTAATATAACTACTCCATCCGGAGTTGTAACGAATAACAGCACGCTCGTTCTTGTTACTGAATCTGGTACGGTGACTGTCACAATGCAAGGTTTATTCGACGAAGGTAAGATTCTTCACATCAAGGACGCATATAGCGGGGGGGCTGATAGAGGAGCAAATCCGATTACTATTATTCCTCCATCTGGCGAGACCATTGACTTCAATGCATCAGTTGATTTAGTCAATACACAACAAGCATCCACACTCATACATTCTTCAGGCGTCTGGTACCTCACATAGTGTTGGTCTATCTTAAAGAGTCTATGGGTCGTTCTATTGTCAGCGGGCATAGAGTCTGTGGAAGATTCTATGCTCGTGGTAGTTTTGGGCCGACCAATATGCCGAGGGCAACATTTTTAAAGAACAAAAGTGTACTTGAAGAAATCGAAATAACTCCCAGTTGGCTGTTTCAGAAGACCGGAAAAATTTTTCCCACAGGATTTAAAACGACAGAGCTTTCTAGATTAGAATTTGATGTAATAATCGACATCGCAAAGTTACTAGGAATTGAGTATATAAAGAGTAAGAGACCAAGTGGAGTAGAAGAGTCCGCGCTAAGAAGAGCTATTATTAGGATTATTGATTCACTCTAAAAGGAGGCATTATGGCATTCGCAGGAAAAAGTAATAACAATACCATTTTAACGATTCTTAATGGTAGTCAGAAGTTCGCAGAGAGTATTAGTCCTCTTAATATAACGGCATCCGGAGATATTTCATCTAGCGGTTCGATTAGCGTAAGCGCTGGAGAATTGCTTCCGCTTACTGTTAAAGAGGCTGATGGTAGTCCAATCAATACGGAAGTGCACGTTCTTGTGTTCCCGAACGCCTCTGTTGTCAGTAGTGGAAACCAAACGGAGGTTATCTTCCCAACCGCAGCATCTGGCACAATCGTAGGTCCAAGTGGTTCTACAACAGATAATGCCCTGGTTCGCTGGGATGGCACAAGCGGGACTGTTATTCAGAACTCGAATGCTACTCTTACTGATGGTGGCTTCCTTACGTTGGCAAGTGGTATTAGTGCAGCAGGAGACATTACTTCATCGCAAGACGTAAATGCCACCGGAGACGTTAATGGAACAAATGGAGTCTTTACGGCAGATGTAAGTGCCCAAAGAGTTATTCTCCCACAAGTGACTGTCAATGGAACCTATCAAGAAATTGCAGACGCAGAGTACTTTGTTTTGGTCGCATCTGGCCTATCTTCTATCGTTCTTCCATCATCTCCAGTAGTTGGTCAAGTCCATGTCGTTAAGGACGCGGGTGGTCTAGCTGGTAGTAGTACCATTACAGTACTAGGCAGTGGTGCTAATATTGATGGCGTTGCAAGCTTCAGTTTAATAAATAACTATGCTGCGAATGCCTTCATGTGGAATGGCACAGAGTGGAGCGCGTTCTAGGCTCTTAGAGGCGCTCTAAGGATTCATCGGGCCGCAGGGCTAGTGGGGCGCAAAGTTCTCGTTGGTTTTTTGTAGGCCCTTAGAAAAAGCGTGAGGCACATATGGGTTTACTCGATGACTTGCGGCTAGATATCGGGGATGACGACGAATTTTTCAGTGAGGCGTGTATTCCTCAAATCTGGTGCGCGACTATTGTAACAGACAAGGTTTATAACAAACAGGCGGGCGATACCATCATATTCGTCAATCCCACTTTAGGTGGGCCTACGATTATTAATTTAGATGTAGCCGTGTTTGGTCAAATTTGTGTCATTAAGGACTTTAAAGGGGATGCTAATGTAAACCCGATTCTTATACGACCACCTGGCGCTTCGACTATTGATGGATTTAGTGAGTTCCAAATCACACAAAGGCATCAATCCTTTATGTTCACGTTTGACGGCTCAGGATGGAATGCTATTTAGCGGTGTATTTAATATCGAACCGTATATAACAAAGGAGTGTGAGAGATGACTTGGGTAGGTATAGCAAATAGCGGAGAACTATTCTATTCAACAGGCGACAATGGCCTCGTTGATTATAGTGGCCTAACTGGTGATGTTACAGGTCTAGTTGACACGACTGTAGTCGCTGCAATTCAAGGGACTGCCGTAGACGCGACGGTTCCTACAGTTAGTGGACAGATTCTAGAATTTGATGGTTCGCAGTGGGCTGTTGTAGCTGCGGCTGCTGGCTCTACTCATCCATTGCTTGACGGTAATGTCGTAACAGATACTGCTGCGGCGACTCCTGTTCGCGGAGATATAATTTTGGCACAAGGAACAGGCACGCCACTTTGGGATGCATTGTCTCTTGGTGCAGCCGAGTTCGTTCTCTTTTCTGATGGAACAGACGCAGCCTATACCAGAATCGGTACTGCAACTCCAGCGGACGACGGCTTAGTAACGGCGCCAGCGTTTACTTTTGATAGTGACCGCACAACTGGTTCATATCTACCAGCTTCAGGTTCTCTTGGACTTGTGGCGAATGGAGATGAGCTTATTACACTTGACGGCATCAATACTCAGGTTACAATTGATGCGGGTCAAGTTGTTCAGACAAGAACTGGTGGAGCTACAACTTTAACGGAAGCAGATTATGTTTACTTGGCAAATGCCGTAAGCATAACTGTTAATTTGATTGCTGCCCCAATCACGGGTCAAGTCTATCATGTCAAGGATGCGACGGGAACTGCTTCTAACGCAAACCCAATTACGGTAGCCGGTAATGGTAACAATATCGACGGAAATGCAACTATTGAGATTCGACGCAACTATGGCTCGTTTACATTAATCTATAATGGAACTGAGTGGAACATTATCTAATTCCGCTCTGCTTTCTGGGAGAGGCGGGTTAGATGGCATTCGATGGCGTCGGAGCCAGTGGCACCTTCAAAACTGTTAATCATGATGGAAATGTCTTTAGTCGTGACTATGAAGAAGCCCGAGGCGATGTTTCTGGAGTAATAGACAATTTATTAGTCATTAGGCTACAGGGGAGGTCACTATCTCCCCTTGCCCCTGTTTCGGGCAATATATATGCTTGGACCGGCACCTCTTGGGTCCCAACAGATGTTTCCGTTTTAGTGTCTGGACTTCTTCCGCACAATTTACTTTCCATTACCCACCCAGATACAACCCCAGCCACTCCGGTCCCACACGATATAATCACCGCTACTACGGGTGTGCCGCCGACGTGGGCTAGATTCCCTGTTGGGACAAAACCAGGACAGTCTCTTTCTGTAAGTGATACGCTATCTCTAGAGTGGCGGGACCCGAACATAGTTGCGCCACTCATAATCACTAGCGGCACAAATATTAACCTTCCGAACTGTAACCTAAGGGTCGTAGTCGTTAAACCGAGCGGTTCCCCCACAATTCTTAATTTACCTGCGGTCCCAGAGTTGGGTCAAGAGGTTATAGTTAAAGATGGGAAGGGTGATGCGAATATTAATTACATAGAGGTGATGCCGCCTAGCGGAACAACAATTGATAGCTTCAGTAAAATTCGCATGGGAGTGAATTATCAATCGTTTTCATTTATGTGGAATGGAACGGAGTGGAATATAATCTAATGACTTGGAGCGGTGAATCTGGGCCTTCCAATAGCGGCCTAATGCAATTTACAAGTGACGGAAGTCCCAATGAATTAACTGGCGCCCCAAGTGAGGTTCTGTTATGGAATAATGGTACGCCGAAATTTATGCCACAGAATTCTATTAGTGGGTCAGAGCCAACTTCTATAAATCAGATTGGAGATGTCAATACTAGTGGATTAGTTGCTGGTCAAGTTCTTAAGTGGGATGGTTCAAATTGGACGCCTTCTAGTGATATAGCCGGTAGCGGCTCCGTAAATTCTGCTGCGCCTCCAACTACAGATAATGCTATCGTAAGGTGGAATGGAACCACCGGAGATATGATTCAGGACTCAAATGTCATTGTCGATGATGGTAACAACGTAAATGTGCCCAGCGGCAGTGTTTACAAAATTAACGGGGTGCCACTCGTAATTGACCACTTGGCGGATGTTAGTACATCTGGAGTAGATGCTCCATCTATTAATGAATTTCTCGGATGGGATGGCAGCCGATGGAGGCCAGCAACTCCTCAAGGACAAGGTGGTCCAAGGTGTTATATCGCTGCAGCTTCCGGTACTGTTACGACATCAAGTATAACTTTTGTAGATGTACCTGGTATGACACACACGCCCGCCTCTGGTAGCTATTATTGTATATTTGGAGCAACCGGTTCAATGAATAAAAACAGTCAAAATGTCATTGCTATTATTAATATTAATGGAGTTGACCAACTTACTTCACAAAGAGAGCTTGGTGGACAGTCTAATAACAGGGGCAACTTCAATTGTAATGTGCCAGCAACGGTTAATGGGTCACAAGTAATTAAAGTCCGATGGAGAATAACAAATAATGCTGGTGGTGGAATTGGCATGATATTTGAACGTACATTCGCTTTACTTGAATGCAGTCCTCAGTAGGAGTATAAGATGGCAATTAAAGATTACACATACAATATCGCAAGTGATTTTCCTAATGGAAAAGTCAATGCCGGGACGTTTAGCCAAGAAATTGGTGCGTCTTCAATTGTAACTGCTATAGAAAGAATAGATACTGTTGGGGGAGAGCTATCTAGCGGAGTCCTGACTGGTGGAACATTAACTGTTTGGTTTAAGGCGCCACTTTCTACTGGAGATAAAACCACATTAGATGGCGATGCTACTAATCCAGGCGGCGGTTTAATACTCGCTCACAATAATGTTGCAACGCAAGACCCCCTGGCTGTTGAGATAAAAAATACTCCAACCGTTTTGATTCCAGGCTCAGTACAGATGACTGCATGGAAGCCGACTCAATCCGAATACAAAAGAATCTACATGTTCTCATGTGACTTTAATAAAAAGGAAACTTGGTATATTGAGAGTTCTGGGAATTCCGAATCATTTAATGCCAATGGGGTGCAAAGTAATTTCAGTCTAGCATATGGTAGTGGTAATGGCGCTGCGATTATTGACCTATCTCATGGAAAAATTACTGAAGAGACATCAATAGTAACACCAGCCACCGGTAGCTATGTACCAATTATAAAGATTAATGGTGCAGTACAAAATGAGCGTGAGATGTATGAAACTTCTGGTGGCAATTATGAAATTGACTACATCGAAGGTACATTAAAATTCTATGCCGCACCTCCAAGCGGGAATACGGTTACAATCGACTATTTCTATTCACCTTCAGGTAGCGGCCCAATCGTTATCGCTGGTCCAGGTGCCGGTAAGAAATGGATTATCAATTTTGCAGAGGTGCAATTCAGTAAAGACACCGATATGAAGGATACGTTTGTTCAAAACGCCCTCATCGACCTTCCAATCTTCAATGCATCAGGAGTGTATCAATATACTCTTTATGACTACAAGCCATATCCAGATACGTACTACTACAATGCTGGAAACTTCCTAGACTTCACCAATGGCTCGTTTCCCATCATCCCCCCATTTGGTGGCTCAGAGCGAGGCATGGTAAATGACACGCTAATTTTTCGCTGGGACTATGCATCATCTATGGAGCTACTGGGCTCACTAAATGCTCGTTTCAAAATCTGGACAAAGAATGGCCGTGGCTATGAGGGTGAGCGCGTAGTAATTACAATTTATGGAGTAGAACACAATGAGTAGTCTACAATCCTATCTTGATGAATGGAGTCTGTTAACGCCAGAAGAAAAAGCTTATGTGGCCAATGGCTGTGGGCCTAAGTTTGGGAACATCGCGAAGCTAGTGGCAAAGTCTTGCGAGCTTTATTCTCCAGCATGCAATGTACACGACTGGATATACTGGTCAGGCGGCCCATTGGCGATTAAAAAACTAGCAGATAAGAAATTAAAAGAAGACGTAAAGGATATTAATTCACGGCTTCCGTGGTATAAAAGATATGCCTTGTCATTCGTGCCAAGTTTATTTTATTGGCTTGTAAGAACAAGTCTCGGTGATATATCATTCTATAGAGCATTGTATTGCCGCACGCGTCATGATTTAAGAAAGGAGATAGCAAATGCCACTATTTAGCGACCCGCTACTAATTCAAATTGTCATCAAAGCCGCACGCCGCGTAAATCGTAAGCTTGGCTTAACGAATGGACCGTGTGAAATTTCTATCGACCCTACGACCGGCGACCTACTTACACCTGACCCAGCCTCAAATGAGGACCTATATGACATTGTCCTGATGCAGGCCGAATGTCTAATCGCCTCTAGGGAGTATCAGCAGGAGCTTAGAGATGCCAGCGGCGGCGTTGTAATTCGCGACGGAGAGCAAACGGTTGACACTAAGTCCGCTGGTGTTGCTCGTGGAACCTTCTACAATAGCCCATACGGTCCATGCGCGGAACTCGCAATTTGCTTGAGAGACATGAAGCTGAATGGCGTATGCAATAATAAGGGTGGCCCAGGAAAGCTTGTGTGGTAAATGCCTATAATTCCAAATGGAGAGTCCTTCGACCCATCAGCGTCTGGCTTAATGCCTTCAAAGTACAATGCTCTGTTTAAAAGAAAAATAGATTCCGTTTTAATGGGTGGGCTCGACCTCACTATAGACCTTCCATCGGCATCTTTAGATTGTCCAGACCCCGACTGTAGGTATAACCAAACCTACGACCAATATATGGGGCTTGCAGGCGGTTTATGCTCAACGTGCATGGGTAAAGGAAAGATATTCGAACACAGACAAACCATTTATAAGTGTAATAGACGTTGGGAGAACAGGCCAATTGACAGGTCTCTAACTGACAATCAAGCTACGCCAGGTGGACGAGTGCATGCGAATGTTGTTAGAATCAAAACTCACATAGCTTCGTTTGACCACATCATGCAAAGTCTCGGTGCTACTTTAGATGGGCAAAAAATCAAGCTAATTGAGGAACCTCGCAAAACTGGGTGGGATGGCGAGACCTACTATGCCATTTCTTGGTGGGAGAGAGCGAGTAAGAAGAACAATGGCTAATATTACAGTTAAACTAAAGGTTACCGATGGTCTTGGTAGTAAGTCTAAAGATAAAATAATCGACTTAATAGGTAAGAGACTTAGAAAAAACTTGAATGCAATTCGCCCTATCATCGAGAATGGTATTAATAATGGGATATCTGAGGTAAACTCTAATTTCATTCCAACAGATTCTGAAGCAGCAGAGCTTGGTATTGGCCAAGGAGGTGCCGTTGATAGGGGTCGAGTAGACGGGGCGTGGAAGCAACTATTAGTTGGCTCATCAGACGTTACGACTTTTACTATGCAGAAGGACACAAGAAGGGGCAAGATAGCAAATATTGAAATAGTGGTAAACGAAGCCGCTCTATTCTCCGCTCCGCTATCGGTTGTTGAGACTGACGATACAGATAATATTGATGACATCCCATGGATGAATTGGCTCATTGAGGGCGCTCCGAGCATATCTGGTTTTGAATTCACACATGAAATTCGATTTGGATTTTCTAGAACAGGCTTAGGGCGCATGGTTACTAAAGAGGGCGGCATATGGTCATTCCCTCCAGCGCGCATCGGAGCTTTTGTGATTCTAATAAATTCGATTGAAAAAGAAGTCGGCATTATCGCGGCAAGAGACATCGGGAAGGTGCTCTAATGGTTTTTCAGGGCAGAAAATCACTACTAGAATCGAATTTGCAATTTTGGCTTGAGGACAAATTGTTAAGGCAAGGACTGTATCGAAACGTAACTTCGGGTCAATTAGATGGATATGGCAGGGACCTCAGTCTTCTTATATCTGTGACCAATGACGAGGACTTTCAAGACGGACAGGTATGGCAAAGCGCCTTTAAGAACTGGGTTTATGAATCCGGCATTGTTCCATACGAGAGTGGGGTTGCAGAGCCGACCCTAGTGTCTGGAATCGTAGTAAATGGCACGTTTTATGCAGACTCTAATTCAGGAGTATTTGAGCACTTCGTTGATTTTCCAAATGGAAGAGTCATCTTTACTACTCCCCTTTCTACCACGTCTACAGTACAGGCATCATTTGCATATAAAGAGGTTACGGTAGATTTCGCCGAAAGATTCGATAATGAGCGGATGGACCTTCTAGTTGAGACTTCAATTAAGGACAACTCACAGCAAAGCGGCGTACAGTCATATCCGGCCAAGGACAACAAAACGCTACCTGCCGTCTGGATTGACGTGCTACGTAGAGAAAATGATGGATATGAGCTTGGGTCTAAATCACTTATATCAGACCATTTCGGCGTATTTCACGTATGGGCTCGCGATAGATTTTTAAGAAATCTTGTAGAGGACATACTTAGTGAGACCCATAGGGACGTTTTGTTGGGTATAAACTTTAACGATGCTCCATTTCCTTTGCTGAATAAGGGAAGGCGCAATCCAGCCTGGACTACATACGCAGACAACGCCAGAGTGCATGGTCCGTATTTTTGGAGACGTATTTATCTTGACGACGTTGGTTCTACAAAAGACAAGCCACTTTTCGAAATTGAACGCACGAGAGTGACGTTTCAAGCTCGCATTTATCCTAACTTCTAAATGGTGTATTAATTAGAGGATATTGGGTGAGCTTTACACGGAGGGAATAAAATGCCAAATAACAGAGTATTCTACGCGATTCACAGCGTGGCCATTAAAGATAACAGTACTGCGCCAACAAATGAGGTTGTGCCTATTCAGCCTGGCGTTGATGTCGCCCCATCTGGCCGCTGGGAAGTCGTTCGCGGAGCACAAAGCGTTGGGATGACAACTACATTCAACTTTGAGCAAGTGTTCCAGCTTGGACAGCTTGAAGTCTATGAGTATGTCGAGCTTGAGCCAGAGGTTGAATTCACCATTGAGCGTGTTCTTGACGGAACGAAGCCTCTGTGGTTTATGACAACCGAACGTGGTGGGACTAGTCTTGTAGAGAGAACTGCTTCTTACAAGGTTGATGTCGCCGTGCCAGTCTATCCAGACACACAAACTCGCGCTACTGGCCTGCCAATCTCGATGGTTTATGGTTCTGGTATGTTCTTGAGTTCAATCTCATATACCTTCCCAGTCGATGGTAACTTCACTGAGTCTATCACTCTAGTTGGTAACGATAAGATTTGGAGTGACTTCGAACTTGCTGGCGACCCATATCCACTTGAGAGTGGCGCTGGCACGACCGGCGTTGTCTTTAATGACCAAGGTAGCGACCAGACACAACTTGGCTATCCAAGTAATGTCGCAGCGACCTGGTACGGTGCTCCAAACCTTGGAATTAGCCCATTTACTACGGCAGGCGGTGAAGATGCAACGGTCATCGGCTCTGGCGTTCAGCGCCGTGAGAGCTTCGACCTTCTCTGCTCGCGTCTGCCTACGGAAATCCCAGGCGTTAGTGCATCGGGAACTCTAGAGGGTCTTGTTGAGCACATACAGACGATTTCTGTCAGTACTGACCTTGGTCGCGAGGATATCTTTGAGCTTGGCAAGAAGCGTCCATTCTTCAAGTTTGTTACCTTCCCAATCGAAGTAACATGCGCGATTGAGGTTATTACCTCTCAGGGTGACTTGATTGATGCTATCGCTAAAGAGCCTGCGTCTTGCGAGAAGTTTAACAATACGGACAACCAAGAGATTATCTTGTGCTTGTGCGAGGGACTAAACATCAATCTCGGTCTAAAGAACAGACTGCAGAGCGTTGACTGGTCAGGTGGTGAAGCTGGTGGCGATAACGTCGCGATTAGTTACAACTATCAGAACTTCAACGACTTAACGATTACGCATAGCGTATTCACCTAATAAGTGGGGTTTTGACTCCAATTTGAGTTGACACAATTACAAGACGCGGGCTACAATGCCTGCGTCTTGTTTTGTTTCAAAAGGAAAGGAAAAGGAATGTCTCCAGATGAGATAGAGCGGGCAGTCCACAAGATTGCCTGGGGCGGGAGGTTTATAGAGGCTAAAGATTCGGAAGGTACTAGCCGAGCCTTGGTAATTAAATCCCTATCAGTACGCCAACGCAATTTTACTGACTTTATATACGACGGGGCTCTTGCAGAGGCTCGTCGCGAGGGTATATTGACGAAGTTTGAATTGTATGCACAATATAAGTCTAGCGGCATGTGGACCGCGAAAGATGATGAGAAGATTGAAAAACTAGAAGGTCAAATAAAGCAACTAAAGGATATATTCGAAGCATCTAGCGGCAGGGAGAAGAAGAAGTATGACAAGCAAATTAACAGACTAGAGAAGTCATATGCAGATACTAAAATAAAAAGACAGGGACTTTTCTCTTCTTCGGCAGAGTCATATGCGAGCGAGATAAGAAGTATGGCATTGATTTTTTGCTCAACATATAACGACCAAGAAGAATGTCTCTGGAACAATTGGCAAGCCTTTTTGGACGAAGCAGATGATACTCTAGTACATAGCGTTTTAGACGGCATAAGGGACATTCACATGTTCAGCGTTGCTGATATAAGGGAAATCGCGCGCAGCGGAACCTGGCGTTTCAGGTGGAATGGGGCAAAGGGAATAGGAAATTTATTCGGCAAGCCCATTAGCGAGTTCGATGCTGAGCAGCAAAGTCTGCTTTATTGGTCTCAAGTTTATGACTCAGTTTATGAGAGTATGGAAAAGCCCCCGGATAGCATTATTGAGGATGATGAAGCATTAGATAAGTGGTTTGAGGATAAGTATAGAAAAGATAAGGCTGATGAGGTCGTCAAAAAGGGTGGCATCGGAAAAATGAAGTTGTCCAGTAAGATAAGGTCTGCTGGTGAAATATTCGTTGTTACCAATCCGAATATAAATCCCGCCGCACCAAGTAGAAAAGAAATTGACGAGCTAAACACTGAGTTTATTCGCAAGTTTAAACAGACTGAAACAGAGAAGATTAAGGAGCACGGGACATTAAACGAGAAGGAATTACGTGATAGGAAAAATAGGATTGCTAGGAAAATCATAGGTTCTAGCGATGCCCTTGTCTCAAAGAATTCGTTTGGACAGGCTAAGGGTGGTAAGAACGCAGGCACAATCCTGCCGGGAGGAAGTATTTCATGAGCGAAAGCGAAAGAATAGTAGACAAGG
>Ga0307376_10003015_pt1 | contig 15947 bp, 30 predicted proteins | sample TR2MG_FD_202536 | JGI IMG/M metagenome (GOLD analysis project Ga0307376, IMG submission 202536) | Soil microbial communities from Risofladan, Vaasa, Finland - TR-2 | ecosystem: Environmental > Terrestrial > Soil > Coastal area > Acid sulfate soil | place: Finland: Risofladan, Vaasa | collected...
TCTAGCCTCCCACCTGTTTTGTGACGATTCCTTGACGGAAATTATGCAGGGCCGGAATTTGCCCTCTCTGACATTCTCCGTCAAAAAGTCTTCTACCTCTTTATCATTTTCAAAGACTCTAAACAAGCCAAATAGATATGATACCATATTCTTAAGGCCCCCTTTCAATGGTTAATGCTTTATTTGCCCTTCTTCCTTGCAGCTGCCTTTTTGGCAGCCTCCAAGGCCTTCTTGGCCGCTATTTTGGTAGCCTCTACCTTCCTGACCGCCTCCGCTTTCTTAGTGGCCTCGGCCGCCTTTTTGTTGGCCACTGCCGCCCTGGCCGTCGCTCTCTTGGCTGCCTCTGTCGCTGACTTTACCGACATATCCAAATGCCTCCTCTAAAATGGCCCCTCTGGCCTTAGATAATCACCCTCCAGGTATAAACACTTACGGCAGCCACATATATACCACTGCAGCCGTCCTTTTGACCGGGTCCCTCTGCATCAGCGCCCAGGCCAGAAACACAATCCCGGCCAGGCCCAGGAGATATACAAGGGGCTGCATCGGCAGCAGCCATTTCTCCAGGGGCTTGTACCAGGGCATTTCAGGAATTTTTATTCTGCCCACCTCCGGACACTGCCGCATACATCTACATGGACAAACTTCTGCCCATAGTACCGGCCTATACCGTCAAAACCTGCTATTTCTGCACGGTTGGCTATAGCGTCCACTGTCAGCCCCTTAATCATAATATCAGCAGCCATACCGAACATGTGAGGACTGACAGGTACTTTAGGGTTAACCACTTTTTGATAGGCCTGACACCTATACCCGCTGGTGATGGTGATAGGTCTGTCCACCATAGCCCGAAGTAATTCCAGTTTCCGGATTAATTCAGGATGTACCATTACCATCCCACAATGACGACAAGTAAATTCACTGTCTCGGAAATGGTAATTTATCATCCTTCCCGTTGGCTTTGTTGGAATAATCACCCTTATGCCTCCTTTCGTTTTGTTTGGCTCTTAAATATCCCTTTCCCTTCCTTAGTCCTTCCTCCAGCACATTAGCAGGGAGATTTTCAAAAAGGGCTTTCTCCTGAATTATCAATATGCAGCGGGAGCATTTGATTAACAGTTCTCTCATATAGGGTTACCTCCAACTATTCCCCTCTATACTTGCGTTCCCACAACAGTCCATGTATTCGCAGCAGTACAAACATATAACTTACCTCCGCTGACACAAAGTTCCCCTATTTCGCCAATAGCGGGTACAGCGGACAAATTTGGGCAAGTTATGCGGCCATCCGGTTTAGTCAAAAATCTTCCCATATGAACAACATTTCCAATATCCACATATAAAGCCGCTGTTACACGTTTATCTGTAATATTGGATTGCAAAAGGGAGGTTACTCCAGCCGGTATAAGGGTCTCAGAAATTTGTGCTGTCCCGCCTGGCACTGCCGGTGGTGTTGGTGATGCCAACGGAGTACCAGCTACGACACTGATATTGTTTGACACAAAATTATAAACGGTTATATCTATTCTAGGCAATGTTGCGTTTGCTGTAGGATGGGTGATAAAACCCCCACCCCAATATTTATTTATACCGGCTTGAGCAAAAACACCAGCTGCAACACTTTCGACTAGACCAGGTGGCAAGACACTTGATTCATAGGGTTCTGAGATTTGTAGATTTTGAATCAACAAATCTCCAGGACCATTATCGTAAACTTCAATCTGTAACTTTATATATGTCGGTTTAATTGGGGTGGAAAATGTCCATGGAGAACATACATTAACACCAGCTTCATGTATCCAGGTAGCCGCGGGGTGGCTAAAGGGGGCACAATCACTATTACCAATTCTATTGAAATTTGCATCCAGAAATGATTGACACACATAGAAATACATGCCAGCAGCTGAATATGCCCAGAAATTATAATACATATAGGCAGCATTACCTGAGTTCCATTTATTAATTACTTCTGGGCGAAGTTGGTCATATCTCAAAATTCTTGTACAAGTTGCCATTCCATCCTGCGCCGAACCTGTTGGTATAGCTATTCTTAAAGCATAGGGCGAACTTGGCCCACCAGGCGGTATACCAGAGTTTATAATCTCTGTTATGGAGTCAGTCTCCGCCAAACTGGGTTTATAAAATTCCTTGTCTAACCCAACTGCACCATATTTATCAAAATATGGGTCTTGTACCCAATAGGGTAACGCAAAGGCAGTTGGAGCAAAACCCCATATAAAGCCTCCCATTTGGCTAATTGCTGGTGGTGGTGCTCCTGGTGCCGGTGGAGGATATATAGCCGGTAACAATCCAAAGCTTGACATTATGGTAATACCTCCAATAGTCTGGCATCACAAGCCGCTGAGGATATGCCGTACAGGTCTACAGGGTTTCGGGGGTTTATTCTAAACTCCCTTTCCCCTCCAGCAGGTATTTTGATACCGTTGGCGGCCGTTACTGCTGAGCTTAACCCAACAAATACGTCTGTTGTCCCTAGTACTTGCACAACCAATGATATCCTTTTTACCAGGCTGTTGGCCCCAACGGACAACTTGGTGGCACTTGTGCCTACATTCTTGGCCCCCCATAAACTGCCGACACCTACACCAGACTCCACGGTGGCCAGGAATTGGTTGGAGCCTATGCTAAAAGATGTCTGAGTGGTGCTGACATTGAATCCCAGGTTTTCCACGCTGGAAATCACCATCACCCTGGCCGTGCTCCCCCCTGGCCCCGCCCACACCAGGTTGATTATATTGCCCAGGTCGAAAATGGGTATTGTCCGTATCATGTAAGGAAAAACTATGTCTATGGTGTTAAAGGTGTCTATAGAGTCAACACCATTAGGACATACATAAATTGTATTGGGAGAGGAATTAAAGACCGTTATAAACTGCTCCGGCTCCCCGAAGGCCGGAATACTTTTTACCCCCGCAGACACCCCCCCGTCCATCAGCATGAAGTTAACCAGGGGTTTTCTCCGGACAACTATTTTTTTGGAACCTTCCAGCCCCATATCATAGGGCATGGGGCGCGTCCCGGCCATTACCATGATTTAATCCCCCTTTCGGACCATTAAGAAGTTGATGGCCTCCGTTAATTTGGTAAGGGCGTCGGCCATATTTTTTGTGTCCTGGCTCTGCTTAAGCATGTACCATACCGCCACAAATACCGGGAATCCAAATTGTCCCGCTGCGGCCAGGGCCTGGTTTATATCCATATTGTTTAACCCTCCTGAACACTCGTTTTTTTAACCATGGAATATAGCCCGAAGGCCAGTATAAGGACCCCCACCACTATTAACACAGTATTAGTCATCCAGTTATCTTTCCAGCTGCCTGTACTGACCGCAGCCCCTGTACCGTCCTGGGGGGTGCTGGTGGCCGTTCCGGTTCCTCCTGTGGGGATCCCCGGGCTGCCGGTGTAGTCATTGCCCGTTATTTTATTTTCAATCCATCCGGAATAGGTGTTAAAGTCGGCTGCTGGTCTTTCTGCCGCCCAGGCTGCATAATTATAGGCCTGGGTCCCGGTATAGCCTTTAGCCAGGGCCTTGCTGTATCCGCTTTGAAACTCGTATAACATGAAATTAGCCTGAAGATTTATGTCCTGCAGCTGCTCCGCAGTCTTACCGGCTAGGGCCGGGTGGGCTGGCTGGTGGAGCTGGAAAAGCCCAAAGCTCTTACCAGCATCACCCACCGCTGCAGTATCATAGCTACTTTCCACAGCCGCCGCCCGGCGCCATATACTGGCCGGGACTCCATTATTGACGAAAAAATTATCCAGGTGCTGCCGTTGGGCCTCTGTCAGTATCGCCATATCAATACAGCCCCAGGGACCGTATGTCCTTATTGCCAAAAGATATGTCGGGCCTTTCTTTTATCATTTTGCGCTGCACCTCTATGTCATGGGCTGTAAGAGGTTTGGCAGCTAACCTTTCATTCTCGGCAGCCTGTTTTGGGTTATCCCTGGCCCACTCATTACGGTCCTGAAATATTACCTCTCCCCTGGGCTTGTAAGTCACGTAAGAATTAGAGGGCTTGGGATTTAAGGTGGTGCCGGCATAACCCTGTTGCTGGGCTTGCTGCTCTTTCCAGGCCAAATCAATCATAGCGTCAATCTGGCTGGTGGTGGGAGCTCTCCCTGTTGAGGACTCAAAAGACACTTTGGTATTAGGCACCTTGTACACGGATCCCCGTTTACTGGTGGAGGGCACTGCCGCCAAAGGGGCTGCAACTGTCGGAGGCTCCTCATAGGGCGCTGCCTCGGGGGTGGTGATTACCGTAGTAACAGGCGCTGCAGCCGGTGAAGGGACCACAGTCCCGCCCCCGGTTCCTGGGACGTTCCCCCCAGAATCTAAGGTATATGTGGGAATTCCATAGGTTCCTTCAACAGAGCTTCCTCCGGATCCCCCTCCCCCCTGTATAAGAACATAGCCCAAAAGACCCATACCGGCCACTGCAGCCCCCTTGCCCCAGGTGGGTAAATTGGTCCAGGCCTCTTTAATATCGGCTAGAGCGCTCATTTAATCACCCCCAGGGCCGAAGGCCTTACTCCCCGGATAGAGGCCTTTACTCCGGCAATGTTAGGCCTCTGGTAAGGATAGCCGCCCCCTTCTTTAGAGGTCTGGCTGGACATATAGCCAGGCTTTAAAAAGGTGGTAAAAAGGGGCTTATAGCCGGGCTGTATAGGCACTCGGGAAAAAAACATGGACCGCACCCCCTTTACTCTGCATACCCCACACCCTGCAGGGACAGCACTTTGAACATATCAGTCATATTAGACCCCACAGCATCTGTAACCGCTGTTGTACCCTTGTAAAATCTAAGCAACATTCCCAAAGCCAGAAGGGTAAAGGCTCCGGCGATAAATTTTTCTACTCCGTTAATGATGATAACCCCCTTTCAATTAAAAGCCGTTTTCACATCGTCGAAAACTTTGGAGCTGTACCGGAGCAGCAGCCCCAGGATAATCAGCAGTATGGCCCACCTTAAAAATACATTCAGGGCCGGGATTTGATACAGGAAAAACAAAACGGCCAGGGTAAAAATCAAATTCATGCTGCAATCACCTGCCAAAATTCAGCGCCCCGGCCAGTAAGCCCCAGGAATAAAAGGAGCACTGCCAGAAAAATCAATGCTGCCGCCATTAGCCCACCCCCTGACCGTTTTGGATGCCCAGGGGGCTAACAGGCCCACCGGACAATATTTTTACTGGTTTTTGCCAATCAAATAATACAGGAGCCTCTTTTGGAATCTTTTTCCTCAGTACCTGTATGGCTTTTGAAAATTTGCCCAGGGATGCCAGATACACCACGGCCAGGATAAAAAGCAAAACAAAAAATTCTGTATTGGGTCTTTGCAGGGGGAGGGAGCCCCCTGCATTAATCCCGGCCATTATTCCAGCACCCGCACCAGTAGGAAGTTAAACAGGAAGGCTATAAGCATAATAAAGATGATAAATTCTGCCCAGGCTCCCATGCTTTCTCCTAAAAAGGTCTGTAAAAACATAGCCTTTTACCTCCTTCTTACTGCGGCACCCCGCCCAGGTTGGTGTTAGGGAAATATAACATTTTTGACAGTGTTGCCAGATAGGCCCCTGCGTTGACGGTGGCCGCCCCCGACATAGACAGCCTGGTCTGCAGCTGCCCCCATATCTTCGAGTCCCAGGGCTTTTTCCGGAAGTCAAAGACAAATATCCCCGGTGGCAGGTCCCGGCCATACACCCTGCGTATACGGTCCAGATAAGCCTGTTGATGTTCGTCAATAGTAGGCTTGTTACCATCGTACAGGAAAGTAATCCGGCTAATATCAGTGGTGTCCAGCCCAGCGCTGCCATTAAAAAACTGCTGCATTACAATGTGATAAATTCTGCCAGTGGTAAGACTGGTCATTTTGTCCAGACCTGCTACCAGGTTGTCGGTGCTTTTGCTTTCAAGAATTTCGTGAATCATGGAAAGGTCCATCATGGGAAGCTGTATCTGTCCGTTGGGACCTGCTGCAGGGTCAAAGTAATATTGTGTAACGGTGACATTACCAGTCAGCGCCACAGTGTAACCAGCGCCCACAACTAGGGAATCGTCACCGGCTCCGTATAAACTATTAGAACATTGCACTTTCAGGTAGCACTTACCGTTAGGAACGGTCAGGATAAGGCCGCCCCTGGGGTCGTCCTCATCGTACATAACAGGCACCAGCACATTGAACACCACCGGCACGGTACCCACTGTCAGAGAGGCTGGAAAGTCGAAAACTTTGGCGGCATAGGGCTGCACTATGGGACTAACTGACTGGTCAAAGCCGAATTTGTTCAGGTTGATAAGGTTATGCAGCATGAAGGGGCTTGCATTTATGCGTGTCACACCACTGTAGTCGTTCAGCTGCACTTGGGTCAGGGCGTTCCAGGGGCCTTTCTTGCTGGGCGCTGCGGTTCCAGTTCCCGATATTGTCAGACTCCCGGCAAAGCTTACCACCAGGTACCGGAGTATTCCGGCATTGTTCAGCTCAAAGGTAAGTTCCTGCCCGGCTGCAAAAGACCGTACCGGCAGGGTCTGGCTGCTCCTTAGAGCAGAGGCCAGGAAATTCTGACGGGCTTGCATATTAGCCATAAGGCCGTTAACTGCGTTAGCCATGTATTGTATTACCTCCCTTAACTATTAAATTCATTCCTTTAAAACTTGTCTGCCAGGTCGCTCCTGCCAGTGGCATTAAGACCCCACTTTACCAGTCCGAAGGCTATAATCATCACCAGGACGGTAATCATAATGGAGCCAATTCTCATATTTTCCACTTTATCAGTCCCCCTTTAATTTTGGCGCTGTAGCACCTTATTCATCAGTAATATCAGATTAGCTTTACTTCAGCTTCCGAAGTCAGATTCATTTTCTACTTCGGCTTCAGCTTCCAAACTAACATACTGAGGCATGAATTTTTCACAGGCGGCCGATTCTTCAGACTTGGCAACTTTCAGCAGCAAACACACACCCCGCAATATAAAATGGCACTTTTTACACTCTTTACGCTCCACGGTAACCCCTCCTTTCTTAAATCTTCATTGGCTTAAATAAATAGGCGTTTTCGTCCCCGGCATGGTAGTACCAAAAGCCGTATTTTCTGGCAGGTACCTTTTTAAGCTGGGGGGTAGTAAACCTCACCACCCTTTTCCGGTCGTCCTCATCGGAGAGCCTAAAAACATAAAATCTGTTGGTTTCCGAAAAAGCAAAGCGGCTAATCCAGGCCGGGCGCTGGCTAGACATCCACAGGGCCGCCTGGCGGCTCCTGCCCCTGGTGGTAAGGTTAACCAGTCCAGGCTTGGGCTTTGTCTGAGCTCCCAGGCTGTTCATTTCGTCAATATACAAAAGGTTAGGGGCATTTTCATAGCGCCACTGTAAATAATCATCTAAAAGATGTTCATCAGCCAGCTCCTCGGCCACGGGCCGGTATATCCTCACCGGGGCCACGCACTCGGGCAGTTCGTCAAAATGTTCCACCACCTGGGAGCCGGGCAATGTCAAAAAGGCTGGCTCAATTTTGGAGTCCAGAATGTCAATCTGGATTCTCCCTATCAGTGGGCGAAGAAGGGCCAGGGCAGCCTGGGTCTTCCCGCTGCCGTTCATCCCCAGGAATAGAGCCCTCTCTGATGGCCGGGGCATTATCATCCCCATTGTGGTTGTTATCTTCGCCCTTGACATTCTGGTCACACCCTCCCAGGTAGGTATACATTTTTTCCACAAAGGTCCACATTTTCAGGACTTCAGCATCAGACATAGAGGACACTTTTTTGGCTATAATCTGATGGGCGGGGGCCGGTAACATTCGCAGCCCCAGGCTGGCAGCTGCTTGCATCATTGGGGGCATCCCGACCGTCAGCCCCGGCAGAAAAGTATCCAGCCAGGGGCCGTTGGCATTTATCCAGGTGGCTAGCCTATCACGTAGGAAAGACGGGTTCAAAGACCTTTCCCCCTTCCGGCAGCGCTTTGGGCTTTTTAGCAAATAGCTTGTAAACTATAGGCCCCTCCACGGCCAGTACCGTAAAGGTTAGTCCAGCCAGGGCCGCCGTTTTGCCCGAAAAGGTGATGTCATATTCCTTCAGCACATCAGTTATGGCATTGGCCAGCTCCTCGGCGCTTTGGGCCTCAATCTCGGCCTCGGGGCCAAATACCTTTCCGGCCAGCTGGTGGATCCCGTAAATCTTTTTAGCAAGCATAGGGCCTTTTATAGTCTTACTGGTTATCTTTTTGGCCGGGGCCGTTTCCAGCTCCAAAGGTTTTTCTCCCGGTTTAACTCCCCACTCGTTTAAAACCAGCTCGGGCGGGGGAGTCTTTTCCTGGGCTCTTCCCGGTGCTCCGGAACCGGATCCCCGCCTCCTATTACGGGAGGCCCCTCCAGTGTCGGTGCCGGGGTTGACAGTTCCTGCTCCCGTTCCTGCAGCCTCTGCAGGGTCAGGGACACTTCCTCCTTCATGCCCAGTATCTGCTCCATGGCCCCCGCTGTCTCTTTGGTCAGCCCCTGTACCGACTCCACCAGCTGCCGCAGCTCCCTGGTAGCCTCCTGCAAGGCCTTGTGACTGTGGGCCACCGCCTCTGTCTCCATCAGCTTTATGTCCCGCAGCATTACCTCCAGGCTTGCTGCAGATGGCTGTCCAGGGGTCCGGTGGGGGGGCTGCTCCGGAACCGGATCCGGGTCCGGGTCCTTTGGGGGCTCCGGATTCTCCAGCTCTTCCTCCAATTCCAGTTCCGGTTCTTCGTCCTTGTCCAGTTTCATTATTGTTAGCCTCCTTTTCCATATAGTAACCTCCTTTTTGATGCCAAAAGTGATACCATGATACCAAAATTATAACATAATTAAGGCAGGATAAATATTGCATATCCTGCCTTAATAAAGGGAATTATAAGGTTTACGGCCTTCTTGCTCGGTATAGCTTAAATTTTATTTCTTTATTAAATGCAAATTTGCCGGTTCTGCCTTTACAAGGCCTTTCATAACAAGATTATAACCGTTATTTTCTTTTTGAATATCAACTTTTAAATTATCAATATCACATTCTAACATATCAGTAATTAATTCATTGTAAAAGTTTGTTATCTTTTGGCTAATCTTTTCAAGCTTTGCAACTTTGACTATTTGGGTCTGAATTATAAACATATTACAGCCTCCTTAAGTTATACTCTATTATAAAAAAACATAAGCAAATCAAAGTTGATATTTAATATTGTAATGTTGCCACTCATATCCACTTTAACCCTGCAATTATCCCAGTCAACTTCTATTTTTTCTATATTGTCAGCAGTAATCCTAAAATGGTCAAAGGATATAAGCCTTAAAACCATGTGTACAATTTCCATTTGTAGGGATATGTCTGTTACCATGTTCGTGTGCCATTGGTCGCACTGTTTACAGGGAGAGTGTTGACAGCCCTTACAGAATATCCTGTCCACGTTTTTAATTTCATCATGCCACTTTCTCATGTAGTCCGGACAGTTCACACAGTCCCTTTTACATTCCACTGTACAGCCCCTTTCTACGTCCACATCACTACCATTGCGGGGCTGAAGGGTTTTTACCAGGGCTGTACAAGGTCTTACCATTGGAAGCATCATTTTACCTCCTTATCCTGATTTTCATATTCCTCCATTGTTGGCCTATGTCCATTGAGGTCGTCCCATTCATAAGTCCTTTTATACAGACGTTCATAATCTGAGAGATAGCAGGCCCTACAGCAACATTTTCCACTTAGCCAGCGCATTTCTCCGTAATACTCAGGTTTTCCACAATACTTGCATATTACTATTTTATTCATTTTACCCCTTATTTCCTCATCTATCATTCCACAGTCAAAACAAATATTTTCGCCATTAGGTCCATAGGGTCTAAGTTCTTCAAATTTACCGCATAAGGCCCCGTTACCTTTTAAATCATCTTCTATTATCAAAACACCATTTATTTTTTTAGTCATTAATAATTCTCCTCCTTAATATATGGGGCTTACATTACTAATTACTTCATGGTCATTTGTTTTAAAAAAGTGAGATATACCCTCTCTAAGTGTTATCATCCAACCATTAGTAGTGCTAATTAATATAGCCTAATCATCTTTTAACAAAAATCTCCTTAATAAAGCACGGTATATTATTTTAGTCTCCATTAATAATTCTCCTCTTCGTCGAATTATTCCCTGAAAAATGATATACTTTCATCCTCACTGTCCATCAGCGCCGCTACTTCAATTTCCCAGTCCTCTACTGGAATATGGGGAGGCTCATCAAATTTTAGCACGAAGGGCAGCCCAGGCCCCTGCTGGGTGTTTGTTTTGGGAGGCAGCCAAGACTCTTTTTTGCCAGGCTGCAGGTAGCAGTCCCCAAAATTACCATTGCCACTAAACGGGGATCCCCGCTTGGCCCCCAGGTCGGGCCGGAAATGTTTTTCCATGCAGGGCCACTGATACAAAAGCCCCTCAAATTCGTTAGGCTGTGCCAGGTAAAGCCGCCGCCCCAAAAAAGTTCTGTACCTGACGGTATACCTTTCCCCGGGGTGGTGCATGGTGGTCCAGGCCTTTTCAAATTCAAAGGTTTTGGGCATCCCCCGCCTCCGTACCTTGCGCCCCCCCTTACCATCGTCATAATCATAGAGGCCTGGCAGCAGCTGCCGGTAATCCGGCAGGGTTTCCACTTCCCAGGCGGCCAGGTCTGGAGAAAGGGGCAGGTCTAACTTTTTCCTAGATACTATACCGTCCGTCTGTACGGCTATGATGTTCTTCCCCCGCCGATGGGGGGCTATGGCCCGGTATATCATGGCCCTGGTCCAGCTGGTTATCCAGGCGGCTACAAGGTCGTGGAAAAGCCCCAGTTTTTCCAAGGTGACTCCTATCTGTTGCAGCAGCTTGCCATACAGGCTATTTAGTATTAGCTTTAGGGCCATTTGTGCTCCTATAAGGCCCTGGGCCTTGGCCTCTGCCCTAACTATATACATCTTCTCAATCAGCCTGGCTATAGGACTTTTTAAGTTCTCCGGCAGAGGCTTCTCCCCGCCCCCATACCCGTATTTGCCGGGGATTGTCCAGGCATAGTATACATAGAGCTTACCTCGGTCCTCCTCCGGAATGGTGTCCAGCACGGCAAAAAGCTCTGTTGAGCTTATCCAGCCCTGGCCGTTTTGGGGGTAATAAACATTCTGATACTTTTTTTGCCGGGTTGGAAAGGGGTACCAGTTCCAGCCGCTGGGGAAGCGCCACATAACGTAAAACATCCCCACAGGCCGCTTGGCTTGGATCCAGTTCAGGCTGCCCACCGGGTCGCAGAATTTTTTAAAAGTCATTTTAGAGTCCCAGAAGGGCAGCCGGGTAATGGCTGAAGGGTAGGCGCTATGTAAGTCAGCATCAAAAACTTTTTTCCACCAGCCGGTGGCCGCTGACTCTATACGGCCTCCATAATAGCATGCTATAATAGGATGGGCACGTAGATATACCTTTTGTAGGTCCTCTGCCTGGTGTACAGTCTCTGCATATTCCGGCCAATATTTGTACGGAATGGCAGAGTGTCCCAGGCTAGAGGGCCAATCTAATTTTACCATCAATTTTCTGGCTATGGCACCAGGGCCGTAGAGGTCCCGGCCAGCTGGGCGGATGGGCAGCCCGGCCAGGCGGCAGGCCTCGTCAACACCCCGGAAAATGGCCTCTGCCAGCTTGACCATGAGGTCCAGCTCCTGCTGGTTATAGGACTCCACGTACTCCATTTCAGACCATGTAAAAATGTCCCGCTTGCCCTTGCCCTCTTCGATTTTGGCCATTTCTTCCTTGGTGGCCACTCCCCAGTCTATACAGGCTTTGACAAAGGTGCTCTGACAGTATCCCCACACGTCCAGCACCCGGCGCTGCCGGGACTTACCACCGGGGCCAGGCTTGGAGACTGTGAATATTTTGCGGGGAAAATAGCTTAGTGTATAACCCCGCCATTTAATGGTGTTGTTGTGCAGGGTACCGTCCTTTTTCCTCACCAGGTCCCACTCGGATCCGGCCTCCGGCACTATCTCATTGTCCCCGGTAATATACCTATAGGCATCGTCTGGCAGGTCACAAAGCCAATTTTCCCAGTCGTAATTGAGGGCAAAGCCCACAATAATATTTTTCGGGGGGATGGTAAAAAGGTATTCCAACATTTCCACAGTGGTATGCCCACTACGGTTTTTAAGAGGCTTCAGGCCGCTGGCCCGTAAAAAAGAGTATACACTGCGGTCCATGGCCTCCCGGTGGGCTTCCCCGTCTATGGATGTAAAGGTGGGGCAGGGGGTGGGCTTGTTCATGGCCTCGGCTCTTTCCCGTATGGTCCTCTTTTTATGGGTGGCCTCAGTGCGCCGGTTCTCTTCCCTGCGGTGGTCCTTGCGGTAAACTCCCTGCTTGGCGGCCAGCTCTTCCCGGTGTGCCTCACGATACCGGGCCTGGCGGGCTGCTTTTTTTAGGGGATCCTCATTTTTACCCATTATATAATCCCTGTAGTTCCCCATATTGTTTTAGAATATTTCAGGGCTGTAATTATTTCCTCTTTAGTATCTAAAGTTAAAAGATAGTCTATTAATTGCCATACAGAGGTGCAAGTCATTATTTCATTTACCATTTTATTTTTATCCATTTGATATTACTCCTCCTTATCTTAATACCCCCAGTATTGCCCGAAGCTCTCACCTTCAGCCACTAACTGGGCTAAAAACTCGTTAATCTTATGTTTTTGGGCTAAAGACAAAGCATCCTTGCCATATACCATTTTAATTTGTGCCAGGAGCTTGGCATTCTTAATATCGGCAGCATCATTAGGATTGTTTTTAGACAGCTTACTCCAAGCCTTGTTAGCAGATTTATAATCGTTCTTGTGAAAAGCTGCCCAGGATTCTTTCTTATCAGCCTTCATGGTGGCTAACTGGTTAATTATACGAGCCTGGCTGCTGTCCAACTTTTTCTGAGCCTGGGGCCATGTTATTTTGGAGTCTCCCAAAAAGGCCCTGGTGTAATCCAGGCGGTTTATTTCCTGTCTCCTGGTCAAGCCTCCGGACTGTACTTTGGCCTGGTAAGCCTCCTTGTTATAACCTCTTTTTGCCGTCGCACATCACCCCACTTTGCCAAAAAAAGGGAATGAGATAATATCCCATTCCCTTTTTAAGAATGTTGACCGGTCAGTCAATAACCGGAAGTTTGCCTACTACTGGTATAAGTTTCAAGGTCTTAAAACCGGCTCGGGTGGTTTTCTCCACAGGCGTTAATTTGATGGGCGGGTTATAGGGCGGGAAGCCAATCATAGCAAAAAGTGAGGCAACAGAGTCCCGCACACCCTGAGCCACTGAGCCGTAGGACTTGCCTTGGCTGTCTATAATGACAGTACGCACTGCCGCAATTAGCTCGTGCTCCTTGTTCTCAAACTCACTCTCATGGGCTACAATCTGCACACAGTCGATAATCTGGCCTCTGCAGTCTCCCAGTTTAAAATCGGTATCATCCATAGCAGCGATAACCTGCAGGGCCTCCAGGGGGGTGGCCACATTAAACCATTGTTTTTTAGTCCCGGCCTCTGAAAAAAAGTCCATGGCATTGCCCCGGGCCTGGGCCGGGGGCTGGGCATGGGCCGGGGTCTGGTCAGGAACCTGGTCAGCGGCCTGGGTGGTGGTCATGGCAGTTTCCTCTGTCTGGGATCCAGGTACGGGCATTGTGGTAGGGTCCATTTCTCCTTGCACAACTTCCGATACAACAACTTCCTCTTCAATAACTATGTTTTGGGGGCTGGTCACGTTTTGGGGTTTGGTCATGTAAACATACCTCCATTTTTATATTTGCGGGGCTTGTCCCGCTTATCCGCTGATTAATGGAAATTTATATACTTCACACAAATGGGTAATTTCAAAACTGATTTTTTGGTTTAGGTCGTCCGGCTCAAACTCGTTGACATCCACATTTATAAGCTTACAATTCTGTTTTCTCATGGGGCAGTCAGGACAAAAAAATATTTCTGCCAATCGCTCCTGACTTACAGTCACAGCATTTTTAGCCTCTATTCTAGTCAACTTGTCCCGCCTTCCTTTCGTGGTATTATTTTTGATACCATGATACCACGCTGACCGAAAATTAAACAGGACAAATATATTTTCCATCCTGTTTAGTTTTCCATAAATAAGCTTTAGCAGGCTTCTCTTGCCAGGGTCTTATGTATTTCGGCCAGCTTAATAATAGCCTTGTTAGGGTCAATGTCCAGGGACCGGACCACTTTAACAAGTTTTTTCTCATCGTCAGTTAGCCGTGTTTGCCCTTTTGCCAACGTATTCACCCCCTCATTAAAGGAAATATTACCATAGTTGGTCAGATTGTGTCAATGTAGTATTTTTTACTTGTCAATGTATATAGTAACATATTTTGGGGCAGACTTTAAACGTCTTTCCCACCTTTCTTGTTCTCCTGGGACGTTTAAAATATACTCAATCATGGATTGTATTATTTCTTGCTTGCTCATGTCATGATTAAAGGCTATGGCCCTTACCACATCATTAAGGAGCCTTGGCAGCCTAAGAGTGCTAGATATAGTTTGTAGTTTTTTACCTCTCCCCTGCCCTGCTGCACTTTCTTTTTTCATACAAAAACCCTCCTTTTCCCGGTATTATAACACCATGGAACTATAATACCATGGTCAAAGCGGGGTAGGGGAGGGGAATAATAGGAAATAATGTAATTTTGTGTATAGGGCTCAAGTCCTATTTTTGTTTTATGGAGTAGCATTTTTGTGTACAAAATGATATTATTATAGTAACAAAATAAATTTTTAGGAGGTTAATCAAATGAAAGAAATTAACTATGTAAGTGATTATCCTAAACTTAATGAGGTTAAAGACACGAAAAAAATCCGCTTTATTGACAGTCAATACAAAACCTTGTTTGAGCTTAATGATGGGGCAGAATTAACAGTAATCCACAGTGATGGCACAATAGTTACAAAGCCCTGTAAATACCTCGACGAGTGCCATTTTAACTTTGGTAATTACTGCTACCATTACTGTCAATTCGCTGAAATCATGGAGAGGAACGGCTCAGTATATCAACCCGCTAGAAAATAACTAACTAACCGAGCCGGGGCGGTGGTCCCCGGCTATAGCTTTAAGGAGGATAAAGTCTTGACAGTTAAAAAGGGAAGGCCCACACCAGAAGTAAAAGCGGTGACAATGAGGTTAACCAGGGGGGAAGCCAGGCTGATTAATCTGTTGCGCCGGATAGACATAAAGTATAAGGATGTGCTGGGCATCCTGCAGGAGAAGTTTCAAGGGTGGCTGCCGTCCTGGGAAAAAGACAGCGTTATGAGAAGGAAACTGGTGGACTGGATAGAGGTTATTAATAAAGAGCTGGAGGGTGGTACCGATGAATAAAGTCCTTAATAAGCTGGTTATGTATATGGGAGTTATGTGGAGCTTGGGATTCATGACGGGGGCCGTGGTTACAGCCTGGCTGGTAGTGGGAGGAAGGGTATAGTATGGATATTGATAATACAGACATTAAAGAGCAGGTTAACAATATAGACTTGAAAAAATTATATAGCTATGCCTTTGTGTGGGCCGTTGAGATTAAGCACTTAATAAGAATAGGATATAGCTTTACAGAAGCCAGTAACATAGCCCATAAGAGGACTGCAGACCCGAAATGGAAGGAGCAGATACTAAAGGATAGGGATAAATACATACACTATATTACCGAATAGGGAGGGGTTTTAAATGAAGGTTAGGGAAATCGAAAAGCTATTAAATGAGGCGTTAGAAGCCTCAAAAATGGAAAATGTCAGTTTTACCTTTAACCCTAAAGATACTGAACATATCGTAGAAACTACTAAGTTATACCGGGAAACATGGATAATCTGGAAAATTAGACGGGCTATTGAATTGTTAGAGGAAGGCAGCACCGGCAAAAAGTTGAAGGGGGGAAGGGCCTTCAAT
>Ga0307376_10003016_pt1 | contig 15947 bp, 44 predicted proteins | sample TR2MG_FD_202536 | JGI IMG/M metagenome (GOLD analysis project Ga0307376, IMG submission 202536) | Soil microbial communities from Risofladan, Vaasa, Finland - TR-2 | ecosystem: Environmental > Terrestrial > Soil > Coastal area > Acid sulfate soil | place: Finland: Risofladan, Vaasa | collected...
GGGACTTTTCAGATTATAATTATTATGACTTATTAGAAATTAAAACAAAGAATGAAGAATTAGAGGATATAGGTCAAGAAGTAGATGAAGATATGATGCAAGAATTAACAGCAGAGATACTAAAAAGAGAAGATTATGAATATACTTATGCTGTTATTTTTACAGCTATAAACAATGACACTTATCAATCTTCTGACTTTACTATTTCTTTGAGAGACATCCCTAATGATGTAAAGGAGTTTGTTAAAAAGACTTATGATGGAGTTTGGGAACCTGTAATGGACACAATTTCTCTGTTTGAGCTTTCGCCTTTGAAAATTCCAGCTAAGTAAAAATTATTTATATTAGTTGTAAAGATTATTTTTTGGAGAAAAAATGAAAAATATAAATGAGAAATATTTGAGTGAGCAAACAACAGGGTGTGTTCAGCAGGGTAAAATTGTTTATTATCAAGAGGGCGGCAAAAAGGTAACACCGAAACAAGCTGCAGAGTTACTTCAAAATAATGAGTTGGTGGAAGTCCCTAGTGCTGGAGCAGGTAATTTTAGAGAAATCTTTGAAGATTTGGGATTTGATAAAGTAGAAGTTATAGATTGGACAAGCTCTGCTGGAGACTGGACTTTTGGTGTTAAAAATGATGATGGTTGGGTTGTTGCAACTCAAGAGAATCGTTATCCTTATCATGGTTTTAGATATAATATCAGTGATTTATTTCTGCCTTGTGAAACTTTTGAACAGTTGTGTGAAGAAATAGAATACTTAATGGAATTTTAGGAGTAGTTAAATGGAATTTGAAGATGTTATAGAAGATTTTAAGATAAAAGCTGCATCTATTGGGTTTCAAGTAAAAGAAAAAATTACTTTTAACTCTAGAGGAGAAGTAGTAGTTGTTAAATTTGAAGTCGTAGATAGATTAGAATAATTCCAGACGAATAAAACATGTAATATATAGTGTGTTCTTTAACAATTTAACGAGTGTAGCTCAGTTGGTTAGAGCGTCTATGCGTTAGATCTCTGATATTTTTGGGGATATCAGAAATGTTCCGTCTTTTCCCCAAAAAAGATAAATGAACATAAAGGCATAGAAGGTCGCAGGTTCGAGTCCTGCCACTCGTAGCTTATATTGTAGGTGTTTAACACCGAATAACGAGGCGTCATAAGTCATCCACGCCTACATGCTCATTTTGAGCGGAGAATATAAGGGGTGCAATAAAATTGTGGCTGATACCAATAGTTGAAGATACTTGATGACTATACCAGATCAGTATAGAAGTCTAAAACAGGCGTTAGCTTGGTCTGAAGATTATGGGGAAAAATTGTCTGTTTAACTCGAAGATGAACAGAGAATAGGAAGTTCGAGTCTTCCCAGCCGCGTTTTCCAGATAACTATTTTTTTACGCTAATCAAGTATAAATGTTGTTTCATTTGGAGAAATAAAATGTTTGGAACAGAAATAGTTGGAAGTTCTCACGATGTGCCACAATGGATATTAGACCTTGTTGATGAAGTTGAGGCATGGTACGGATTTTGTACTAATGGGATATATTTTAAAGAGTCTAAATCTAATTATAGAGGAGGTTGTTATCGTCCTCGAGAAGGATATTTGCACTTCTATTTTGGAAGAGAAGAAACTCCATTGAGAAAATGGATTGTTCTTCATGAATTGGCACACGCTTGGCAATATCTTGAATGTCCTGAAACACTAACACCGAAAGCTAAGGGGAAGAAAAATAGAGTTGTGCATAATGATGTTTTCTGGGAAATTGCTAAAATGTTATATATTAAGTATGATGTTCTTGAGGTTGCTGCAGAAAATGAGTATAAAAGAGCAAGAAAATTGATGGTCAAATAATTCCAGATGAACAAAAAATTAAAAATATAAGTTAATGAACTAAAAAACTAACATTAAATATGAAGAATAAAATGAATTGGATAGGACTTATACCGATATTTGCATCACTATCTATGCTACTGATGATTATTTATAGCAAACCTGCTGATAACTTTCAAAGTAAGTTGTTATTTAAATTTATTCCAGTTCCTATGATGATATTGTTATTTGTCTATGGTCTTGGAGTATTAGGTCTTATTTCTTTTAAGGGGTATAATGATGTCGTCATTTCAGCAACGAATAAGAGCAGATAGAGACAAACAAATGAAAAATTCTCCACAATTAACTTTGGGAGAATTAATTAAATTATTGGAAAAAGTTAAAGATAAAAAATCTCCTATTATTACTTCAAGATGCGCTGAAGAGATATGTGGTTTAATTAGTTGGAGAGGAAGCTATAACGAACTTTCTATTTCTAGCGATGACTGGAATAGCGATGACTGGGGAAAACCTCTGAATGCAGGTGAATTCTTACAAATGTGCATAGAATCAGTTGGTAAAACTTTTGTAGGATATAAAGGCGGAGATTTTAAGATGTATAAAAGGACTCCTGTTTGGGTCGCTAATTATGGTCAATGTGGGTCTATGGGGAATGGGTGTTGTGGAGTAACTGGAGTTAAAGAAATACATGGAATAGTTATTATTCTGTGTGGAGAATGTCCATATCTGTAATTCCAGCCAAATAAAAAATCATTTCTATGTAGTATGGCAAAGAAACAGAAACATACTATTCTTAGAGTTAGAAAAGTCAATATGACTGATAGAGATAGATTATCTGTTCAAATTATTCCCGACAAAAAAAAGAAACAAAGCAAATTAAAATGTAGAAAAAGGGTAGAAGAATGAATTGGATAGGGCTTATACCACTATTATCAGCAATATATATTTTTAATATTCCTGTGTTTGTAAGTACTATCGGATTTTGGAATAAACTTATATTTAATATTATACCACGCATTATGGGATTGGTTCTATTTCTCTATGGCCTTGGTGTTATGGGTATTATTAACTTTAAGGGATTATAATTTCTTTAATTCCAGATGAATAATTTTTTATAGTTATAAAGTGTAAAATATAACACTAAATGGAGAATAAAATGGAACACGAACAAGGTAAATGCCCAAACTGTGGTAGTGATAATCTTGACTATGAAACAGTTGTAGATGATGGTTATCTAGATAATGCTGTTTATTATCCTACAGAATGTCTTGATTGTGGTTATCACGGAAAAGAATGTCATAATCTTCATTTTGCGGAGTATATAAAAGATGAGTAGAGAAATTATTAAAGTATTTTCTGAACCAGCTTTTGATGCACTCTATCAAGCTATTTTAGATTGTGCTGATGATGAAGCAGAATCAAATGGAGAACTTGATCAGATTACAGAGGACAATTATCATATGTATAAGTTTTTAGAAACTCCTCGTGCTTCATTAGTTGCTTTTATTGTTGATAAATTAAGAGAGAATGGTTGGGATATAGTGGAGAAAAAATAATGGGAACAAATTACTATCAAAGAACAGAAATATGCGAATGTTGTGGAAGATATGATGAAAAACATATAGGCAAAAGCTCTGCTGGTTGGCAATTCTCTTTTAGGGGATATAATGCTGAAGAAAATCGCCCTGCTATCTTGTCCTTTGAAGATTGGAAAAGAGAACTTAAGAATGGTAAAATCTTTGATGAGTATGGAAAAGAAATGTCCTATGAAGATTTTGTAGCATTTGTTGAGGAAAAGAAATCTCAACCAAACAACCATTTTGATTATTGTGTGAAAAATGGTTTATCAAGAGAGACAGACTTCAAAGACCCTGATGGATTATCATTCTCTAACACCGAATTCTCATAATTCCAGATAGTTATTTTTTTGGAAATAAATAATATGAAAATACAAACATTCTCAATCGTAGTTGGTGGTAAAAAATGCAATGCTTCTTGTCCTTATTGTGTTTCTAAAATGACAGGGCTTGATGAAGACAGAGAATGTGTTTCTTTTAATATTAGAAATTTTCATAAAGCATGTCAATTTGCAAGGCAATCTGGAGTATCAACTGTTCTTTTAACAGGAAAAGGAGAACCGCTACTTTATCCTGAACTAATTACTCAATATCTTGAGATATTAAAACGATATCAATTCCCTTTTATTGAACTACAAACAAATGGTATTGCATTGCCATTGATAAGTAATTCAATGCATAAGTATCTAAAAGTATGGTATGATTTAGGATTAACAACGATATCTTTATCATGCGCTCATTGGCTGACAAAGTATAATAAGAGAATATTTGGGGATAATTATGGAAAAGGGGAATATAATCTATCAGATTATATAGAGATATGTCATTCAAACAAATTCTCTGTTAGAGTAAGTTGTGTAATGGCAAAAGGTTATATTGATGATATTGATAGAGTTAAAGAATTTATAGAGAAATGTAGAGAAAATGAAGTTGAGCAATTTACTATAAGACCTGTTGCTAGGCCAGATAACAGTGAAATTGCAGAAATTGCAGAATGGGTTTCTTTACATTCTGTTTTTGAAACAGATCAAAAAGAGATACAAGATTATTTTAGAGATAATGCTTATTTGCTATTAGAATTAGCTCATGGCGCTAAGGTTTATGACTATAAGGGACAGAATATATCTGTTAATAGTTGTCTTACTCATAGTCCTAATCCTGATGATATTAGACAGTTAATTTTCTTTGCTGATGGGCATTTAAGGTATTCTTGGACACATAAGGGGGCAATTATTATTTAATTCCAGACAAATTATTTTTTAGGAATAACAAGGATATTTTGTAATGACAAATTTTGAGGATTTAGCATATTTATTCACAAGTAGTTTAAATAATAGAGGGATCATACGACAAAATTTTAATGAGGCAGCCTTGTTGTACAAATATGCTCGTTTAGTGGACGGGGATATTGTAGAAATTGGAAGACATCATGGAGGATCAACTATTTTACTGGTGTCAGCTTTACAGAATAAAGATAGTAAAGTGTATTCAATAGATATTAAGGACAATGCTGATAAACTTTCTTTAAATCTCTCAAAGCTTCCATTGCAAGATGTTAAAAAGATATCAATTATAACTCAAGATTCAGTCTCTGTGGCAGAAGAGTTTAATAAAGAAGTATCATTAGTTTTTGTGGACGGGAATCATACTGTAGAGGGTTGTCGTAAAGATGTAAAAGCCTGGTCTCCACTTGTTAAAATTGGGGGTTATATGATATTCCATGATGTTCGGGATGTCGGAAAATATTTGGGAATAGAACAGATTATAGTTGAAATGAAAGAGACAAAAGGCTGGGAAGAGGTTGATTCTGCTGGATCAACAGTTGTTATGAAAAAGATTATTTAATTCCAGACAAATTATTTTTTATTATGATAGATTGTTAAAATAACCTTTTTTGGAGAAAAAAGATGTCAAACACACTTACAAAAGATGAAGCAAAGAGAAAAGTAGAAGATTACGATGGTAGTCAAGTTTTTACTGTTACTTTTGTTAAAAGAAGTACAGGAGAAAAAAGAGTAATGAATTGTAGAAAAGGTGTTGTAAAACACCTTAAAGGAGGAGAACAGAAGTATGATCCTGCCAAAAAGAACTTGGTAACAGTTTTTGATATGCAAAAAGGGCAATATAGAACAATTGCTCTTGAGAGTATAATGAAAATTGCTATGCAAGGTGAAGTTTTTGATGTTATTCCGTAGTATTTGCTTTTATGGAAAATACTGAAAAGAGTCTTTATTTATTCCAGACAATTAAAAACATAAAGGTACTTAGTATGATTACATTACCTAAAAATCCGTTTGGGGGAGTAGATGAACAAAAAGCACAAGAGATGTTTGAAGATTTGTGTGGTGGAGTAAAGAAAGCAGAAAGACTATTGCACTTATGGAATGATTCTTATCCTTGTGGCACTAAATATGATAAGACATTCAAAACAGGATTCTATCGTAGTAAAGAACAAATATTTTGGATTAAAGCAAAAAGAGATGGATTTACTCAAGAACAAATAGATATGTTTATGGGATTATAATTCCAGCCGAAAGAAAAAATATAAGGATATAATATGAGAAATAAAACAGATTTACTTGGATTAAAAAGGAATCAATTATCACAAGAAGAAATAGAAGAATTAGGAAATTTAAGTCTTAATCTTTGTGATATTTGTGGAAGTGTTGAGATTAGTGAGGAATTAGTTTGGGTTGACTGTGAAGAATTCTGGGACGATGGCAATGTTTTTAACAGGGCTGTTGCAGAGAATAAGACAGGTGAAAGATTATGGAAACAAGGGTATAGTGCTGTTTGTAACACTTGTTTTGAAAAAGAAATGATATTGGAGAGATTAGTTATTGCAGGAAAAGCTATATTAGATCATTTTTCTATGTTGGGTTTAGCAGAATTTAATAAGGTTGGAGGGAATACTTCTACATTCGCTTTCATGATAGAGCAGGCATTAAAAGATTATGAAGAAGAATATAAAATTGATGTTTTTTCCAGATGAGAAAAAAATACAAATTATCAAGTGTAAATAACACTTAATTGGAGAAAAAATGTATAACGCAATATGTGAGAATTGGATTTCAGAAGAAAAAGCGATTGAATTGGTCGGAAAAGAAGCAGTAGAAGCTGTCAAAAGCGAGAACTGTGAATTTACAAACCGTGTCATTGATGATTGCTTTGGTGTAGAGGAAATGTCGGCAAGTATCGATCTGGACTGCGAAGAATACGACATTTTAACTATTTACTATCTTGTAAGCAAAGAAGATCTTGAAAATTGCAAAGAAGATCTCGGAAACTGTAACTATGAGGAATACTTTTTTGATGTTAACTAATTTTTTATTCTTATAGAGTGTAAATAACACTTTATTGGAGAAATAAAATGAGTAGAAAAATGGTGATTGAAGTAAAAGTCAAAATGGTTATCAATGCAGATGATAATGTTGCGTTACAAACTATCCTTGATGAAATGGACTATAATTTCACTGATACTACAACTCAAGCAGATATTGAAGATACTGAAATACTTGATTATGAAGTAATTGACAGTCGATAATTCCAGACACTTAAAAATCTATTGCTATATAGTGTAAACAATACTATTTTTGGAGAAAAAAAATGTTAAATGTTCTAATTGCTTTAGCTGGGATGTCGTCATTAACCTATGTAGGAACAAGATTTAGCTTATCTATTTGGAGAAAATATGATGCTATGCCTACACCTATGATAGGGAATGAGAATATGGTAGCGGTAGTCAATTCTTTAAGACCGATAAGAGGTCAACTTGATGCTTTATATATGTTCAAATCAGCGATGCTTATAATGTTTAGTAAAGATTTTAGGGCTAAGGTACAAGATGCAATTGCTTTTCAAGATGAACTTATAAGGAATGTAGAACAAACAGTAAAAGATTAAGATAAATTGTATCAAGTTTTATAATTCCAGACAATCAAAAATCTATTGCTATATAGTGTAAATCATAACACTTAATTGGAGAAATAAAATGAATGATGCAGTAGAAACAATCCAACACAAAGGCCATACAATCGAAATTTTTCCTGATTCTTGTGATGAAAGTCCTAGAGAATGGGACAATCTGGCAGAAATTCATTATCATTCTAATTCTTATACTTTGGGAGATACTAACTGGAGAAATGATATTGAGGGATATGAAGATATGCTTAAAGAAGCAGAAAAACAGGGAGATTTGGTTATTCCTATGTTTGCTTATATCCATAGTGGAATAGTTTTGTCTTTATCTTCTTTTATGGGAAAATTGCCTCAAGGCCATGCTGAATTTGACAGTGGCAGAGCAGGAACAGTAATTATCCGTAAAAAGAAAATGCTTGAAGAATTTGGTGGCAAAGTTTTTACAAAGAAGCTGAAAGAAAAAGCATATAAAAATGCAGAGGGAGAAATTGCAACACTGAATCAGTATTTTGCAGGTGATGTTTATGGCTATGTGATTGATGAAGATGGGGACTCTTGCTGGGGATACTATGGGACAGAAGATTGTATTGCAGAAGCTAAAAGTATTGTAGATTATATGGTTAAACAGGTAAAGGGATAATAGTAACACTGAATAATTCCAGATACTCAAAAACTTAGAGATATAGAGTGTAAATAACACTAATTGGAGAATAAAATGGAAGAAACTAAAAAAAGATATGACTTAGTTGACACGGCAATCGCAAAAAAATTGCTTGAAAAAGGTATTTGTCCGGAATCTGTTGAACCTGATTTGCTCGCTTTTAATGAAACTGGAAGTAAAGCTGTTTCTGTTTTTGATACAATAGGGGGAAATTCATCATATTATATTGTTGGAGCAGTTAAAACAATTGTTAATGATGTAAAGAAGTGGGAAGTCGAATTCTATAAAGAATTAGATGGTAGTTGCAATGCTCTTGATGCAATGTTAGAAGCAAATTGTTTTTTGTTGGAAGATTAAATAAATTTATTTTTTCCAGACAATCAAAATTTTATTTCTATAATATATCATAAATGATAAATTGTAGCACTTAAATAGGAGAGTAAAATGAAAGCGTATAAAGTGACATGGTTGAGCGGATTTCCATCCAAAGAGTATAAGAATGAAGATGATGTAGAATTCTTTGCAGTCTCAAAACTTGGGAAAAAGGGTGGAAAGATAAAATGGGACAAAGATAAAACTTTTGGTGTCATAACTCTTGATGGAGTTGTGAAGGGACATGCTTTTAAGGTATCCACTGATGACTGTAGTAGGTTCTTCAAAGATGATGCTAAGTTCATGGCTGAGGTTAATCTGACTCAGGCAGAATGGAAGTTCTTGGATGAGCTGGAATATAGCATCTACAAAAGTAGTGGTTATAAAAACCTTAGCGGTGGTCATTGTCTTATCCATATTGTGGATAGAGAGGATGTTGAATTGGAGAATGACGGCAGGTGGCTTCATCTTCATATTCAGGTGGGTGTTGAGGGTGAACACCTAAGCACTTGGGGAGAAGCAACTTATGATAGGCATTCTAGGGAACTTTTGAAAGATGATGATGAGTGGGGGAATAGTTTACCAGAAAACTGTTTTTTGTTGGAAGATTAAATAAATGAGAAACATCGCCCCAACGATAGATAAAGACAATATGGCTATCTGCGGGGCGATTTGTTTTTTCCAGACAATCAAAATTTTATTTCTATAATATGTCATAAATGATAAATTGTAACACTTAAATTGGAGAGTATTATGAAAGCATATAAAGCAACAATTACAATGGTTTCTTATGGCAAAACAGAAGATGAAGCTGCTGAAAATCTTTTGTTTGATGTTAATGAAGCTACAAAAGACGGAATTGATGATACTCTTGTTTCTATCGAAGAAATTGATACAGAAGAAGAAGGTATTGACCCTTTTGAAGATGGAGATTAAGAATATAATTCCAGATAATAAAAAACTAGAAAGTAAATAATATAGGAACAGAAACATATAAAGATGTAAGGGGTATTTAAGATGCTTAATATAGATATATGTTCAGAAGAAATTACTATTTCTATGCGAGATGGTACTGAAGTTGTTCATTGGGTTGAGGATGAGTGGATAGAAGACCCTACAATTGTCCCTGTTATTGCAAATGCTATTCACCTAGCCCACAGAGACCAAAAGAAACTTATTGCCTTAAACAAAGAACATATTGATTCTCAAAGAGATATAAAAAAGAGATATGGATAATTCCAGCCAAGTAATTTTTTACAATGATAAGATATGAGACAAAGACGAATAAAATATGGCATAGACACTGAAACAGGATTAGTATGGTCGAAAATTGGTAGTGAAGTAGCTGTCCCTATTCTTGATTATCCTGCTATGACTCCTGCAAATAACTTTCAAACTTCTTATTTTCTTGAAAAAATGGATGTTTTGAAAACACTTTCGTCAATTAAATATGTGAACTGGACAAGAAAAATTCCTTTGTCTATTAAGAATATTCATAGAGAATTTTGGGGAATGAAGAAACTGACCAGAAAACCACTTAAATATGAGGAAGAATAATGAATCTTAAAAGAGTATATATCTTTATTGAATCAGGTTATGTGTGGGGAAAAGGGCATACTGATGAACAATCTGCTACTTTTGAGAAAGAAATTAAGTCAATTCTTTCTTCTTTGGGTTTTGGGAATTGGTATAAGTCAATGAGATGTTCTGCTTGGGAATGTTTTAGAGGAGAAAATGAAAGTCTTTATTGTCATCCTATGGATTTAGTAGGACTTATTGATATTGATACACTTCCTGAAATTGAAGAAAGAATTAAACAATCTGAAGTTATAAAGTTTAGTAGAACAACGATTTATGAGCCGAAGGAAGATGATTTTATAAGACATAATAAAAAATTAAAAGCAAGTAAAGAAATAATTTCCAGATAGATAAAATTTTATAAGGATAGAGTATTGATATTTATGAAGCATTAAAAATTTATGAATCTGGAGAATAAAATGATTAAATGCACAGTAGAAAATCATTATACAGCGCTTCTTGTTACTTTTGAAGATAAAAAAACTCTTCTTATTCAACCTGATTATGAACAACTTTCTTTTGCAATAGATTGTGGTTTTTTTGACAAAGGCGCTGATTTTACAGATATAACAGAATGTCCTGAATATTATTATGATTTAGCAGAGTAAAAAATGGAAATTTTTAATGAATATAATGTATTGGTAAACAAAGAGATAAAAAAACAAGCAGATAGTATTTATGATGATATTAGATCCTTTTTTCTTAATAAACCTGATTTAACAATAACAGAACTCATGTTATTGCAAAGACATTATGAAGGCATGATATCTGGTATTTTTGCAGATAGGATACTTCAAAAACAACTCAAATTAAGAAAAGAAAACAATTCCAGCCAACTAAAAAATAAAAATGAGATAATATAATTAAAACTATAACACCGAATAGGGAGAAGATGATGAATTTAGATCCTAATGATTTAGATAACTATGACATTGAAGATGTTAAGAGTTTATTTGGAGAATAAAATGGTTTATAATATTCATATTACTTATGAAAATGGATGTATTGGATATTTAAGTATTATTGCTAAACAATTCTGTTTCTCTGTTCATAGACAATGTATTTTGTGGTTTGATTCAAAAGAAAAAGCGGAAAGAATAGTAGAAAGACTTAAAAAAAGATGGAACAATTATAAAAAGATAGAGATAAGAGAACATATAAGGATATTAAGATAATGCTTTATTTTGAACGATGGAGACAATCAAAGAAATTACCACAAAAAGGAGATATAATATACCTTATCCCTATTCGATATTGGGAACCAGATGATTATAAACCAATTAAATTTATTGTTGAAAAAGCAGAAATAGGAGAAGATAAAGTATTAAGTATGTATGGAGTATACCAAAAAGAAGCAAGTAATATGTATGCTTCTGTTGACATAGATGCTGAATGGTACTACTCTTATAAAAATGCTAGAAAAGCACAATTATTATTAAATGAACTTTATGATATAATTGGAGATGATGAAAATCGTTTTATTGTTGATATGGTGTTGAAAGAAGAAAGAATAATGTAATTCCAGACAGTTAAAAAATATAAGATATATATTTCTAAGACAGAAGAAAAACCGTAAACTCTGAAAGATTAGGAAAGGAGATGGACAATGCGTTATTAAAGGTGAAACACCATAGAGAATGATAAATTATATATTAAAGATAGGTTTTGGCGGTTTTCCCTGAGAAAAAACCGTTTTGTTTTATTATGAAAAAGAAAACACTAAATCAAAAAGATATTCTTGCTATCTTTGAAATAATTAAAAGACAAAGATATCTGGGAGTAAATGAAGAAAATGACCCAGACGGTAATTTTGCCTTTGCCAATGAAGTGGCTTGTAGAAATATTAAAGAGGGAATACATAGACTATTGCAAGAGATTATGCATGAAGACGATATTCCCTATGAAGCTACAGAATATGACGAATTGATGATGCTGGAATAAAGAAATATAGAGCAGAACACATAATGCTTATTTTTCCAGACAACAAATAATTTATAAAGAGAGAGTATGATAACAGTATTCAAGTATAACGATTATTATTTTGCCACAAAAACAAAAAAGTTTAATGCTAAAGTCGCACACGCTATCAAAAAAGCAGTTGATAAGGTTTGTGGAAATCAATTCTCTTTAACAACTAAAGATGTTTTTCATAACTCTTTGCATTTCAAGATGATACAAGAAAATGGTAAAGTTATTCATTTCCTCGATACAATTCAGATGAGAAACATTCCAAAAGATAGAGTTGTAAAGATTAAATTATTGCCACAATATCCTTTTATGGAGATAGTATGAAAGTATTAAAGACAATAGGTAAATATACTATTTATGACACTGAATCATTAGATACAGATAGTCAACAAACTAACAGAAGTGGACATATAGAAATAGTTTGTAAAGGAGTCTATTGTCTTAAAGGCAGTTTGCCTAAATATGCTAGAGAAGAATTGGCAAGAATAGCAGAGAAAAGAGGTCTTAAATTCTTCTATAATAATGGTTCGTATTTCGATTATCCCTATTCTTTACATAAGTAATTCCAGCCAAAGAAAAAATAAAGAGCAGACAGTATGAGAAACTTAATTAAAAAACAAAAGAAAGCTATTAAAGAGTGGATTGATGATTGCGAAAAAAATGGTATTGATATTTATACCATTGACCAAATGAGTGAAGAATTTGCAAATAAAATACTTGCTATGAATGACCATGAAACATTCTGGCAAAATGCAGATAGATTTATAAGTGATTATGTGTTAGAAAAGAAGTATGGATAATAAATTATTGGAGTAAAAAAATGACAGATCAATATATTACAGTTATCAGAATAACAGGTCATGGAGGTTGTGGAGTAAGTAATGTAGTGTCAAGTTGTCATATTTTTGTGGCAGATACAGAAGAAGAACTTAAAAGCCATATGAAAGAAACTATGATAGATTGGTTGTGGAAAGGAGATGAAAAAGAAGCACAATTATTAAGTTTAGATGGCTGCGAAACTCTTGTAAAAGACAGAGATAATATTATCAATTTTATAGAAAATGAAGAAAAAATGGTAGAAGTAGAATATTGGGGAGAACAATGGGAAAATCTTAATGGATATTGCGAATTTACTCAAATTGAAGAAGCAAGTAGCAAAGTTATTCCTGAATATTCTTTATCTGCTGGTAAAAAAGCAGCTATTACAAGAAAAGCTATAAAAGAGGGTAAAAATCCTGTTATGGTTCATGCAGGACATAAGGCAGCTTTTACAAGAAAATATGGATAATTCCAGACAAGAAATAATTTGTTCTTATTAAGTGTAAAGTATAACACTGAATTGGAGAATAAAAATGAAATGTCCAAGATGCAAAGGTAGTAAAGTAAATAAGATAGAAGTAAAAGAGTATGGGGAAAAAGGATATACTTATTCTCAATTTCCTTGTGTTACTTGTAAAGGAGCAGGAGAAATATCAGAAGAACAATTAAAAAACTATGAGCATGAACAGCAAATGTGGTGTGAATGTGAAGAAAGCACTTTTGGTTCTTATCCCGAAGATGGGGCTTGTCAAGTAAAGGGTTGTCGTGTTCATAAACATCATGTTCATTGTGGAACTTGTGGAAAAATTACTCAAATAGGATAAAAATGGAAGAAGAAAAAAAACAATGGCACACTTGTCCTAATTGTGATAATGGAGATAACTATAACAAAGAATGTGAGTATTGTTATGGTTATGGAGGGTATTACGAATAAATTCCAGCCAATAAATAATTGAAAGATATAGATTATGACAGTATCTTATAAATATGAGTGTTCGTGGAGTCAACAAGATGGTTGGTATTTTTCTTTTGGAAATAAAAAAATGTGGCAAAATGTTGATAAATTTATTGTTGCTGAGTTAGATGAAAAAAGGAATATGTATTGCAACCATGAGCAATTTGATGATTTAGAAGATGCTCTTACTTATATGAGATTGGGAAAAAGAGAATGAATTGTCCACACTGTAACAAACAATTAAATTATAATCATATTCCTATTAATAATGCTACAACTAATGCTGAATATTATGGTTCTTCTCGTTTTACTTTCAAATGCGCACACTGTAAAAAGAAATTGAGCGTATATATTCAAAGAGTTGTAAAAGTAAATCCCCCTGAAATTGCCCCTGATGATGCTGAATTAAGTTATTGGTAATAATTCCAGCCGAAGAATAATTTATTCTTATGAAGTGTAAATCATAACATTGAACAGGAGTAGAAAATGAACGAAATTACGAAACAAAAAATATGGGTACTACTTGATAGTATGAAAAAGACCTTTGAAATTCTCTATGGTCGCTGGCAAGATGAAAAAGAGTATGAAGATTGGAAAGATTATCAAGAACATTTCAAAAAAACTTTTAATGCTATGAAAGAATTGGCAAAAGCTAAAAATGCAGTCTTTGTCAAAGCAACGAAAAGACCCTTTGGAATTACTTTTGATTTTGAGGGGTGGACGGTTGTTTTTTATATTAAAACAACAGAATATGGGTGGAAAGCCAAAAAGATATAAAAACAGTTTTAATTAATTTTTTGGAGAAAAAATGGAATTAGAACAAGTAAGAAAATTGCAAAGTGGTGATGAAGTATTTTGGAATGACCCTGATGATGGTTTAACATCACGAAATATTATTATACAATCTATCAAAGTGTTACCCCCTGATGATGGATGCTATTATGGAGATGAAATAGTTTGTATCTATGGAAAAGACGGTGATGAATTAGAATGTTATGCTCGCGAATTATCATAATTCCAGTTAAAAGAAAAAACAAAAAGATAAACTATGGAATATGGAAAATATATAATTAAAGAAGTAAGAGGAATTGAAGTAGCGATACTCTTTGACCCACTTATAAGTCATTGTGATATAGGGACTAAAGGAGAAAGTAGAGGAGAAGATATATCAGCAGGATTCTTTGGGGCTTCTTCTAAACCAACAGAAGAAGACCGCTATGATATTGAAGTTGGAGTATGGGGAAAAAGTGAAACACTGAAACTTGATAGCAGACAAGAAGATGCAGCATTGATTAAAAAAGTATTAAGACCTGAATATAAATACTAATTCCAGTCAAGTAATTTTTTAATCTTATTAGGTATAGCACTAAACCTTTTGGAGAATAAAAATGAAATTACTAACAAAAGCAATTGAAAAGAAATTACCAGCACTTTATGCCACTGAAAATGTTAAACCTGATGATAAAATATGTCAAGTAAAATTCTTTGATCCCTGTGGTGGTTGGACATGGCTTGCGGTTGAATATGATCCGGTAGAAAAACTCTTTTTTGGTTGGGTTGATGGTTTTGAGGCAGAATGGGGCTATTTCTCTTTAGATGAGCTTGCGAGTGTTAGAAACAGAATGGGACTTGGAATTGAAAGAGATATGTATTTTACTCCAAAACCGATGAAAGAAATCGATTATTATCAAAGGAGAATGTAAATTCCAGCCAAAAGAAAAAAGAAATAGATAGTGTGTAAATAATACTATTTTGGAGAATAAAATGGTAAAAGAATTCAATCATAAAATGTTAGAAGCAAAAGACTTTACCTTTACTTATGATTGTTACGGCTATCAGATAGTTTATAAAGGTAAAAGAATCGGTGGGGCAAGTTCTGATAGAAATTCTAAACCTAACAGAACGAATCTTGCCTATTATCATCACCAAGCACAAATTGCTATAAGAGATATTGTTGAAAATGGCAGATGCCATGATTTTATGAAACAGAATATCGCAGATATAGACAATGGAAGTCTTGATTGGTTGGAAAGTTAAAATGATTAGTTTTACTAATGTATATATAAATCCTGATGGTTCTATTGATGAACAAGATTTAATAAATGATATAAATGCTTGTAAAATCTTGATGTTAGAGTATAAGAGGAGAGGAGATAAGATACAAGAAACTTTAGTAAGATATGAATTTGCAAAAAGAAAATCTTTTGCAGTATTACATAATATAGAGTATAATATTCCAGCCGAAGAAAATTCAGTGAGAGTATAATA
>Ga0307376_10003018_pt1 | contig 15938 bp, 7 predicted proteins | sample TR2MG_FD_202536 | JGI IMG/M metagenome (GOLD analysis project Ga0307376, IMG submission 202536) | Soil microbial communities from Risofladan, Vaasa, Finland - TR-2 | ecosystem: Environmental > Terrestrial > Soil > Coastal area > Acid sulfate soil | place: Finland: Risofladan, Vaasa | collected...
TTTATTTTTTAAGCTCTTCAGGCTCGTCCTCTACGCCTTCTAAGGCATCCCATACAAGACCGACGACCATCGGGAACATGTACTTACCAATTGCTTCTTTAATCTTTGTAATCTCTTCCGCTGTCAATTCTACAGTATGATTCTTAGCAGTATCCAGCTTTGTAGCAATCTTATACGCTGTATACTTGTCCTGTCCTGTAGACTTCTCATCTGCAACAAGTAACGCATTCTTACATGCTTCCACTATCGTCAGATCCCTTTCCTTAGCATCCTTCAAGGCATCGCCTGAAAAATTTTTAAGTACTTTGTTTAAACCAGTAATTTTTGCCATCTCTAATTAATTTAATCATCACGTTTAACATATATATCTAGTACAAAACTATAACTTTTTTTTCAGATACCCAAAAAAATCATAATGAGGGAAATATATCGCCCTTATTTAACTCGTTATTTCAAATATTAATAAAGTTCCTGATGCACCACCATTATAATAACCAAAATCTGCTACACAAACAAAATTACCAATAGAACATATGTCTCTGTAAGTGTACCCACTTCGATCTTCTTTATCTATCTGAAATACATCTCCATCATCTTCATATTTATGACTTATCACACTATTTATTCGTGGAGTAGAGCTCCCTCCTACATTATGAACAACAGCAATAAATTGATCATGTCCACATAAAGCTCCATAAACACCTCCCACATCATAAGAATCAAGATAGGTCCCGGTATTACTATATATCATGATTCCATTATCCGAAGTGACTCCAATTACAAAATCATCCTTTTCAATCACATCCTGCCATAATGAATAAGTGGTATATTTGGTTACATAAGCTAATGTGGTCCCATTCCAAGTAAATTTATACAAACCATCCGCTCCCGCAGCATAAAGGTTGCTTCCGGCATAGCAAACATGTTTTAAATAGGTACCACCCGAATTATATGAATCAATTACACCAGAAGGTACATATTCATTATACATCATTAAAATATAATCACTGCTATCTACCCGCACAGCATATATATAGTCACTACCATCTCCACTAACACTAAGATATGAGCCACCAGCATCATGAGCACCATTATAAGAAATATTTCCAGAACCATCTATTGAAAAATAAACAATGCCGTACGTATCAGCAGCCACATAAAAATATCCTGACTGATACCATATATCATAAAAGACAGTTGATCCATAAGTATCCAAGACTGCAGATATAACACCATAACCATCAATACTGTTAGTTCTTAATCCGTCATCCCAAACACTTGCTATAATCACTCCATCAGTCGCCACTCCATAACAAAGATGCCCTATTCTTACATCATTATCACGATAAGTCCAAATACCTTCAACCCCATAATTCCTAAAGTTAGACAGGCGATCTTTAATGCCTTGATATCTATAATCAAACAAAGCCGCCGTCGCATCGCTAAAGCAGTCAGCCAAATCATCTGTAGTTGGATTAACTACATCTACTACATCCTGTAATGAAAAATTATCTGTGTCAGGTACAGTTGCCATCTTCTAATATTTTTATACGTCCTTCCAGTTCAACAATTTTAGTCCTTAATTGATCTTCAATAGTATCAACTTTGTAATTAAGGCCATGAATACCTGCATTATTGATAGCTGTGATTTGACTATAAGATAATGTTAAATATCCATTAGCTTCACCAACTAATTCAGGTCTAATTTTCTGAACATCCTGTGCTAAGAATACGATGTGATCAAAATCATCTCTCTTATCCTTCCAGCTTGCTAAATATGGAGTTAATTGTAATGCAATATCTAACCCGTTCATTACCTGTTCACCTACATTCTTTAATCTGGCATCAGATGATAACTGAAAGTTTAATCCATAAAATAAACCTGATGAAGTTAAAAAGGCAACCTGACCTAATGAATTATTACCATTTATAAGATAATAAGAAGCACTATTGCTATTAGCCGTCAACTCTAAAGCATGACCAGTATTGCTATTCTGATAAAAATGCCCTGCATATTTCCCGGCTGTATTGTCATAGACATACAATGATTCATCATCATATAATGATGTTGCTCCAATAACCACTCCCCCATTTGCAAAGTAAGCAGAATATCCTCCGTAAGTATATGATTGTATTCTCACATCCTCATTCCCACTGACATCATAGACTGATAGCACTCCACCATAAGATCCTACATACCTGAGTGATATTGCATCAATTCCACCAATTGTTTGCTCTACATAAAGTTCCTTAACATGAGTGATTCCTATACTGTCAATCCTCATACGCTCGGTATTCGTTCCACCTGTAGGACAAGTCTGAAATGATAAATATCCCGAATCAGCTGCCCCATCAGCATAACTAGCTATACCCGCTACATTAATAGGCGTTAAATTCTGAAAATATAATCCCCCAAAACGACTAGATGTTGTTATTAAAGTTCTTCTTAATTTAATAAAAGCATTACCAGCAGAATCAGTGATTAATACATTTGTATTTAACATAGTAAAAAGAGTACCATCATAGGTAAGATTAGCCTCTCCCTGAATCTCATCTGCACCAGAAGTACAAGTTACCATACGATACTGAGCCTCGTTTACCAATGTACAACTACCTCCTCCTGCCGGAGCAGACCCTTGAGTAACCTTACCTGCAAGAGAATCCCAATATAAAATTTTATCATCCTCCTCAGCTCCAGTAGCGGGTAAACTTGGCAGGTATATAGTACCATCGCTACCAAATCTAACATGAGTCGTTCCTTCACACATAAAACCCAATGAAGTAGTATCAGATGCATGAGCATAACTTTTACTAATCTCCCAAGTTGTATTTGGTTCACTATTATTCATCCTTATCCCAGATTGTGAGGTTGAACTAGTTGTTTGTAAATATGCTCCTGCTGCTGTAATAGAAATAGTATCTGTTGCTACTATTGCTCCAGTAGCTAATGTTGTTCCATCAAATGTAAGACTTGTTGAATAGTCAAAATTAGTACCGGGAGTACCAGCATTCATATGAGGTATCTGATCAGTATTTCCAAATGAAACACCAGCAGGTACTGTCCAGTTACCTGTACCATTCAAATAATAAGTAGCGCCAACACTATTAGATCCCGGCACTAATCCTTTTGTAGTTGCACCAGTAGCAAATATATTTAACAATGATGTAGCCTGAGTAGCAGTTAATACTTGAACATTTCCAGTGAATGCTGTTATCCTACCTAAAAATGATGCGGTAGCCATTTGAGCCATCATCCCAAGAGTAACCTTATTAGCTCCTATTGTAGTAGTAATAGATGTTGCCCCACTTCCTGAAACATCTCCAGACAAAGTTATAGTTTGATTTCCTGTTAAATATGTATTTGTATCAAGTGAAAATACTCCCGTAGCCGTCATTTTAACAAATGATGTAGAAGCATAAGTTAATCCGGCCAATGAGGTAAGGTTTGCATGACCGGGTTGAGCAGCATTCCAAGTAGCTGAATTATCTGTGATAGATGTACCCCATGCTGATCCAGTGGATAATGCTATACCTGCTCCCGGATAAACCATTAAAAGAGCTGATAAGGTATGTGGACCAGTTGTTCCATCAACAAATGTCAATACTCCAGCATTATCATAAATATATGTAGTTTTCCCTACATTAAAATCCAGATGGTATGCAGTAGGTATTATTGCTCCATAATTAAATTTTAACGACTCATTTGAATCAGACATTACTCCTTCAATCATGTACTTAGTGCCATAACCTATTCTGAACTGATAAGAATCACTGGCAGTATCAAGATCAATATTGTATCCAATTAATATATTGTAATTTCCACTTGTGTAATTACTTCCAGTAGAATATCCAATAAAAGTATTATAACTTCCAGTAGTCGTACCTACTCCCCCCCCCAAACCTGCAATGGCTCCTATAAATAAGTTTCCTGTTCCGGTAGTATATAATCCTGCAGAAGCTCCGATTGCTACATTATATGAAGTTGAATATACATCACTCAAGGCATTATATCCTATTGCTACATTATTTGACCCAGTACCTATTGTTGTTAAGGATAATGCAGAAATTCCAGTATTATTATCTCCAGTTCTAATACCAGTTCCTGAATTATAACCAATAAAAGTATTATTATGGTTCTGATCTGTTAATCCAGATATTCCCGCACCAGCAGCGTAACCTATATAAGTATTATTTCCCCCTGCACTGTGCCTTCCAGCAAATGATCCGATTGCCAAATTATAACTCTGTGTAGTAGTAACATTTAAGGCATACGTTCCCATCCCAAAATTATGAGTACCTGTACTGTTTTCTAAAGCATAAGCTCCAATGGCAAATCCATAATTAGAATCATCAGCATTAAGAGCATTATATCCAATAGCAGTACAGAACTGCTCTGTATCATAAGTAGCTCCTGCACCTTCACCCATTAAAATATTATAAGTTCCAGTAGTAAGAGATACTCCAGCAGGACCTAAAAGTATATTATACTTGGTATTATCTATATAAATAGCCTGAGTAGAATCATCCATAATACTTACAACTCCGATAAAATCTACTTGACTATCTTCTAATTTAACACCTTCGATAGTTACACCTACCCCGGGATTTAATTCGGTTAATGTATCAACTTTTAAAGTAGATCCATCATAATTAACTAAACTGACATCACCATCATAAGGTATGATTGTCCTAGTAACTCCAGTTGTTAATCCACTAAGATCAAAGTTGATAACCTTAGTATTGTCTAAAACATTATAAACCTCAAATTGATTATCAGCAAATGAAGTTATAGCACCGCCAGCAGCTCCTCCAGCAGTTAATGGAGTTTGCCCCCGCAGATCAACAGTACTATGATAGGTCCAACTCGTACCTTCTTTTCGAAAAGTAAGTCTTGCAATAAGGAATCCGGTACTTGAATCCAAATAAAACTCACGAGGCATAGAAAACACATCATATTTATCCACATCATTCTCAGCACTAGTTAAGTTGTTATATGATCCAGTAGGTAGGTTAACAAATAATGGGGAATATTCCCCGGTCTTATTAATGACTCCCCAAAGTACAATATTAAAATATTTATTAGTTAATGTGACTCCATTAGCATCATTCACTACATCATATAAATTCTGAGTAGCATAATAAGGAGTAATATTATGATTTACCACATGAATATCATCAGTACCACTTGTATCCTTTGCTAAATAAGAATGTGCATGTAACTGGTAAACAATTCCCGAACTGCATTGGACAGTAACAGATCCAGAAGTACTGGTTGTATAATCATCGGTTCCAGTTCCGGCGATGCCACTAAAATAACTAGCAGGTTCTCTACGTAATCTTTCTGATATATGAAGTAGATGGCCCGTGTTACCTGATTCTCTCATGTGATCTCTCCAATTCTGATTGATCAATGCACCATCTGTTGCGACATAAGCAGCTGATGAAACAAATAAATAAGCAACCTTTATATGCTCAGTGGAAGGCCATTCTGATATACTTTTCGTGAGAACTTTTGTAGATTGAGGTATGTATATATAATTTTCCTGTGGAGAAACATCACTTCCCGGTGTGAGTTCTATGGTTAAAGCAGGAGTACAATCAAGAATAGTATCTCCATCACTAAACTGCATAGTAAGGTTTCCACCCCCAGATTGTTCCAAAGACATAGTTATAATGGTACCATTACTTGTTACTCTTGCATCCTGACTTTCTCTAAATGATCCAAATATAAGTTCCTTTGGAACAAACGGAAATGTATTTTTTGAAATCCATTGAAACCCAGCACTATATCTCTCCATTACATCCCCCTCATTAGCACTAAGATAATTCGGAATCAAATCCAAAGTAGGCTTATTAAAATGTTCATGAAGATCTGACAGGTCCGGAAGATTATTCAGACTATTATAGCTCTTCTCAGTCAAATCTGCTAGGTTATGATTATGTGTGATGTCAGACTTTCCTGCCAAAGCTGTGACAATATCCCCCTCTAACGCATCTATATACGCTACAGTGTAATAATTACTCAAATCAAATACTAACACTCCATTATAAGCTAAAGCCCCACCACTATCAGCTAACAGACCTAAAACAGTTATATTCGCATGAACATGAAGTTCACTCAGGGATCGCTGGTAAATTATACCATTAATTGAATTATATACAAGAGCATTCATTAATTCTCCAGAATCTACTACAGGAACAGTAACAATCGCTATAGATCCGTTCGAATTCCATCTCATCAAATCATTCCCGCCACCTTTTACTGTCACCCCATTAACAGCATGAGAATAGATCCCGGTATCCGAATCACCTATAAAAGCATAACTGGATACCCGGATCATAGACTCAACTATCTCCACGGCCACAACATTATGAACCTGAACATTAATCTGATCATCCGAAGGCTCATAGATCAATGAATCACCATCCCCAAACATGATCCCGCCAGTAGTATATATCTTTCCCGTTACCCCCAACCGCTCATCGTAATAAGGAGCTGTCGCATTAATGATAACCTTATCGGCCAATACTTTTGGATACATGTACCCATTAATATCATCCCGGTCCCAATACCCCTCTAATGATGGAGTAGGATCATCAGTGACCCGCATAGGATCACAACCAAGATCCATATCATTAATTACAATGACATTAGGCGGAAGATTACCCCTATGGAATATACTATTCTCCCAATTCGGGTTATCATCAATCGCTACACCACTATCTCCTAAACAACCTCCCATTATACTAAAATATTACTACCATTACAATTATTTATTCGCCTTCGTTTACCTGCATCCATGACACCTACTACATTGAACACAAGTTTCACCACCACTAAACTTTTCCATTATCTCCTTTGGGAACATAAGTTTGTCATGTTTAGTAAACACAGGCTTACTATAAATTTGCTTTTCCATTTTTATGCTATTATTAACGCAGGTTTAATTGTTATATCACCCCCAGCATTTCGAGTTACTGCAGGTTGTGTTACAGTCTTTCCACTAGTTGAATGTGTTATATTATACCCATCCCATATCCCATGAGTTGCATTCCAATCTGTCATTGTTAAAGTACCTACCGCATCATCAGGCCATTTTACAGAAGCGTCTGTTACATTACCACCAATATCATAATTAATAGTAAGCGGTTGATAGTCTTTACCTTGCGCCCATTCCGCTAATCTCTGATCAACTGTCATATCATCTCCTGTAAATACATATACATATTTTATTTCCCAATCTGTAAAGACATCATATATATCAAAAACGCCAGTACCACAAATAGACTCCGAATCCTCTGAACAGATCTCAATAGTTTCAAACACTTTCTCCATAATGACATTACCTTCTTTCCCCTCAGAAAATACCCCGGCTAATTGTAATTCACTTTGGACTATATCATCCCCGGCTTCTGAAAACACTGCCTTCACATCCTCTCCAACAGGTATAGAATTTTCAGGAATCTCCTCTTCAACAAAGACTTTGTTTCCACGGGCAAATAAATCCGGCATTATGATTTGATTATAATCAGTCCTTCCAATAGAGCCTGCTCATCGTCAGTTAGAAAATCATCGACTGGTTCATCTTCCAGTACCCGGAGGATCATATGACGGTTCATCAACTCTAACCAACTCATAGAACCACTAATCGTATTCATCTTGTGTAATCCATACAAGTCAGTACCTGCTTGCTGAGTAACATCCCTAGCTAATACTTCTTCAGCTGTCTGTCCCATTAGTAACCATATTTAGCTGCGATGACTTTTGCTTGATTGATATTCGTATCAATCTCATCCCATGCATCGACTTTCATTAATACTGGAATTGAATCCATCATCAGGCAAAGCCTAACCGAATCAACAAATGCTGGATCACGTAAAAGATCTTCGAACCTGCATCCAACCTTATGATTCACACAGTTCGCTATATAAACCAACCTCGCCCAAATTTCTTTCATATCACTATATACAGTGATGTTCTGCTCTAACCGATATTTAGCAGTTAGATCATCTAGATCATCTACCACTTCCCAGTAAGTAGGACTAGTATCAGGCTGATTAGCACTGGAATTCTGCAAGCATTTATATGCCTTACCACTATACCATACATAAGGAGCCGTAATTACCAGATAAGAATAACCTGTATCCCATGTAGGTAACGCATACAGAGTAACCACATACTTACCATCACCTGTGGCATAGCTATACTGTGTAGATAATGGTAACACCTGTCCAGCTGGTACCACTAAAGTAACATCCCCATCCGTAGGATATAAAGATGAAAATAAATATGATGTCCCGGTAGGCAATACAATTCTTAGCTTCCGTAAAGCATCAAAATCTGCCTGATTATGACCCACCTCCGGACTGGCCTCATCATAATTAGAATGATCCACAATCGTCAGGATATCATTCTGATCCGTAATATCTACCTGCGCGGTAGTCGGATTTGTTATTGATATTTGAAAGTTCATAAGTTATAGTTTTATCAAAATTAATAAAATCAACTCTATTTACCGTATCTTTCTTTCCGTTGTTCCTGTATTTCTTCGTGGGATAACCCAGCCCTACGAGCTCCCTCAAGCCATTTTGCCTCTTCCCGAGATTTCTCCCACTCATCCGGATCAAAAGTATCAACTAAACGTACACCAGTATTGTATTCAGGATTATAGATACCTAATAACTGACGTACTGGATGTATAGCCTCACCACCCGCTACATCTGTAACCACATCTTCATACAAAGCAAATCCCTGCTTGGCCTGAACGTTAAACAACTGACCAAAAGACATACTAGCCTTAGCAAAAAACTCATTACGTTTAATCAATAACTCTTCAGGAGCCTCTGATAAATCTAAAGATGATATCTCTTCCTGAACCGCTATTCCCCTATTCAAATTATCAACAGCCTGCTTAAACGTATCAAACACAGGAACCATAGATGATTTACCTGCCCATGGAGATTTAATAGCAAATGCTTCAGCGACAGCTAACGCACGACCAACTGCGAATAATCCTTTGGCATTACCTAATGCTACTCCCCAAACCATTCTATTCCTTAACCATTTCTCTTCAGGGTCTAATAAAAATCCATTACCTACAAGATTAAACGCTGCCCCCATTAACGCATGCGAAATAAAAGCGGCCCTCATATTATCCAGAAATGAACGTGTATTACCCTGCCTAACAGAATTATAAGCATTTAACATAGCTGCTGTAGTGACCCTATGAATCTGTCCGGCACCTGATGTGAACATTGCAAAACTACGCCCTAACGTACTACTAGCCCTAAGCTTAGATATATTAGATATCCTAGTAGACTGCTGAGTAGATTCACTCGAAGAGGCCCACTGCTCTATATATGGTTCCATTAATCTATCAAACTCCTGTTCATATGATGTATTTTTATTCTTAGCCTCCCTTGTTGCCTCTGCCTTAATCTGTTTAAACGTTTTACCATCTCTACGTATCAAATCAAACACATATGCACCACCACCATTTATAATAGGAAAACGGTCACCGTACTTAATGTTAGATCCTAATACTTTCCCGGCCTGATCTGTCGGAAGAACATTTAAAGCCCTATTAAGATTGTACCTCATACGCTGACCAGAAGCTTTTAATTTATTTTCCGTATATATATAATGATCCCTAGTCCTGATCACATTAGTATCCATATCATAAGGAGCATTTCCACGATCCCGTGTAAAAGGCTGCTTAATAAGATACTTACGCATCTCATACCCTTCACCAGTCATCAACATACGAGTAAGACCTGATCCCCAATGAGCTAGATCCATATCAGTTAAATACATCATAGTTGATATCAGCTGCTTCAATCCAACAGCCCTGTTCAAATATAAAATACCTTTACTCACCGCCTTAATACGATTCTCAAACCATCCCCATGACTGACTCATCTCTTTACCAGCAAGACGATCAATAAACCAATCTATAGTATCTACATACGATTTACCATGATACTGTGAAATAGCTGCTCTAATATCCTTATCCTTAAACGTTTCATCCATCACCCTTACAGCCTTAGTAAAATTTTTATAATGGGCCTGATCATCCATATAACGATCAAAAACCTGAAAAGCATCCATGTATACAAAAGGACTCGTGCTATTTGTACGCTCAATATGATGGTCACTGGTAGCTCTTACCCTGAAATTAGATCTGTCTAACAAATCTGTTGCACTTTTATTAAACTCACCAGCCTCCCGAAAGAAAGGCCAATACTTCTCAATTAATGATAACCTTACTCCATTCTCCTCAAGATATACTGGTGCAACATGCTCACGTTCATACGCACCCATTCGATCCCGCATCCACTCACCATAAGCCTTTAATTCCGGCTTTAAATACTTCTCCAATTGAGCAAAAGATTCTGCAGTCCACCCCATACCCCCTTCTTTTATAGGCAGCATAAACGTATTCATCGCGCCTTCCTGCTGTGATGTTAACCATTGGTGAAGAGCTTCAGCCTGACTCATAGCAAGAACCTGACGCTTACCATTAGCATCCGTATATTCTATAGTCGTAGGCTTCTGAACAATCCACTCCAACAGTTTATTCTTTAACTGGACATAATTTTTTACACCAAGTAATTCATACTGAGCCTGCTTCTTCTCTGCGGCAAATCTCAACCTATCTGCCGACATACCATTTTCAGCTCTTTCAACTATAGGCAAAATTTCCTTACTTAAAGGACCTTTCCTGAACTTAGCAATCTCGCCCGGCTTTAACTCCCGTAATGATTCCATTGTGTTTAATAGGGATTTCAAACTCATATCCCCGGTTATTAATCCAAACCTGCCTTTCCTATCTTTTCTCTGCGGTCCGGTTGCTATAAGTTCTTTACCTTTAGGTAATATAGCCTCTAAAACAACAGCCTTACGTCTAACCGTTTCAACCTTCCAATCATCACGCAGCATCTCCGAAAGCAAACGCCCGTCTTTCTTTATGAATTTAACCTGATCCAATAGCTCCTTAACATCCCTAGAATGAAGTTTATCTATCCCAAGATACTGAAGCATCTCCATATCCCTATAATTCTGCTCAGTAAACCCATCCATATCCAAAATACCTTCTTTTTCCTCTATTTTACGTAATTCCTCCTCAAATATCCCAGCTACTTTCATCTCACGCCTCTTTAAAGCAGTAGCCTGAATCTTCTCTAATTCTTTTATAGCGGGAATTGCAAGCTCAGGATGGCTCAATCCAATCTCAATATTATCACGAATTCCCCCTATTATATCCATGAACTGGCCGCCTCTTTCCCCGGCCATCATATATTGAAGCTTAGCCTTTCTACGCCCTTTGCCCTGACCAGTGGTTCTAGTAACAGCCTCTAGAGCTACTTCTTTCTGTAACCTTGTTATATAACCTTCACGCGCCCGGATCTCATCACGATACTCCTTATCCTCCATTAACCGTTCCAGCTTAGTCACAAGCCGATCAACCTGACCCCAACCCCATTTACCTATACTAATCTTATTAATATCCCGCATAATATGAGTCTTCACAGGAATCTTTAAACGGTTAAACCGCTGACGATTATCGGCTAAATACTGAGTAAGTTTCTCACGAATATTCTTATTTTCCTCTTTCGTCATCTTCTTACCAGCATTGATAGCCTTCTGTAGTTCCTGTTTTGGAGAAATGGAGGTCCGGATTACATCACTCACCCCGGCTAATAACGACTCCCGCTCTGACTTAATATCCGGAGTAACTATTTCTTTTGGCTCTAATAGCTTACCGCGAATCTCCTCTAATCGCGCAGATCTAGAAGTTAGAATTTCACGCATAGTTCTTAATGATTCCTCACTAACCCAAGGAATAGAAGGCTCAATCTCTGTATAATTAAACTTCTCCTTAGCTTCCTCCATCGCATCAAAAACAAGCTTTGCTTCATCCTTTGGGTAACGTATATCACTCGCCACATCTTTATGATGATCCGGAGGAGTATTTCGTAACTGCTTTAGAAATGCGACTTGAGATGTATATGTCTTTGGCCCAATAGCATACGGAGCACTTTCATCCATCGTAAGACCTTTCCGGCGTTCCAGTTCCTTATCAATCTTATCAATCAAATCTTTCGACTCACCTGAAAACCTATCCACATCTTCTACGCTTTTTACTTTTACCCTATCACCAGAAATATTATCATGTACCTGATAACCGCCTTTTATCTCATCAACTTTTGCAGCCTCAGTTAACTTAATAGGCTCTCCTAATTCCGATCTCGTCTTCTGCTCATCTGCCCTTTGCTTTTCATAATACTGATCAATTTCTTTCCCCAGTTTATCTCTCTCATCTACCATCACTGCTTTCTGCCCCTCATCTACTACTGCCTCATTTTCAAAAGCTTTAATTTCCTTATTAAGTTCCTTAAGCCTCGTTACTTTATCCGCTAATTCAGGAGGAGCCTCAACTTTCCTTTTTCCTCCAATTTCTCCCGTTTCTGGTTTCCCCTTCGGCTTAGCTTCAGGAACTTTCTCTACCTCACCAGCAACCCATTGATCCCATGTATCATAGAACTTATTAACAAGCTTCGACTGTTCCCCATTCCTAAACTCCGGATGTGTATCCCATGCATCCAACGTTTTACCCAGATCCATTCCCTTCTCATGCATAGCCCCAAAAAGATCTTTACGCTGAAGTAATGTCATATCATCCAGCATATTCCTACGATCAACATCTACAATCTTATCCATAAATACCTTGGCAGTAATTTCAGCCTCAACCTTACTAGTAAATTTCCTAGCATCGATCAACATATTATCATCCGTATACGCAAATAACTTGTGATCGCCTTTAGTAGATTTAATTTCAATCTTTTTAATATCCGGATATGCCTCCGGGTAAAATCCTGTTTCCTGATAAATCAACTTAGCTTTAGTAACCCATGGCAATTTCTCATCAGCCATGATCTCTATCATCCGATCTTCTTTTATACCTTTACCAATCTCTCCTTCATACCCTTCCGGCCTATACTTCTCCAGCACATCACGTTCTAACCCACTAAACTCCATATCATATTGAGCCTTACCCCCCTTAGCTTTTTCCGGTTTTATAAATAAACCCTTAGCCTTATGAGATAATTTAGCCCCGGCAACCATCTTCATTGCATCATACCAACTCTCCTTAGTCAAAGGCTCATCCCGTATAAATGCATCTCCAGCAGCAAATAAAGCCACTTCACCCCCAGTTACAGCTCCCTTCACACCTAATCCTAACGACGTATTTATCAACTGATGCGCTCCGGGTAATTTCACTATACTCTCCAAATACTTACCCCCCATACCTAACGCACCCAATGCAAGACCCATCTCTATCCCTATCAACCCTTCATGCAATACATCTCTGGCCTCAACTTCTAGAAGCGATTTATCTTCATGGGCCATCTGGCCCAAAGTTTCAGCCATAGCATTGTATAAACCTAATGCACCAGCACTAGATCCTAATGTCTGTCCAGCCTTCATAGTTCCCCGAGCCATGTATCCTAATATCTTAGCATTCTTCCCCATACCAAATTTAATCATACTCTCAGCTAACTCCATAGGAACCTTTTTAGTAACCAATTCTTTTAGCAACACCTTTGAAGCTCTCTGTAAAACAGGCTTTACTGCTAATGTAGCAGCTTTCTTCCCTATAAATCCACCCATACCACCACCTAACGCAAATAAAGGAGCATCTATCATAAACCCAAATGCTATAGCCCCAACCTCTTCCATTACAGATGGATCATAACTCTCCCAGTCATATAACTCACCGCCTTGAAATCCCTTCGATAATGATTGCCCCGAAAGAATCTCATAAGTTAATCCCATTAACGAATTATCAAATCCGGCTGAACTAGTATAACTTTGCTTTAATGAATATGGACTATAAATATTATCGGCAGTCTTGCCTTCATCCACATCCTTCATATTCTGAGCCCATGCAGCAGTATGATTATCTCTAATCCTATTAATCTCAGCACGTTGACTCTTAAGACTTGAAAATATAGTAACAGATTTTTCTGGGCCTTTAACATGACCCGGAAACATTTCACCCTCATCAGTAGCAACTGGAGGTTTATCCTTAAAAAGCCCTAACGGATCTTTCTCCTGATAAACTTCACTGGTAGCGACAGTATCTTCAGATTTTTTAGTAAATAACCCTAAAGGGTCCTTTTGTGGTTCGTCAGCCATATTATTCATAATCTAATGCACCTTGCTCAACCGCTTGTTTTATTCGTTCTGGAGTATATTCTAACTTTATAAGATCATCATATGAATATCCCTTCGCACCCTCAGCGGCATCAGACCTATTAAACGTCATATCATTAAGAATTATATAATCAATCCCACTCTCCTTACTCTTTTTAGCCATCCCAATTCGAGTTTTCTTTCTACTCTCATCTGTCAGGGCTTGTGCTTCAGTCATAAACAAAAGCTGTACACGAGGCGCATGTTCACGACCCTTCACTTCCCCTACAGGAAATGTCTTTACTTTACTGGTCATCTCATTCCAGCCATTCTCATCAAAATACCCCATCAGCTGACCGCCTACCTGCATTTCCGGCATAATAATCTCATATCGGCCAGCCATCTCAGTCACATCCAATATATCACCTCCAACTACATTAAACTTAACATCACCCTTCTGAACACCGGGAACAATCCGACCATACTCATCCTGTCTTGGTTGCATTATAGAAGCATCAATCATCGATAAAACCTGTAACTCTCCATTCTCATCTTTATACATCCGCTTAGGAGATATTTTATCAAACATTGTATTAAAATAACCTTGCGTAATATTACCATTCTGGTCCTTAAGCGTAACATACTCATTAGACGCTAGGTTTAATTGAACCTGTTGCATACCACCACTAGCCGTATTTACCTTTCCGGGTATATTTACATATTCTGTATTATATTCTTTTCCATCCTTCGTAAAACCTATCATATCAGTACCATGCATACTACCATCAGAATATTGACGCATACCAAACATATTACCCCATGAAAGTCTTTTCGCATTATAATCCTTACGCACAGCCTGAATAGCTTTTTCCACCTCAGTCGTTATACCATTTTTAATTTTCCTTTTAAGTAAAGCTTTTGACTCCGGATCATTCTTAATCCATGGAAATGATGCAGCAGTATCTTCCACCATTTGATTAATCTCTACATCAGTATAAACCCCTTTACTTTGGACAGTCTCGAATACAATATTCGCATCCGTTGACATATCTGCCCTCTCCTTAATAGTAGTAGTAACACGTTCACCTAACCCAGCTAAAGCACTCTTAGCAATTACATCAACACTCATATGACTTTTAAACTTATTAACATAAGCCTCTAATTCCTCGATGCCTTTAATACTGATATCATCATGATTCTTAAAAAATTTTAAAGCCATCTCCACTGTCTCTGGATCAGTGTATTTAGTTGGATCTTGTGCATCTTGTATAACCTGCATCGCCTGACCAAATACAAAATTATAACCACGGCCATAGTTCTTATAACTGTTGATCATATTCTTATACTGAGGCATATGCTTTAACGCCATACGAGCCTTTCCATAATCACCACCTAAAGCTACTGCAACCTTATCGAGCATATCATTTATTTCCCCCTGAAGCTTTGCATTAAACGAATCCTGTGCAAGAGGATTAGCCAGTTCTACATACTGATCAAAGACATCATTATTTTCCGGCCCAAACATAGCAAACCTCTGCATAGATGCCTTATAATCAGCTTGTTTCTTAGCCTCCAACATACCAACAGGAAGCAATCCCCGGCCAGCCGCGAATAATGGAACAGATCCTAAAGTTTTACTTGATACCTGACCAGCCCGAATAGGCCGACCAGCACTTGGAAACATCTCCCCGGCAGGTAAAGGACCAGCTGGAGGATTACTTAAAGTTTTATCTAACTGTTG
>Ga0307376_10003019_pt1 | contig 15932 bp, 18 predicted proteins | sample TR2MG_FD_202536 | JGI IMG/M metagenome (GOLD analysis project Ga0307376, IMG submission 202536) | Soil microbial communities from Risofladan, Vaasa, Finland - TR-2 | ecosystem: Environmental > Terrestrial > Soil > Coastal area > Acid sulfate soil | place: Finland: Risofladan, Vaasa | collected...
TCAGCATGGAAACAGCCCCTTTCATGGGTTCTCCGCCGGGGCACCCACCCGAAGGGTGGGTCGGGGTGTTTGGCGGAACGTCCGCCAGCCCTGTGCTCCTCCACCGGGAACCGGACGCCAATCCGGAAACTGACGGGCTATCTTGACCGCGAACCGGCTAGGACCAGCACCGCTCTTGTAGGTCAGATTGCCTTCTCGGTTTCTCAGGAAGCGTGTCAACACCGTCCTGCCTAAAATCAAAAGTTTATGGGCGAACCACCAAGCCTCTGACTTCAGTCAGGGGTTAGTTGACCCCGGTTTTCCCTCGGCACCCAAATTATATCTTTCGCCAACCTGCCAGTCAATCAAACGGCAACAGGGACAAAAAAAGGCGCGACCGGAAGCCGGCGGTAGTACTCCCAACCGCCATAACGCTCCCGTCAGCGCATAACAGGCACCGAAAAAGTAAATTTTCCTACCCGGGTGTAACTTAGAAAACCAGACCTTCCAGGCTGACATATTCGCGGCCCAATCTGGTAAGGCTACAAATCCGGCTCTTTCCTTCGGCCGTAACCTCCACCAGTCCGAGGGCGTAAAGCTGCATGATGACGTGGTCCAATACCGCCCTTTTCACCCGGGCGGTTAGTGACAGCTCCTCCTTGTTCATGTTGCCCTGATCCACCAGTGCCCGCAGGACACGCTCGGCTTCACCGGGCAGGCGCTTGGAAACGCCGGCAAAATATTCGTCCATGGTAACGGCGGTCATCCTCGATCCTCCCTTGTTTGATTGTAGTTTTGGGCTCCCTTTGGCCAGGGCACCCTGTCAGCCATATTATCTCACCACATAGTTAATTTAATACATAACGTTAAGCCTTACTGGGACAAGGTTTCCGGGATCCGATTCCGCCGTTTGTGCACCGTTGTGCACGGGACGTTTACCCAAAGGCTTTTCCGATAGCTTCCAAGGCGGCGTGCGTATCGGACGGTAAAGCGTGAGCGTAGGTGTCCAGTAGAGTAGCCACCGAATGTCCTAATATTTCGGCCACTTTGACCGGGGGTACTTCCTGGTGGAGAAGGCTGGTTGCGAACGTATGCCTCATCCCGTGCGGCGTAATCCTCTTGATACCGGCCCGTTTGATAGCACTGTGGAAGCCTTTTTTCGTTTCCATGTTGGTTACGGCCCTCCCGGTCTTGCTCACGAAAACAAAGTTACTCTCATCCCACCCCTGCCCCCTGGCTAGGACTTCCTCCATCATCTGCTTCTTCCATTTTCTCAGCACCCTAATGGTTCCTGGATCTAGCGGAACCTCACGTTTGCTGGAGGGTCTTTTGGGCGCGTTCGTACCAAACTGAGTGGCTGTCCTTCGAACGTAGGCCAGCCCATTTTCAAGGCTGATATCCAACCAAGTTAGCCCTAGCATTTCACCAATTCGCATTCCGGTGTGAAGTCCGAGCCAAAAGAGGGCGAAATAACGGTACTTCCCAGCAACGGCCAGAAAGAGTTTAGCCTCGGAATCTTCCCAAAAATCAATCTCAGGTTTAACACGTTCCGGGCAGCTTATTCGTCTTGCCGGGCTTTTGGGGATGATGTCCCAATCCACAGCATATGATAACGCCACGCGAAACTTCGTCAAATGAAGCAGAATGGTTGCCGGAGCTAATTTATCTTTAGCGACTTCGCTATTAACAGCCTGTTGAATATGAAGCCCTGTAAGTTTAGTCAGCAGTACATCTCCCAACAACTCGGAATACTTTTTTGCCGCCTGGCGACAACTTGCGAACGTATTGGGTCTTGTCGTGGGTTTAATCGCCTCCAGCCATTTGTCAAGGAACTGTGCTACCGTTAAGTTTTGAGCGTCGAAATTATAGCCACCCTGGCCCACTTCGACCAGCATTTGGGCCAGTCTCGCTTCTGCTTGTCTCTTGGTGCCATTTACAGTTTCAGCCTTCTGCCGGCGTTTCCCGGTCTTTAGGTCACGGGGCAACTCCACCCTGACAAGCCACGAACCTTTTGCCCTCTGCTCAATATGTCCCCGCACGATTCTTCGTTCCTCCTTCCAAGGCCGGACAGGGACGGAGATTAATTCTCCGTCCCCGTATTGTTGTCCTTCGTTAACCCGGCCATTTCGAGAATTCTTGCCTTGGGCACCCTGATAAAGTGACCCATGCGGATACTCGGAATAGCTCCCTGCCGGACATACTCGTAGGCCGTGCTACGCTTAAGGCGAAGGATATCAGCTACTTCCTCAACCGTGAGGAATGCGGGAAGATTGCTCAAGTCTTGTTTGTCAGGTACAGTCTCGGCCATTCCGTCCACCTCCCAGTCAATAATAATAATAATGGGAGGGGCGCCACCCCCTCCCTAAAAATATCGTTCCCTCGTCATTGCCTTGACGTACTCGGCACACCTCGGGCAGCGAATCCCGATCAATTTGCCCGCGCATCCCGCTCGAACAACAACTTGTCCACGTCCTTCGGGCCGGCAACCTGCTCCCGGATCAGGCCGCTGCAACCCTGGCAACGGCCTGTCTGAAGCAAATCGATCACTTTCTCACACTCCACAGCATCCACGGTTTTCCTGCTCACGCCGCTGTCAACCCCAACTTCTCCCGCACCCGCTTAAACAGCTCGTCCACCTGGCCCCGGTTGATCAACGCCTTCCGCAATTCGTCGGCATCCTTGTAGCCGGCCTGCTGAACCACAACGGCCAGACTGCATTTGACTCCCTTGCCCTGCGCTTCTTTAATTAACGGGTTGAGACCGGCAAAGAAGAGCCCAATCACCTGGGCCGGGTCCTCGGTCTCGGCCGGCGGAGTTCCAGGAGCGGGCCCGGCCTGCTCAGCCCTGCCGGCCAGAGGAGCCTGGGCAACCTGCTCGGCCTGTGCGGCAGCCAAAGCCTTTTCAGCCGTCTTTCCGGCCTTGACCGCGTACTCCTCAGCCAGCTCGTTCAGTGCCCGAACCAGGGCATCGAGCTTGGACTGGCTGTCCAGGGTGTCGAACTGGTCCCGGATAATCTGCTTGACCACCTGTTCCGGTATGTCTAACCCCTCGGCCACCTGGATGGCCTGCTTTTCGAAGTCAGGCGGATCGGTACCTTGTGCCTTCTGGGCGGCCTTGTCCCGCAGGGCCTGCAGGAAGGCGTCGTGCCGGGCGTAGGAATCGATGGTGCCGAATTCCTCAACAAGCTGTATGACCTCATGTTGTTCGAGGCCCAGTTCAGCCACGACCCGGTTGATCTCTTGCTTCATCTTTTCCTTCTCGTCGTCCGAGAGGAGTGGAGCCGGCGGTTCCCCGTTGGAAGGGGTCTTACGCTCGGCGGCAAGATCGCGCAGGACCTGGGTAAACTCGTTCAGCTTGCTCAGCGAGTCGATCTTGCCGAATCGATCCTTGGCGAGTTGGTTAGCCTCATCCTGCCCTATGCTCAGTTCCACCAAGACCTGGTTGATCTCTTTCCTGATTTCTTTCTGCTCGGCCGGTGTGAGGGGTTGGTCGGTCTCTTGAACCGGCGGGTCAGCTTCCTCGGCCACCACGGCGTCCGGGAACAGGTCTGGGGGCTGCGGGTCGTCCTGAGGGTCCGGAAGAAGGGCTTTGAGCGGCGGGGCATTCATGGCCTGGAGGATGTCCATGAACCGGATGTCCTCGTTGGCCAGGTCCAGGACGTAGACGGTCCCGAGCTTCCCATCGGGCTTCTGCACCTCAATTTCCTTGAGTCGCAGCTTGAGCGGAATGAACGCGATCCGCCCGCCCACCAGTTGTTCGTTTTCCACCTGGGCACCGGTGAGTTTCTTGATCAGCGCGATGCCGCTGTTAACATTAATGATGCTGTTTTTACTGGTGGTGGAAATGTGCCAGACACCCAGGCCGGGCACCTTGGGCAGGATTACCTGCAGCGTGGCCAGCCGGCGGCACTTCTTGGCTTTGTACCAATCACAGCCCAGGCCGGGGCATGACATATCGGTGAGTTTGCGTTCTTTCCCCTCTCCGACCCAACGCCGGGCCGTCACCCCGTCACCTTGGCACTGCTTACCGGTGCTTCTCCCGTAGGCCGTATAATATTGAGGGAAAATCGCCGCCGGGTCCTCAGAGGGAAACATGATGTCAAGCACCTTGGGCTCATCACCGTAGACATCGTGGAACGCCTGGGCAGCCTCCTTGGACGTGATCCCGTCATCCTCTCGGACCAGGAAATAATCCAGAGCCTTGGGGTAGGGATCTTTGTCCCCTTTAGCTGTCCGTTCCCCTAACCGGATTTTGCCCAGCCTGGGCATTCGGAGCAGGCCGGACAGGTCTTCAATAGGCATGATATCCGCTCCCTTCTAAATAGTTTAGGCCAACCTATGCGCGGCTGGCCCGTTTGCCAAGTTTACCCGTGTTTAGTTTGTCAGGTTGCTCCACTTTCTTCATGAGAGTTATGTTGACTGTTCTGCTACACACCATACAGTATCCCGTGGTTTTCGACCATCCTAACTTCTCAAGTTCCACCGCGCTGATTTGGTCCTTATGGGGTTTAACCTCACCCTTACACTTCTTTCGACTGATATCGCACTGGCCCTTGGCCAGATGGGTACATAGAACCCGGAGAGCGGTCCGGGCGCAGGGAATTTTGTACTCCACCGGTTTAACCATCCTGCCCGGTTTACCCATCAGCTGTTTGTCCAACACTGCCATGTTAACTCCGTGCCTGTGGCTCTTTCCCCTCGAAACTGTACTATATACATCCACCCAAAAAAGCCGGCGCGGGAGCCCCTGGATTTATCCATGGGGAGGAGCGCCGGCGCACCCCCTTTCCTGAATCCATTTCGGAATACCCTTACCCTTCAGAGTTTTGAGAATCGTACCGATAATTGAGCGTTTCTCGATCAATTTGTTTCGATACATATGGTCTTCCAACTTAAGTTTCTTCCAATCCTTGTCCGAGATCATATTTCCTTCCAAGTGGGACACCTCAAAGGTTCCCCGAGTACGCAACCCGGTGACATAACCATAGACCCTTATGCCATTCCCATCAACAAAAGACACCTTATCGTATAAGCGAAAACCATTGATTTGTCTCATCGCGGGAGTTTTCTCACATGTCTTGCCTTTCTTGTTTTCGTTCGAAAGTCGGTGGAAAGGCTTCCGCGCCTTGAGGCGCCTTTCGATCAGACATTGCGTCGGCAGATCAAAACTGCGACCACCGGATGCTATCACCATCGCGTCAACTACCTGGGCTTTAGGCAAACGCATCTTCAACCGGTAATACTTTGTCTGATATCCAAATGTTGCTTCAACCGGTATGCCAAGTTTCTTCAGTTCCCGCCAGAGTGCCCATTTGTAACTCTGGGTCAATGCGCTGTAACGGAAGGCCCGAAACTTTACCGCTTGTTTTTGGATATTAGGAAAACTGTATTCATCAGCGGTTCGTGAACCCTTTTCACGATTGCACGTTTCACATGCAATTACCAGATTAGATACTATATTCGTTCCGCCACGTTTCTTCGGGATGACATGCTCGACTTCCAAGACGGGATTCCTACTCTTACCCTTACAGTAAACGCATTTATGGCCATACTTATGGAGAAGATATTCCTTCACCTCGTATCCGAACAATGTACCTTGCTGGTATTCCTCTCCCTGAATTTTGGGATTGGCCATCTTCTGGGTGTCGAAAGCAGTCAACTCTACTCGGATCTTCGTCACGGGCATTATCTCAACCAATTTCTTGACCTCGGATACGATGGCGTTAACTTTGTTCTGAAGCGTGGGATTGAGGATCTTGTCGGCATCATGTTTCCCTTTCTCGCCAACCCGTTCATGTTGACATTTACGACAGATCGCAGCCCTTCCGTTTTCTACTTTCTTTAGGCTTTTACCGCCTTTTTTACGATTGACCTTCTTCCAGTGTTTAGGGGTGCGTTTTTTACCAAAGACCGAACAGACTGACTTCACCCGATTATCAAATCTTGGTTTACGGTGGCGTATCTTATCACCTCTGCGTCTACGTCGAACACCAGACCTGCGCTTCAATTGCGCCGAGATGTCTGTCCGCAGCAGGATCTCTTTCGCGTAGATGATGGAGCATATGCCTGAACCAGGCACATGCTCTTCAGCGGCTATCGGAGTGTCGCTGGAACCAGGGTCAATACCCAAGGTTATTTCTACAGGAACAAACTCGATGCTCTCGTAAGTTAGTTGGATAGTGAATGGTTCGTAGCAATAGATACGGGCTTTTCCGTCCTTGAGAAGATGCCGCACTTTGCCGGGACGACGGGTTGGCGCCAAGGATTTCCCCGACTTTGATATGACAAAGATTGGTTCCTGTTCGGGTCTTGTTTCGCTTTGATTCAATGGAAATACCTCTCCTTGGTTCCCCTTGCGGGGAATAATGCGGACTTTCGTCCGTTCATTTCCCAGCCAATGTTCTTTCGAATTGCCTGCAATGGCAGGTCGTCCCGAGGTTGACTGTCCCATCCCCAAAAGGACTTTTACAGAGCCTCCAGAAAGTTATGCCAGACTGGCTGACCCGGAGAAGATCAGTTTCATCCAGCTGTCTGATATTCGAAAGAACGTAGTCAGTTAAGACTTAGGCTGTCTCTTATGGAGCTTTCGCTCCCGTCTAAAACCTAAGACTATCAGGATTTCTCCCTCAAGCCCCCGGCTTTAGGCGTGGGGTAATTGACTATCAATCCCGCAGGAACCTAGACCAGGCGAACCACCCCCTATAAATGCAACACGTGTTGCGTTTCACCCGAAAATATAAAAGCACCCGGCGGGAGTTGAACCCACGGCCCAGACCGGACCCCGCCCGGCGGGTGCGTAAAGGGACCGGGTATAACCTGCAAGCCATCCCGGCCCCTGGAGATTCTTTTGGTCTCGGCATCCACCTCAGCTCTTTTCGTCGGGCGGGTCCTGGCAGATCATCCCCACCCCGTTTCCCCACTGCTCGGCAGGCGCGATGGCGCCCCGGCGCGTGCGGCTGGCTCGGGCGTAGGTGCGGGCATTTCCGCTACCAGTCCGGCGTTGAGCCTTTGGTTTCAGTCACGCGGGTTTCGTGCGATAAGCATTTCAGCCCAACGGTTCTTTCGAACCGCCTTTACCACCCGCGGCCTTTCGGCACCGCCCGGTAAATTTTTCTGGCCCCATACCCTTCGTGCTGCCTCTGCGGGCCACCTCGGGTCCGGCCTGCGATCCCCCCAGCCTTTCGACCAGGTGGTCGCCCCGTGTTCCCCCAAGCGAACTTGGTACTTACGGGCGGGTACGGGCTACGGGCGATTACTCCGCTTTCGCGGCCGGACCTTCGCTTAACACGGCGCCCTTTGCCTCTCGCTTTGCCCTGCCCTCCCGGGCGGGCACCCACCGGAGGTTGTTAACCCCCTCGTAGCTTGCGCTGCGGTTGGTTGTGGGATTGCTTTCCCCGTTTGTTTTGCTATCTCCGAAGAGACGCCACCCAACTGAGCCAATCCCCTCCGGGCCGCTTGCTTTGACCTTTCGAGAAGGCTACTTACTCGCCTCTGTCGCACCGGACCATTATGGCTACTCATCGTTTCGGATGGGCTCTTTCAGGGTTCACCGCCCGCGCTCGTGGCGCCCCGTTTGTGAGCGGCTACATCCTTTCCGAACACGCCTTTTCAGGACTCACCCTCCACGCCTTCCGCCTCGTGGCCGGCACCGGCCGGGACTGTTTACTATATGATATTATAGGTCATATTAAACGTAGCCGCAACGTCCATAATCGGCCATATGATCAATTTGGCTTGTCATTTCACTATACACATGACCCATTCGACCATTTACATGACGTTATGGGTATTTTAGAATGACCTTGGATATGATATATTCAAGGAGGACCAATTGGTGGAATAGGAGGAAATGGCTGTGGCTGTATATCCTGGTTTAGGTGAAAGAATTCGGAGCGTGAGACAGCACAGGGGGATGACGCTGAAACAACTGGCAGAAAAGGTTGGGATAGAATGGGAGACGTTGCAAAGGATTGAGACGGAGAAGAAAGGTACGGATCTGAATAAAATCCATGACATTGCCGAGGCGTTGGGAACCACAGTAAAGTTCCTTCTTCCCGACGAAGACTCTCCGCCCGCCGAAGATGTGGACAAGGTATTTTTGCGACAGCGAGGTTTTAATGACAAGAACGCCCAGGAAATTTTGGATTTTATGGAATTCGTTAAAGAGAAGGAGAGGAAAAAACAGCAAGACGCATAACCATCTCACCTGTCGAAAGATGTCGAATATGGAGGAATAAATGGAAGCAGAAACAAAATAAGCAAGATAGTACTTTAGTCCTATTGAAAACCTGGTACCTTCGGCCGAAAATGTACTTACCGCTTAATGAGGAAGGTGCCACGATGTCACGTAGCAAGAAGGGCGATGTAATAGCGAGGGCGGCCATTAAGGAAATCCAGGACCACGGGTTGGATCAACTTTTCGAGAAAATATCCCCAACCTTTCCAAGAGACCCGCGCCCATTGGCGACGAACTTTGGTATTGAATTAGTTCCTTTCAATTTTTCCAAGCCAGGGGCTGAGATGCTACACCAATGCAACGGTACGTGGTATCTCGGCTACAGACAGCGCGATTCGGTAGCTGTCCAAAATTTTGCTATCGTACATGGAATAGTCCATTGGGTTATTCATCGACACAAACAAGGATTTGACGGATATAAGATGGACTGGCGATTTGAAGTTGGCGCAAACGCTGGAGCAGGTATATTAATGGTGCCAGACGATGAATTAGAACATTTTATATATGTATGTGACTTCCATAACATATGTTCAATAGAAGATATAACTAAAGCTGAACCGTTATTGCGTCTAACTGCCAGGCATTTCGGGGTGTCAATCTATGCACTTGGGTGGCGTCTTGTAGAACATAAGGCGATTAAAAAAGACATCAAGGAAATTGTAGAAATGTATTTAAATAGTCTTCACCCCTACTCCGCCTAACCCATGAGGCCCGTATATTCCACGGTAAACGTCGTGGCTCCATTGAAGTAAGATGTTCCAGGCCAAGCCGGCGGACGGCGGCGACAGTATTCCACGGTGAAATACCGTGGCTCCATTTAATTCGAGGTATCCGTGGAAACGGATACCTTGTGGCTTTTATTCCTCTTCTCGCTCCTGCCTTTTGATCTTTCCCGTCCACACGGGACCTAACCCTTTCACGAACCCCCAACCCGTATCATCTTCGACCTGGGCTCCAAACATCTTGAACAGTTTGGCATCTGCCAGGTCGGCCAGCGAAACCACCTGAGCCTCTGGCGTAGCTGGTTCCACCAGGGCACCCCACTCTTGCTTGTTCTGGTGGCTTGCGACAACGTGCAGTAGCTGATCCCGAACCAGCGGGTCCAACTCGGCCACCAAAGGCGCCAGAATCATCAGTCCCAGCCCAACGTGCTCGATGCACCGGCCCTGATTGGACCGCTCGATCACCGCTCCGGACCAGTCATACGCATGTATCTTGCCGATGTCATGCAGCAGGGCCCCCGCGATCACCATGTCCCGGTTGATCCGCGGGTCGCACTCGGCCATGGCCAGAGCCTTCCGGGCTACGTCCAGGGTGTGCAGGATCAGCCCGCCCAGGTGGGCGTGGTGATGAATCACGGCAGCCGGTGCCTCGATGAACGCCGGCATGTTCTGCTCGATGGCCTGGGTTACACCGTCCCGCAGGGCAGGGTCGGTGATCTCAGTTATCAGGGCCTGCAGGTCAAAGTAGAGCCCGTGAACGTCCTTCGGGCACGGCGGAAGAAAGGCGGCCGGCGGAACTTCGCCGGGGTCAGCGGGGCGGAGGTTGTTCACCGTGATCTGCTTGGCTCCGTTGTACTCGGTGACCAACCCGTCGATCGTGACCACGCTGCCGGTCTTTGGGCAGAACTGGTCCTGGTGGTCCCACTTTCGCCCCGGGATCAGTTCGGAGCCATCGGTTAGGGTCAGGACCAGGAAGGGGCTGCCGTTCTGACCGGAACGGATCGAGGCTTCGCGGACAGCGAGGAAGCCGGTTACCTTGGAGCCAACGGTTAAATCGTTCACTCGCAGAATATCGTTGCTCATGGGAATTCTCCTCTCGCATATTGGATATGTATGAAACAGGGGCACCAGTTTGCCCGGGTGCCCCCGCTCGCTCAGCTTGCCCTCCTCTGCCTCCGGCCCCCCCCGCTATCCCCTCCGGCTGCCTGCCGATGTCTACAAGCACCGTCCGGTTGGTTGCCTGGACCTGCTCGCGGGATTAATACTGCCGAACCGGCCCGTCCTCGGCAATCGTGGCGCCGTAGTGTTCCATCATGTCCTCGTAGGACGAAAAACCTTCGGCCTGGGCTTTAGCATCCTGAACGTTCAAGTGATGCTCATTGGCACAGTCGTGGTTACAAAACGCTTGACCATTAACGATTACACCGTTACGAACCTCGTGCTGGCAATGACTGCAGACCATTAGCATGGACGTGCTCTTTTCCCGGAATCGCCAAACATACTCAGTGATCTGACAAAGACCGTATGCGGGACATTCCGTTTCGCATTTGATATTCCATACGTTTAATCCGGTATAGACCAGCCAGTTCCCGCCAGTCCAGGAAATATAGCGTCGGCAATGCTCATCGCGAGTGGGCCTCCCGGCCTCTTTGGCGAAAGCGTCCAGGGCTGCCCTGGCCTCGTTAATCTCACCCGCCTCAAGTTGCGGCATGACGACGGCCAGGTGACGCCGGGCAACTTCTTGGGCCGCCCGGCGCCGGTCTCCTTCGGCAATCTGCCGAGCCTGCTCTTCTTCGGTAAATCTCGGTGGGCCCTCGGGACCCTCGGTTCGATAGTAAAAACCTTCCTTCATGGTGTCTCCTTTCTGGCGGCGGTATCGGAACGGCCGGCCTTGCCTGGGGGGGTTATTTACTCCTTTCCGCCGGGCTGGAACCCGGTTCCCGATTCTTGGCGTGCAGTCGAAGTGGCACCATTTGGGGCCTAACGGGCTAACTTTGCTGCCGGGGCCGTCAGCCCGACGTATCATCCCGACCCCAGCCGTCCGGCCGTGTGCTGACCGCCTAATGGGCTATGTCCTGCGGAAAAATCGTAAGATGCAACGCGCCGGCATGCAAGCCCGTGATGATGCCCCCGGTGTTCGCCAGGGCCTTTACGACCTTGCCGGGCGCTTCATGGATCACCAGGCTGCCTTGCCTTACCTGGTTGCTCTGCGGGTCCGTGTAGCCGATACTGAGCTTGATCGGCGCCGTGTCCTCCTGCAAATCCACCAGCATCGCTAGTACCTTCTTGAGCCCTTCCTTTGTCTTTTCGTCCATTACTTTGCACCCCCTTTCAATTTCCGGTTTCCTTCACCTGGTACAACTCGCTCTTATACTCCGTTGACTGCTCAGTGGTAATCATTTTCAATTCCCAGGCCAGCTCGATCATGCCGAGCGCCTTGCCGTTAGCCAACCCTTTATTTCTTTCGGGACCTGTGCAACTGTGCGCGTTTCTGATAGCCCCCATGATCTTAACGGCTGCCTTTGCTTTTTCCGCCTTGGAGATCATCTGCTTGCCCCTTTCAGTCCTTGCCGGGCCATCTTATTCAATGAGCTTCTTGCCTGGTCGCTTCATCGCGAACTTCGTAATAGAGGCCGTGTAACTGGTCCGCTATTTGCCGCAACTGTGTCTGCCTGACCGCCCTAGCCTTATTCAGTTTTTCGATCTCGCCCTCCAGCTTCTTCTTGGTCGCTTCAAGCTGGATGGTCTCTTGCCTCGCCGCCGCCTGGGCGTTGTAGATGTCGTTGATCTGCTCGTTAATGCTATAACCCCAATCGTTCTTAATCATCATCTCGATGATCTCGGGGACGCCCTCCAGGATGTCTTTTAAGTAGGACCCGGCCGGCAGGTTCTTGCAAAACCGCTGGAAATACTCGATCTCTTCCTGCTTGGTTTCAAACTGCTTGGGCATTGCGCCTAACCTCGCTTTCCGTTATTGTTTGGCTGCCAGCGATTCTGCAAAGGAAACTATGTCTGGCAGCATCTTAGTCCGGAACTGGGTGAAACTCGTAACTTCGTGATTTTCCAGGGTATAGAAGTTGGTAGTAATCTTACCGACCGTTACTTTCCATAGGCTGCCTGGTAACTTTAGCCGCACCCGGGAGGGAATATTTGCGATGGCGCCGGGAAGCGGGTAGCTCTTGCGGGTGATTATTTTGAAGCAGTCGCCCCGTGTTTCGCCGTCGTCCTCGAACCCAAGGTAAACCAGGCTTTCAATCGCAAGTTGGTGGGCCGTCTTTTCCATGGCTTTACCCCCATCACTTACATAAATTCAGACCGGCATGCCCCAACTATTCTGCGGGCACCGCTTACTGCAAACCGGTTACGCTCGTCCACCTGGGCACCGCTCTGTAAGGCCAGGGCCGTTAGTATTTTCAGTGCGAACCTGTAAAGGTTGCTTTGGATAGCCCGGTGCATATTCGGAACCTGCTCAGCCACCCGGGTTTGAAAGATGAATCCGCCATTGCCCATGGCCTCAAGGGCTCGGGTCATTTCGCTGGCGTCTCTATATTCAAACCTGGCTGCTATCTCAGCATCTTGGGTATTAAGCGCGCCGGCGTACCGGTCAATTACCGCTTGTAGTTCGGCCAACTGACCTTCGTAGAAGTATTTAAGCCCTTTTATTTCAGCCTGGTGTTCTTTTTTGAGGCCAGTTACTATTTTCAAGTGTTCAACTTTTTTCATAACCCACAAGCTCCCTTCTCAAAGAATGCTAACTGCTCAATCTTCCACGCCGGCACCTCCGGCGCAGTCCATTCGCTTTCCGTCGCGCACAACTCGGGCAAATTGACCCTCACTAAGGCCTCCGACAGGGCCGGCGGCACCGCATTACCGCACTTTGCAACTTGATCAGCTTTGGACATCTTGTTGCCATTGGCGCCTCGGTCAATAATGTAATCCGGCGGGAAGCCCTGGGCGGCAAACAACTCATGCGGCTCAAGCATTCTCATACCGATATCGACGATTTGATAATCAATACCCTCGACTGTCACCAACCCAAACCGATGTTTGGTCGTGACGGTCTGCAACGGTTCGTCGCACCGATGACCGATATTGGTGCCGTAATATTTCAACAAAAAGGCGCGAATCTCACCGATGTGGAGTCCGCCGGCTGTGACGGTGGGCGCTGGTTCGGTCACCGGTCGGCCATCTCGGCATGTACCGCGCAGTTTAATGAGATGCGAGGTGACCAGGGAAAAGCGGTTAGAAGTGTCAACGGTTTTGATCGGCTCATCGGGCATCTGGCCGCGCATCTCGGACGGCGTTTTCGGACCGTGGTACTTCGTCAGGAATGCCCCGACCAAGGCGCTGTGGTCAATCGTAGTCACGGTAGGCGTTGGATCGTTCAGATCCGCACCGGGCCCGGTGTAGCCCCCTCCGTAGTGCTTGGCCAGGAACGCCGCCACCAACTGCGATTTTCCGCCACCTCCGGCCGTGATGGTTCCCATGGGATCGTTCGGCGAGTGTCCAACCGACCTGCCGAATTGGCGGCCGATTACTGCCGCGACGAGAGCATGTTTCACGCCACCCGCAACGACTGTTCCCAGTGGCTTGTCCAGACCCGGAACGCGGGGCGCTTGTCCCTCTCGCTCACCATAGCCAGTCTGAATCAGCGTAGGAGTGATAAGTGTATGATGGCCGCCGGTGGTTACCGTCCGCAGCGGTTCGTCAACTTTGTTCCCGGGATGACCGGTTGTATTAACGATAAGCGTTGGACTGACGATTCCCCAACCGTTTTTCGCCGTTATTGTTTGCATAGGCTGGTCAATTGGCTGACCCCGGAACTGCTTGTCGTTATGGTTAACCTTCACGATGAACGGTTTTGGATTATTAATCACAAACCGTTCAATTCCCCGGGCGATGCGTCTCATGGTGTTTTCGGCTAACGGCCACTTGCGTTCAAAGATAGACGGACACGGCAGCGACCAATCAATGATTTCGGCCGCTGTTCTCCACGGAAGAAGTTTCCCGCTTTTCACTGCGTCGCTCTCAGGGTTGCCGTGGGTAGGCTCGGGCCACACAATGGGACGTTCGTCACACCTGGCTACCATGAAGAACCGCTTTCTAATTGTAGGCGCCCCATAATCGCACGCCTTTAACTCCCTCCAGCTCACCTGATAACCCTGTCGACGGAGAGCGTTAACGAATACTCGAAATGTCCTACCCTTCTGTTTAGGATCACGCCGGTTATCGGGAAGCAGCGGCCCCCATTCCTGGAATTCCTCAACATTCTCCAGCATTATCACGCGAGGTTTCACTGTAGCGGCCCACCGAATCGCAACCCACGCCAATCCTCGAATATGCTTGCTGATTGGTTTCCCGCCCTTGGCCTTGGAGAAGTCTTTACAATCCGGGCTAAACCAACATAGCGCCACTGGTCGTCCATTTGCAGCTTTTCGAGGATCCACATCCCAAACACTTTCGCAATAATGCTCAGTATCGGGATGATTTGCTGCGTGCATGGCAATCGCAACAGGATCGTGGTTGATTGCAATATCAACCGCACGGCCAATTGCTAGCTCAATTCCGGTGGACGCCCCGCCGCCACCGGCAAAGCTATCCACAATAATCTCTCTAAGATACGGATTCGGAGAAAAATCGTTTCTTGATTGAGGTTCGGTGTTACGTTGACAACCAGTCTTATTCATTATTTTCCTCCTTCCGCTTTCTCCTTGAAATCATTTCAATATCTTCTTCTAAGCACCGTAACCACTTCTGGGTAAGACCATAGTCTCTTCCCAATTGACGACAGGATTCAATTGTTTGCGTGAGTCCCTTAATCCCATTTTGCAGTGCTTCAATGATCGAATTTTGATAATCGGGCACAACCCCTGTGTGCTCTTTGATCGACGAATTTCCGAATTCCCAGATCGCTCCGAAAGCCGCTGGTTTTCGCCTCTTAAACCCTGCTCCGTTCGCACTCATACCCTGGACCGGGTATTCAGCCACGGCACAAATCTCGACTTTCCCTCGCCAGGGTCTGACCGGAACAACCTCCAGGAGGCGACCAATATAGCACCCGCGCAATCCAGTCCAGCAAAACACGTTCTTACCAATCAACTCGCTGGCTTCTTGCCGCGTCAAATTAAATCAACCTCCATGGACAATATTTCCACCTTACTCCCCGCTGCCTTGGCGTCGTCGATCCCCTTCCCGCTGTCCCACCTGGCCCGATACGCCTTCATTCCGCCCTCCCGAATCTGCTCCGCCAGCTTGACCCGGTAATTATCGATGATCTTTACTTTTTTCGGATCCTCGTCCTGGTCAAAGGCAATCACTACCTGCTGGTCATTTTCGTAGCACAGCAAGTACCAGACCGGTCCCAGCGCCGACCTCCAGTTGGCCGCGCCGGCCACACCGATCATGACCGCCCCCAGTTTCTCCGCAGCCACGTCGGCCTTCAGCGGGCCCTCAGTGATCCAGACAGACTGGTCCGTCACCTCCGCCGGCCGGACCACGTGAGCCGGCGCCCCCGGGCTCCACCCGCCCTGCTTGTGCGAACTAAGCCAGGCATACTTGCCGATCTTGCCCGGCTCGTTCAGTTGAATCTGGCATCCCTGGATAAGCCCGTTGAGATCCCGGACGGGGATGACCATGCCGGACCAGCCGGCCAGGCGCCAGCGCACCCCGCCCTGTAAATAAAAGCCGGGCACCCCCTCGGGAGCCCCTACCGCCTTGACCACTTTGTCCACGATCTCCTGCCGGCCATCCATGAGCAGGCTGCGGTAGCCGTTCCTGGCGATGGCCTCCGGAGAAAGTCCCCGGGCCAGCAGATTGTCCAGATGCCCGTCGTACAGGCCAAGACAGCCAAGCAGGTAACGGTACACCTGATCGAGACGGTCCAGGGGAGCCAGGGGTCTTGGCGAAAGCTGCGGAGGCGAGTAGGCGGGTCGGTACCCATTCAGGAAGTGCATGTAGGATCCGTTGCCAGTGGGGTCGGGGGAGGGAATACGCATG
>Ga0307376_10003020_pt1 | contig 15931 bp, 14 predicted proteins | sample TR2MG_FD_202536 | JGI IMG/M metagenome (GOLD analysis project Ga0307376, IMG submission 202536) | Soil microbial communities from Risofladan, Vaasa, Finland - TR-2 | ecosystem: Environmental > Terrestrial > Soil > Coastal area > Acid sulfate soil | place: Finland: Risofladan, Vaasa | collected...
GAGTGGGCGAAATGCAGTGCAGTAAACACCTTGAACCCCGCCGCGTTGCCGAGTTCCACGAGTTCATCGGGAAACTGCTGATGCGGATCGCACTTGACACCGGGGTAGCGCTCCTGCAGGCGATAGCCAGTGTGCGTGTTGGTGAAAATCGACGTCAGCAGGACTACGACAGATACCGCGGTGGCGACTCTCCACTGCGACCTGCAGCGCAGCGCAAGCGCGAGCCAAATCTCAGAGTATTGCATTGCGACTGTGCAAGATTGTTTTTTTATTGTACTGTCTTTTAGCATTTTCACTGTTGCGTGGGGGAGAAATCTATTTTTTCTGTATCCAGCGGAATTTGCCCACATCGCCCTCGAAGTCGGGAACAATGTCGAAACCCTGCTCGAGCTTGTCCACGTTACTGATGCGGAGCTTCTTCAGGGACTGGGCGATGTCGGCCATGCTGTTCGCCGGGTTGAAGTACCACTTGGGGTCCTGGGCCTGTGTACCGACACTGTGCAGGCGGCTGTCTTTCGAGTAGGTATACGGGTAGGGAGGATAGAGATTCCACCAGGGATTGTAGCGACCGGGTCTCCACCAGTTGCGTCCGCGCCATCGGCGGCGCCAGCCCGGGTAGGCTTCGATGTTTTGATTGGGGATCTGTTTGTTCACCGCGTTGATGGCTTTGAGTCGGCGCATCGAGTCACAGTCGACACTGTGCTTGTCGACGTTGGACCAGGCGCATTTCTCCGAGCAGTAGTGGACCGACTTGCAAGTGGTGCAGCAGATCGGGTCGGCGTCAGTGATTCTGTCGCATGCGTGGCAGAATTTCTGTTGTTTTTCAGAAATATTGACAACGACAATGTCTGCGACCTCTTTAACTAGGTAGTCAATGTGCTGTCCCCGTACATCGAGCAGTGCGACTAGTTGACCGTCCGGTGAAAGGCATACTGTAGCGGCGGCCATTGTTGGGTGTTCGGGGAAATACTCTCTACAATCAAGAACGGGGAATACAGGTTTATAGAACAAGGCAGTGCAGAGTGGTATTAGATTATGTGGCAATGTTTATTTGCTTCTGTATTGTACCGTTCGCACGTTCCAGACTGTGCCCGCCGCGCAGAGCTTTCACTCGAGAACCGTCGGGCAAAACGTAATTCTCGTTTGGGTTGAGCCTCACCAAAAGCTTTGTCCTGTACCAAACTTTCGTCACATTGTTGTTTGTTTCCACTTTGTATTGGCCAAATTTTATCGTGGAAGTGTTGCTAGATGATAGCGTGTTGTCCGATAGCATGTTGTCCGATGACATGTTGCGACGTAATGCTGCGCAACACTAAATCAATGACAGGACGAGTGCCACTGCTACCCATAAAATCGCCCACATGCTTTGAGGGAAAATGGAATGTTGGAAAAGGTTCCCGCGAGACAAAGTATGTTGTTTGGTTTGGAGTAATTATACAACAATACGTACTTCCATATTAGCGTCGATGGATTGCATCGAAATTTCCAGAAAACTTCAAAACCTCTCAATTCGATCCATTTTGACATCCTTTTTGAAAAATAATGGCTAAACGGACCGAATTAGGCCATTTAGAGCGTTTTTTCGAGCTTGCGTATTTTCTAATTATTTTTTTTGTATGAGCGCCACGAAACCACAATAGGCTCCGTTTGGGGCACCCAAATCACGACCTTGCGTCGAAACTGATTATTTCACATAATTATGTGAACAATATGTGGGACCAATTATTGGATAAAAAATTTTGTATTTTCACAACCCCATTTGGGGATATTTTCCGGAGAAAAATATTGACCAGCTTAATAAAAACAAGAATTCAAATTTCGAGGCCGGTATACAAGGTCGATTTTCGTGTCTCGTGCCCTAAAAAATCAGGGCACGATGGATGAATTTTCACCTTGTACAGCGGTCGTGAAACCATATTAGCTCTCATTTGGGGCACCCAAAAAACGAACTTGCGTATATTATGATTATTTCACACAATTATGTGAAATAATTGTTCTGCACATATTGTCCCGAAAATATAATCTCCTTAACCGGAAATTTTGGAATTCTCGCGTCTTTAACTGGAACATGGGATTTTAACTTATAGACGCGGCGTCCATAAGTTAAAAGGGCGCGTTCCAGTTATGGTCGCAGATAAAGGTGAAAAATATCAGATGATGGTCAGATATCAATACGATCTGATAGATTCGAACAATTTCGCTTGAAAAAATTTTTTAAAACAGTGCTTCAAACTACAGCAGAACTGTTTTCGAACTTCGGTTTGACGATTTAGTGTGATAATTGGTCCCACATATTGTTCCCATAATTGTGGGAAATAATCAGTTTCGACGCAAGGTCGCATTTTGGGTGCCCCAAATGGAGCCTATTGTGGTTTCGTGGCGCTCATACAGAAAAAATAATTAGAAAATACGCAAGCTCGAAAAAACGCTCTAAATGGCCTAATTCGGTCCGTTTAGCCATTATTTTTCAAAAAGGATGTCAAAATGGGTCGAATTGGGCATTTTGGAAGTTTTATTTTGATTGGCCTAATATGGTTTCGTGCTGCTCATACAAAAAAAATAATTAGTATTTTGTCATGTTCAGTTCAATATTCGCATTTCGCTAATTAGTGCGAATAATCAGTTTCGACGCAAGGTCGCATTTTGGGTGCCCCAAATGGAGCCTATTGTGGTTTCGTGGCGCTCATACAGAAAAAATAATTAGAAAATACGCAAGCTCGAAAAAACGCTCTAAACGGCCTAATTCGGTCCATATCGCTATTATTTTCAAAAAAAGATGCCCAAATGGATAGAATTTGACGTTTTGGAAGTTTTGTTCGACCGTGGGATATTGTTTAATGAGAATATACGTGGTAGAGATATTGGCCAGTTGTTTTGTCGTGCTCCTCGTGTATCTTGTATCCATTCCCTTCCACTTCCTCGATGACTTCTTTCGGAAACTGGCTGTCACGACGATAAGGTCCAGTCTGACAAGAATCTATCCAATTTATCAATTCATCCAGCTCTGTTTCGTCCGAATCCGAATAGTAGTAGTCCATAGTTTTCAGTTCTTTGACTGGGTGAACGAGTTTCAAAAAATGCATATTATTTGATAATATGCAACGGCCGACTCCACTGAAGCCCCCGAAGAACTTTCTAAGAGAAAATAAATTTAGATGACCCAAAAATAGCATATTATTAACAATATGGCCCACGCTACCTTTGTACATTGTTCAGTTTCTTGAGCCAGCCAGTGTACAACCTTTCGAAAAACCAATGGTGGAGACGCTTGCCGACCGCCTACACCAGTTCCTCCCCGAGCTGGAGTTCTTTGGCGACAAACTAATCCCCGATTTCTCACTGGACAAGAGCGACGTTGTCCAGAATCTCGACAAACGCATAGACGATATTGTCAATGCGCGCATCGTGACGCCGCTCAATGAACGACGCCAGGTCTACGCGGTGGACACGAGTGTCATGCGACGAGTGGTGCAAACTATGCAAGACAAGTATCACATGTCCCCTGCCCCCAAGTACACGTCGCAACAACCGCTGAAACGCAGAAATAGCTCTCCGGTAGAGAAAAAGCAAGAACCGGAAGAGAAATCCGTTGAGAGCGAGAAGCCCGCGGCCAAGAGCTCGAGTTTCTCGATTAGCGATTCCCAGGAAAGCTCGGAATTGCCGATTGTACAGGAGGTGAGCGAAAACGGGTCTGAGAACGAGTCTGAAAACGAGTCTCACAAAAACAAGTCGGAGAGTGCCAAATCTCCCCCCAAATCCAAGGTCATTGAGTCTGATGCGTCAGACTCCCCCCCGTGGGTATCGGCCAAAAACAAGTTTTTCCCGCCTCCTGCCGAGCCCTCGCATAGCCAGGAGGACAGTTCGTCGGATTCGATGGTTGGTGATGAAGGAAACGAAAACGGTGATAAGCCTGACGATGATGACTCCGGCGAGGACAAGATGGATGTCGACTCTGACAAAAGTCTATCCGACTCTGACGATCTAGTCGCCGACGACTCAGACAGTTCTCTGGAGGACAGCACCTCAAGCAGCATCGGGCCCAATGCACAGAAAGGCATCGCTGCACAGTTGCCGCAACGAGCGCGAAAACAGAGCGAGCGTTTCGACCCTGCCGACTTTTCGTCTGAGGAGGAAGACGATTCCGAGGACCACTTTGGCAAGAACAAAAATCAGAAGGCGAAGCGGAGAAAACGCGATGACAATCCCAAACTCGCACCGGTTCCGCTGGCACCGGTCGTAGTGAACAGCAAGCGAAAGCCTCAACTCAACCCCACCTCGAAACTCGCCCCCAACCCTGCACATATGATGAATCGCGAGCGCTACAAGACCACGGGGAAGGTCCTCTCCAACCTGCACCACTCGTTCACCAATTTTGCAAAAACCGTCGGCCAGAGCGCCTGTGCCGATGCAATGCTCCACGCGGGCCAGAAACCCGACAGCGGGCCGGCGAAGTCCGACTACGCCTTCGAGCAGCTGCTCCACAAGACTCTGAAAGACGAGCTGGGCGAGCCGATCGATGAGCCGGAGAGCACCAAGGGTGTGGCGCAGGATCTGCGGCGAATGTTTTCCACCTACCAGAACTGCACCAGCGCGCAGGAGGACAACTACACGGTCTACTCGCTGAGCCAGCCGCTGGGCGATCTCGCTGAGCAGTACGACCTCGGCCCGACGGCACAAATCGCCATTGCGAACGACTTTGCCCACTCGCTGTGGATGGTTCGTATTGCGACAGTGCCACGGGACCACATCTACCACTGCGCGAGAATCGAGGCCACCAAGCACGTCGCAAAACTAATTAATCTAAAGAAAGCTGTCAGTCTCAACAAGCTGATGAGCGGCATTGTGAACAGCGCGTTTATTACAAACATGGCCATCGACTGGTACAACGCGTGCATTCTGTCGAGAATCTACGCGCCGCACGCCATGGAGAAGATAATAAACGAACCCTAGCTTGTTCTCTGCTTTCGCAACTCTTTCATCAGCGCGTAGTGCGAGACCAGAACGACAATGACCGCAGCCACTGAGACGATGATCTGCACGGTATCGGAGAAGGTGGGGTTCGGCGAGAAATCGCACGACTTTCCGCTCTTACACACACAGTGGCCTTCGGGATCGAGTTCTTCGTTGTAACTGCACAGCTGGATATTCTGCACCCCGCACATGATCTCGTCCACGTCTGAAGCAGTGTCGATGCGATTGTCCTCCACGGCCCGCTGAAGCAGGAACGAGAAGCGCTTGCGCTGGTAGGTGTTCACGCTGCAGTCGGGCAGAGAGAACGATTTTGCGCACACTGGATGCGCGCAGCAGCGCTCAAACACCTCGGTCTCCACGGCATAGTCGAGCGCGGAAACTGCACAGAGCAGGGCCAGTGCACCAAGCAGGCGAAACATGTCGGGGGATTGCGTTATTGTTTATTACTTTAAAGTTTAACTGTGTCGGGTGATGTTTGTACGCGCTAAGCGCAGCTAAATATTACAGGCATAATCGTCTCGACCCCGCTGCGGCACAGCGGACAGTTGAGCGAGATGTTCTTTTGCATGGTGTCAGCGCAGCCGCTGCACAGGCAGAGATGGTGGCAGGGCAGGAGCATGCGGTCGGGGGTGAGGAACAGGCAAACACAGCAGCGGGGCTTTTGCAGCCGTTTCTGCGTGTAGGCGCCAATCTCAAGCGTGCCTTGCAACTCGCCGACAGGTATCTTCTCGCCGTCGGCGTGCAAAAAGACAGACGAATACGCGTCGCGCTCGAACTCCACCATCTTCCCGCTAGACTCCAGCGGGTTGAGTTCGGCGATCGAGCCGCCAGTGCAGTTGATGCGGTGCGATCCATCGCCGAACGCGCCGTTGAACTCGAAACGGGCATTGGAAAACCGGCCATCCAGACTGTGCAGCAGCGTGTCTTGACAGGTGAGCGTGTTTTGCGGTGCAATGTCGGTGAGGACCGTGCACATCTCGGAATTCCCGGCGTGGACATGGTTTCCGCAACCACTGATTCGCAGCACCAGCGTGCCCAATGTGCACGCGTTGAAACTGACATAGTTATTGTCGCCCTCAACGGTCAGGGTCAGTTGCTCGAAGTGCATGCTCTCGAAAATGAACTGCGACGAGGAGAATTTGAAAGTCGCTTCCTGCTCAGGGCACCAGTTGAAATGCATGCTCTCCTGCTCGAAACCGTAGGCAGGGCGCTGACTGTCGCAGAGAAAACTCGTGTTGGTGCATTTCAGTCCGCGTTTCACCGCTGTGGAAAGCGAGATCTGTTCAGGCCGCGCGAAAACTATGCCCAGTGGACCCTGGAAAGCAAACGCGGGCATGTGATTTTTTCTGCTTATTATTGTGTGATTTGTTTGTTGGAAAAGGGTAGGTTCAGCCAGGTCAATGTTATTAATTGATGTTTACACTACTGCCTACATTGAAAGTATCCAAACGCAACCCTGCTACACCGGCGGAATGTACAAAAATAAAAAAAAACTACAATTAATAATTAAGTGTGAAATTTAAATAACCGAGCAAATGTACACCCCCTGTTCCGCGTGGCTCTGCAACACGTAGCGCGTCTCCGCTGTGATATGATGGGTGGAGTAGTAGAACACCTGGGCATAACTCCGTCGCAGCTGCCCGAGACGCAGTACGGACGCGGGGCGCAATTCCGACATGCAGAAATGCAGTTCTTTGCCCTGGTGAGTGGCAATGTGCGTCATGAAAACCGCTTCTACCTGCACAAACGGCATTACACAACAGAACTGGTCATACCGCTGCATCACCGCCTGCCCCGCGCAACCCCTACCGTACTCGCTCTGCAATATCGCTGCACTATACTCTGTGTCTGTGACCAGTACCGCGTTGGGGGATGCCGCCAAGGCGGGGAAGAACTCCTGCATCGACAGGTAGTGTTCTGGCGCGGAGAGACAGGGGACGACGTCCTCGTACAGCGCCACTGTGCACTCGAGGCTGTTGAGCAATCGGGCGGTTGGCGATGGGTAGTTGCGGTCGTAGATGAAGACGAGAGAGTTCTTGTTTTCCAGGAAGTTCTGCAGAATCCCGAGCAATGTTGTCGGACTGGCCAGATGCGCGTTGTACAGCAGCGCCGATGTGCACAGCAGTAGCTCGTTCTCCAGCGTCTCGTGTCTGTGGAACTCGCCGAAATTCAGAAAGTCGTAGTACTGCACCTCTGAGAAAATTCCGAACAACTCCTCTTGGACAGTGGCTGTCAGCCCAGTGTTGAAAAACACTGTCTGACTGCGACATATAGCCTCAAAAACGATCTCTTCCAAGCGCGTATTCGCCAGACGCAATTTCGGAGGAAAAATGCACGGTATCCCGCAGGCCACTTTGACGTGGTACAGGAAGCTCTCGTCGAGTCTGACGCTGTACTGCCATTGCACCTGGTCCTGAACCACCTCTACGCCGACTTTCTTGAGAAGGCGCAGGACCGGCCCGGTCGCATAGCGCAGATCGTCCGCGGGGATTGCGACGTTTTGATCGTAGAGCTCTTGGAACCGGTCGACGAGATTCCACGCTTCGCAGTACAGGCCGTAGTCTACGGGCTCTTTGGACAGAGGCGCGTAGGTCTCGTAGTCGAGCGGGGAGAGCCCAGCGAACGATTGGAACAGCAGTATCTCTGGCTCCGTGCGTATCAGATTGTACAGCGTCAACTGGTCTTCGCTGGAGAGCAGTGAAAGCTGTTCGAGATCGTACAGATCCTGCAAATGCGGCACACGCCAGTCGTTCTTGTCCAACAGGTGGGAGTGTTTCAAGCGCATCTCCTCGAGCGTGCGCTTGGCGGATTTGTTCGGAGCGCTGAGCTTCTTGACTGACACCTCGTAGTCTGACTTGAATTTCAACTTGGCAGTCTGACCCTGTCGAGGCACTGTCTCATCGCTGCTGCTGACGAGCTTCAAGCGCTTCTCGCCTCGTGTCGGCACAACAAGATAAGTACTGCTGTCGGGAGTGACGAGCGGTCGCGAGAGCACGAGAAAATTCTCCGCAGGCATAGTGCACTGTGTGTTGTTTGGCGATTTGAATTTATGCTAATTTTGTGAAATTCAATTGTAAGGTAGATAATATGCGCCGGTCCAAGTCGGACTTTTTTGATAATATGTGAATTCAATTGTACTACATTTCTTGTTTATTCTCACCAGATGTGCTATTTTCTGCTCATTAAGAGCATTCTACGCAGTACAGTGTTCTACATGCAACGGATAGTCCGCTTCGCTACATTTGCTAGAACAGTAACGCTGTGAGCATGTCTCGCTGCATTTGTACTTGGCAAAAGAAGAACAGAAATGACAATCAATTTCGGAAGCGTCACTAACTTCAGAGTCATATTCCAATCGTTTGACGTATACTCTGTTTTTTTGCTCTTCTACAGCTTCGTTCCTGGCCTCTGGGAGGTATTTGATATATTTCTCCATGGTAGTTTGCGAGTTGTCCAAATTGAGAACGGTGAATTTTTTCCTTGTATAGCTGGCTCCAATATTTGTAATAAATCCGATATACGTGACTGGGTTCAATAAACCTGCAATCGCTATGATATTGAATATAGGACCCCAAAACGCGGCTTGGTTTTCCTTTACCAACTCTAGAATTTCCTCTTTGTTTCGTACTCCGGCATTCATAAATAATCCAGCCATTTGTGCAGTGTAAAACAGACGATGCGCTGTTGAGTATGCCACACGCTTTGAGCTGGCGCCGTGAACTTGCTCAAAGGCAGCCAACAGAGCCGTGAACAAAAACCCAGTAAAAAAAATCGTCATAGAAGCGGAGGATAAAATCATGTTGTAAGTTTGCGTAAACAGCAGTTCACTCCCTGAGAAAGAATACAAAAGATTCTCCATTACACCTTTTGCGCTCGTAGGGACGTTAGTGGCACGGCCCAAACTGGTTTTGGTAAGTGCTTTCGCCAGCTCTGCGATATAGCCCGGTGCGTTTTCAGCCGTCCATTCTTTATAATTCAGCAGCAAATTGTCAATTTCATTTCTGTAAACGACTCTCATAATTTCACGTATATCTTCGATTGCTTCGGGTATATCGTTGGCCGTAATGGCTTGAGAAGTGTCTCGCGTAATTTTCTTTGACTGAGTCCAAGTCTTGTCCTGTATTGTATAATAATTGTTGGAGTTTTCTGGAAGCGACCGCAACAGTGGCCAAACCTCCTCATCAAAGTTTTGTTCTATTGCCTGCGTGTACAAATTAAACGTTCGGAATATCTTGTCGTCCGTCAAATTATTAAATCTCTCGTAAAAGTCTTCTTGGTACACGCTGTTCCAGGTGTCGATTCGCAACGACGGCATGTTCGTTGCACTGACGAGCGAACGTACAATAGGCTTAGATTTGTACACAACCGAAAAATTACTCATCGAATTCATCACGTCAGTATCGGGTGAGGCAATATGAAACGCCGCTGATGCCACAAGTGCAATTATGCCGAAAAAATACACAAACATCAACATTGGTTGAAATCGGCCCCAAGCCAGTCTCTGTTTTTCATTATCTTGAAGCTCTTGAGCATCAATTTGTAAAAGTTCTTCTCTTTCAATCCTGAAAAAGGTTTTCAAAGTCTCAATTTGCTCTGAAGACGCACCACTATCTTCCATTTTCTGGATCTCCATTGTATGCACAATATCCATGCCGCGCAAAATCCTTACTCTATCCACGGGAGTCATAGTTGTGAGTGACTCGTTCTCATTGGCACCCACTCGAGATCTACTATACAGTCGAGCAAATTCTTCGTCTTCTTCCACGGTCGTTGTGCCTTCATCCGAAAAGAGCGATATGGGCAGAGCGTTTCGAAGGACAAAATAACTAGCCAGTTGATCTTCAACCTCGTTCTCAATCGGTTTTAGAAATTTTGAAAGGTGGTCAAGCTGCTGTTTTGTAAATGGTTTTCGCTCGAGCATATTGACTATCGCACCGCAAAATACCCATTTCGTGTCGATCTTTTCCGCCCAACTCATTTTCGGTTTCTTTTGCACAGCGTCCTGGAAAGCATTTGCGCTCCGTTTCGCATCTCGCAGTGCAATATCCAATTCCTCTGTGGGCTTTTCCATTTGCAATTTCTCTGCAAACTCAATGGTACTCTCCGGATTCATCGGATAGTACGTATTATAGCGTTCTGCGATGATTGAAAGAGCGTTCATAACTGAGAACGAGAAATTTTGCATCATAGTATGCAGAAACGTATCGAACAGTGCCAGTTTTGTACCGACCAGGGATTGGAGCCATTTTGAAAGGCTTCCAAAAAGTCCCCGCATTGCTGAAATTCCCCGGTCTGCGAGAAAAATGAAATTGCGTTCATTCATGTAAGCATCGGCCAACGCAGTTTCGCCCATTAGTCGTGCGAGTTTCTGTGGCAACTCTCCAGTGATAGCCAAAGCACCTCCCATCGCTTTCACAAAAGCCAACGTGTTTTGCAGCAAGGCTTGGCTGCTGTAGGCTTTTTGTTGTTTGATGTTAAGCGAAAGCTGGAACGCTTCAGTGGTCGACTCGATACCAGTTGACCAGGCATACAGCCCGAGACGAAGCGCCGCCTGTCCAATGGACGAACTGCCGCCAATCACATTGCTGAAGTTTTCCGCGACATTCCCCGCTATTGCAGTGACATAACTGAAAACGCTGATCACCGATTCGTGCAGGTAATTCAGTGTAGCACGGACTTTCCTTGCCAGCCATTGTACAAATCCCATTCCACCTTCCCCCAATCTTGACATGTAGCTTTTGCAGCTGTAGATTTGCTGTGTCAATTCAGCGACATTTTCCTTGGTCTCTTGAGAAGTGTGCGATTTCACAAGATTCGATACATAGTTGAAAACTCTAACTATTGTGTCGAGAAACTCGCAAGCGATCGTTTGCGCACTGGACGATACTGCGTGGAGCAAATCTTGTATCGTTACGTACAGCTTGAGCATAGAGGCGCTAAAATCTCCTTCGTAATCTAGGATATCACCAATGCCTATTCCGTTCACGTATTTTCCGAGACTGGAAAACAATATCTTCATGTATTGCGAAAGCATCCTCACAACATCAGGCGCTTCGAATATCATCGATCCGTTGGCTGCTACGGGCTCCGCGCCGCCGAGCATTATCTTTGCGACAAACCCGTCACCGTGCTCGCGCCGAAGCTGTGAGATGACCTCTTTTTTCATCGTTTGACTGGGATTTGGCATTGAACCTGGTATCTATAAAGAAGTCTTACTTTCTAGACATATAAAAATTTCGCATATTAGTTCGCGCAAAAATCGCATATTATCGTCGGTTCGATACGTAAACACATTTCGATGCCGCGCAAACCCGTACGCCAGGGAGGTCATCTGGCGGGCAGAGTTGTCGAAACTGAAGACGGTTGCAAGTTTGTCATGAAAGTGAAGCGCAACGGCCGTCGGCGCACAAATCACACAGAATTTTTCGCCTTTTCGGATTTTTCAACAAAGCAGCTCTGCAGGAAGGCTGCGAAACAGGCTCGGCGAAACTTCTGCAAAGAAAACAATTTTATCATCAACCAATACACAATTGAGAAAGACGCAGCGATAATGCTGCTCGCCTGCGCTGGAAGCCATCTCTCACACCTGGCGTCGACTGCCACCTTCGACCTGCAAGACCTGCCCCGCATCTCTCGCCACAAGTGGTACCTCAAAAATGGCATGCGCGCCTACTGCCCCAAACTCAAGAAGGACCTGCTCCACTTCATCGCTGCCAAAATGTATCCGAGCAAGTTCCAAACTGCGACGCCAATCAACGGCGACCAGTTGGACTGTCGCCGTTCGAATATCTCCAACCGGAAACAGTTCTCCAGGCGAACGCTGGCTATGCTGGAAAACGAGAGCTGTATCAAGTACGACGAGAAAAAGAAGACCCACTACGTACGGTGGACTGAGTACGGGCAGCGGAGAATAATGTACTTTCCGGAGAAAAAACACGGCGACAAAGCCATGGAACGTGCCAAGCGCCATGTCCACACACTGCTGGCGACCAACCGGCTGACCTTTGAGCCACCGGAGAACTGAGACGGGGAGGGTTTTAATTAAAACAAAATGAATTCACTCGAGTTTCGTTTCACCCATCAACCGCGCCAACTCTTCGTCTTCCTTTGCACGTATTAGGGTCTCTCGAACGTGTTCCTCAATTGCATCAGCATTGCCGAAATGCTCCATCGTAACGTTGGGGTCGGCGGGCAGTGCGTCGGGGAAATATCTCTCGCGATCCTCTTTGTAATCGGAATGCATCGTGTAGCCAAAGATGCATTTGAAATTGACGCTGTAAGGCGCGTCGAGATGGACTTTCTCTTCGTCCCTCTTGGGCACAGCTTTCGCCTGGAAGAACACTTGGTCTGTTGGACAGCTGGGGACGCGTTTTTCGTACTCTTCGATGCAAGCCTCGCACACCTTTTTGAAATCCCGCTCTCGCATCATTACCAGGAAGTTTTGCACTTTCGACGGCTCGTGCAACGGCTCGAATATCATTTCGAACTTCTTGTAGTTCATCGAGCTGTAGATGGAGACCAGGTGTGACCAAGGCATAATCACCATAGTGTCCAGGATGCCAGAGGGCGAGCGCGGGTTTGGAATGCGCACTCTGAACGCGCCTGCCTGCAGGCTTTGCATGTCAATTCTGCCTTGCAATCGCGCGACAACCGGGCTCATAAGACTGGAAGAACCGCACTTGAACAGAATCGGGTTGGGAACCTCCTCCGAACCGTCGAAGCCCTCCGGCAGCAGACCGTTGTAGTTCTCCGCCTCTTCTGGCAGTTTGTAGTCCACCGGAACATCGGTATCGCGCTCCCACCCGGCATACTGCTCGAAAATGCCATCGACGTTCGAGCAAATCGCCACCCCGTGCGGGTTGGTGTTGAGGCCGCCGTGCAGAAACATGTAGTGGGGGAAGAGGCGTGAACGGTCGATACAGTCCAATGCTGCGGGTACAACCTCGTTTACACAATCGAAGCCTTGGTTCGGCCCCGGATCCACCAGTTCGGTGAGATAGAGCTTTTCGCTTTCGCCATTCACGCCGATGGTGAAGTTGATATCGAGTTCTTTGCGCAGCGTCGGGTGCAGCGAGTGGACAGAGGCGAGGTTTTTCACAAACGTCCGCAGCGCTTTGCTCGCCTTCCGGTTGTTTTGGTCGATGAGCTTGTAGAAGTGGAACGGCTCGCCAAACCAAGCGTGCGCCAGCGACTCCATGTACTCGCGGACTTGGTTTTTTTTAACCGTGTGCTCCTCGTAGGTGCGTTTCTTGTACGATGTTGCCATTGCTGGGGTTTTTCTTACTGTGGCCCAGAGTGTGACGATAGCGATTGTTTACTGAGAGTCATATTTAAAAACATAAAATCTACAATAGCCCGCGCTTGTCCCCTCCCCTCCCCCTCTGCTAACTCCCAGACCACCCGTGGATTCGATGCAGATCTCATTTTCGTCGACGAGAGCGAGTTTGTCTCGGAAGACCTGTGGCTGGAGTCGATTCTGCCGCTCAACATGCAGGAGAAGACGGCGATTCTGGCCGCGACTTCGCCCAAAGACAGCGGGACGTATCACAATTTTCTGATAACGCGGAAAGATCCCGAGAATCCGAAGAAGAACCTGTTCAACGTCGTGTACCTGTACGAGATCTGCAAAGACTGCCGCGGAACAGAGAAAGCCGCCGATTGCACCCACATGATGGACAACATATCGAAGAACAAGAACGCAGCGCGTCGTCGCCAGACCGCGGCCTGCTATCCGCCGAACCGCTCGGCCAACCGAGACCAGGAGCTGTTCGGCATCACGCAAACCTACTCCAAGGGTCTGGTCCCGCCGGAGCTGATTGAGGATCTCTCAAAGAACATCGAGGACTTGCGGCATCCGGCACGCTGTGTTTATTTGGGCATCGACCCGGGCGGCGGTGGCGACGGTAAGCTGGGGATTGTCGGCGTGGCCGAGCAGCTGACAGAGTACGGCCAGATATTCACGGTAAGGCTTGCGCCAGCCACGCTTCAGTGAGTGTGTTGACGTAGGTGCGGAGGTTGTGTGTCGCGTCGATCTCGCCGGGGAAAGTGAACAGAATCTCTTTCTGCTTCTTTGCAAACGGTACCCAGCGCTCGGTGAAGAACCGCCGTCTGGCGGGATCGCGCAGTGTGGTTGCAGTGCTCGTTTGCAGCGTGGTGTACTGGCTGAGCGCGTAGAGCAGCAGGGCTGTGGTGGGGAAGAGTTCCTCGAGTTGAGCGCAGCTCTTTGCCATGTCGATCATGAAGTTCCAGTTGCGCCAATTCTCCTGCACAAACATGTACTCCTCGTCGTCCTCGTTTTCGAACTCTATCAGCAGCTTCTCGCGGAGCTGCCGCACGACGGCGACGGCGAACTCGCGGCAGTCGTCGTGGCCGTTGCAAATCAAATCAATAATGCTGTTGTCCATTTCGTTTTTCTATCGACTGTGTGTGCATGTGTTCGCTAATCCGCAGATTGTCATAGCCGCAGAGATAGATTTGCGGGGCCGGGGCGCCTCCTACCGCGAGCGCGACGCTGTCGTTGGCCTGATACGTGCTGCGCGCCAACACATCTATCTCAACGTTCCCTTCGTGATCGCGTGTGAGGCCGCCCCTGGCGTCTCGGCTAGTACGATTGCGCGCGACTTGGCGGAGAGCGGAGAGCCGAATCTCGAATTCATGGCAGAGCGCGGGCCGCAGTACGTCGAGGGCGTGGTGAAGGACATGCGCGTCACACACGAGTACTGGGTGGAGCTGAAGCGGGTGATGGAGACCGGCAGCCTGTACTACTGGCAGGACATGATAACCTACGTGCCGCCGGAGAAACGTCCAGAGGTGCGCCAGAGCCTCGAGACAATGATTGGGAATCTGGGGATGCACGAAGTGCAAAAGCCAAAGTATGGAGAGAGCAGATACAAGCTGACCGCGAAAGTCGACGGCTGCCCCGACGATATGTTGATTGCGCTGATGATGTCGCTCTACTGGAGGGGGAGGTTCTGGCGGGACACTAGTGGGAAATATCGACAACGGCAACAGCAGATCCGGGCATTGTCCCAGTTCCATTTCCTGCTTTAATTAAAATAACAAGCGAATTCTTTTTATTTTTGGCTATAATTCAAGACATAAATTTCGCGCTTGCACTTTTCTAGGATTTCTACTGCCAAATGCAGTTCACTCTTGTCAATTTTCACCACATCCACTCCCCCCAATGTCCACCAATCCATTGTCTTTGAACCAACACGAATCTTGAGCATAGCAATCAAAGCATTTGTTTCCTCTGCAGTTTTTGGGGGATTAATTAAACGTCCAAGCGTCACATGATCCGCAATAGAAAGCCAAATACTTTCGTCAACTTGCACAGAAAACGTGTCAGTTTTTCCAAACGAATTTCTCAAAACATGGAAAAGCCAGGGTTCTGTTAGACCGTTGGGGTGTTTGATTTTTTCAACTTTCTGTCCAGGGGCTATTAAATCTGTAAAAAGCATTAGTAGTGATTTGAAAACTGGTCAACACGACTCTCGGGCTTTTGTGATTACGAATAAAATTAGACAATGACGCATCGTATGTCTCGTACTTTTGCCGATATGCAAAAACAATAATTAAAAAGCCAAAAATTATTTATTATTTTCTCAAATTCAAAGGCAAAGCAGACACAAAATGCCCAAAACCCGAGACAACTCCCCCATACGAAAAAAAGACTTTGTTGCAGAAGAACAACGACGCATAGAGCAACGCAAATGCGACTACAAGCATTGCTCTGGTGTTGGAGGAGGCGGTGGCAAGTGCAAAGGAGAAGTGTCCAAAGGTGATGATTTCGATATGTATCATTGCGTTGAATGCGGCGATCTATCTTGGGTTAGCAAAGGAAATTCATGTGAAAGATGCGGAGACCACTACTGCGCAATTGATTGGCAACACACATTTTTGTTTTTCGATGAATGTCAGGAAACAACTCCTCCTTTTGACGAAGGCATATGCCCAAAAT
>Ga0307376_10003021_pt1 | contig 15929 bp, 6 predicted proteins | sample TR2MG_FD_202536 | JGI IMG/M metagenome (GOLD analysis project Ga0307376, IMG submission 202536) | Soil microbial communities from Risofladan, Vaasa, Finland - TR-2 | ecosystem: Environmental > Terrestrial > Soil > Coastal area > Acid sulfate soil | place: Finland: Risofladan, Vaasa | collected...
TTCCGAAGAGTCATACGGAAGCCCGCCAAGCTCGTCCGGGAAACAGAAGCGAAACGCCTGGCTGATGGCGACCTTCTTCAATTGGAACTTGGGCATCTTGGACCAGAAGGACGTTGGAGCGCCTGCCTTCGTGCGCTGGACTGCCTCGGACCAGTAGACTTCATGCTGGAAGGGCTCCGCCCAGTCCTTCCTGAATATCTCGACGATGGCTCGCATATGCTCTCCCTCTCCTTCAACGCGGGAGGACCAGCCATTGAGGCGGCCCGTTCGATCAGCACGCTTCAAGTAGACCTCATAGCCCACGATGATCGAGACTCGGCGGTAGGAGCCCTCGCCGTAGACCGCAATGTGGACTTCCCTCTTGAACGGGTTGAGGTGGAATGCTTGACAGACGGAAATGAAGTTGAGCTTCTCGGCCTCGGTGAGCTGAGTGGAGAGGTCGACGGTGGCGAGGTAATCGAGGATGGACCGCTTTGGGATGTCTGGGGCGATGGGCAGGGACTCCCGGCTTGGAGCTGGGAATGAAGAGACATTGTGCATCGGAGACCTCCTGAAGGATGTTGCTCCGATATCAATAGACCCTTAGGAAATCCGAACGCAGACTATTACATTCATCAGGCATCCGAGACTCGCTGTTGACGTAGCATGCGGCAACAAGAGTCTTTACCTTCTCTTCCAGGACTCAATGATCTTTGTGCACTCTTTCTGAGGAAGCCGCTGATTGATGGTGACAAGGTATTCGAGCTTGTCGGCGGCGACCGTAGAATCAATGAAGCCATGTTCAACCATAAGCCCAAGAATCCACGGTGTACTGTGGACTTCGAGCTTCTTGGCTTCCGCCTCCCTCCGAAGGCGACCGTCACCTGATAAGACTATGCCTGAGCGATCAAGTGCGTGGAAAACAACCGAACAGTCTGCAAGCGAAAGCTGGGGGCATTGACCCTGAAGAGTACCAATCCTGGCAAGTTGTTCGATTGAGGAAGTGACAACCGCTAAAGCTCCCCTCTCAATGCACTCTGCGAGCGCTTGGGCTTGTTCTGGCGTCTGCACCTCTCGACGGACAAGATCGGTAGTTTCCATGACGCAGGGCAAGCCCATGGCGCAGTCTAGTAGACCTATGTCGATGAGGTCGATGAGGACGTTCGCATCATGAATGAGCAGGCGCATCGTTCAGGAGCCTCTCCTGACGGATTTCCTCAATCGAGGTGTTTGCTAGGTAGGCTGCTTTAGACATGGAGATCAGCTCCTCGGATATTGCCCGATGCAGTAACTGGTCGAAGTGCTGAGGGTTCTCGTTGATCGGATAATCGCCCGGCTCTTTCTTCCTCCAGCCTCGAGTGCTGATTGCTTTGCTGAAAGCCTCATGGGCGTACTCTGAGATGATCCCATGCTGTTTTGCTCGATACATTATGGCCTGCATGGACATGCCGTATTGAAGCTTGAGGTTCTTGAGTTCGAAGAAGGAGATGTCCGATCGCTTCGCTCCGAGCTCCTTGATGAGCACATCCCGCGGCATCAAGAACGCGCCGCCGAAAGAGTGACAGAGCTTCTCCATCTGGGATGGTTCTAGGGCTGGGTCAAAGGAAAGACAGAGGTGGGCAAACTCATGCAGCGCAGTGAGGCGCTTGCGATCCGATGGCGCCGCTCTGTTGAGTACAATGAACGGAGCTCCGTCGGCCTTGCCTGAAAGGCCATCGAAACCATCGGGCGCATCAAGCTCGACGACCTTGATCCCATGTTCTTCTAGAAGATCCACGATAAAGGTGACGGGGCCTTCTTTGCCTACCTCCCAGCGCTCCCTTAGCTCGAGCGCGGCAACCTCGACATCTTCCGGGGAGGCGATGACTCTTACCGAGAATTGATCTTGGGTTGATGCGGTAGGGGGAAGGAACGACTCAAGCTCTATGTACCGTTCGATCTCGTCTTTGACTCTGGCTTTGATCGAGTCGACCTCTTTCTTGCCAAGGGCGGCCTTCTTCCTAAAGTTCACTGCTTCGAGAGCTATCTCGTGTTGAGGAAAGAAATAGTCAGGCTTGACCGAAAGTGCATCGGACAAGGAAATGAGTACGCTGCTATCGGGTGACATGAGATCGTTCTCGTACTTGCTGATAGCTTGCTTTGAGATCCGCTGCCCCATCTTGACGACGAGCGCGTCCATGGACAGTCCAGCCATGATCCGTGCTGCCTTGAGGCGCTGACCGAATGAAGTTGCCATTGCGGTACCCCCTCTGTAGACAAATCTACACCACAAAACTTGACTTGTCTACCTAGAATGGATACCATTTCACTAGCTCGTCGAGCTAGACCCATCTCACTAGAGGAGCCGCATATGGCTACTAATCCGCCCAAGGGCGACGGTCATCGCAATGGTGCCGTCAAGGACCGCTCCCAGGTTCAGAATCCCAAGAACGGGAATTGGACCAAGCGGGACAGCGACTCTGGCCAGTTCATGGACCAGAAGTCCGACGGAACCCCCTTCAAGGGAGTTCGCAAGGAGAAATAGGCTCCTCTTCCGGGCTTGGACCTCACTTGCAGTGAGGGACCGGCAGCCGTGCCTCTCATTCCATCAGTATGTAGAATGGGCCACTGCAATAACTCGATGAGCGCCAACAGATAACATGGTATACTTCTCCTGCTCTTGCCCTGAACTATCTAAAAAGGAGGGACTCGTTGATCGCACCACCCGAAAACTTACCAATCACCCTTAGGCCTTGTCAGCGCCGCCTAGACACCGGACAGCTTGTTCCTGGAGCACGGCAAAGCCGAGGGAATGTGGACTCCCGAAAGATGGAGCATTTCTTCACTCCAGGGAAGGAACGATGATGCAGGGACCTGTAGACATCTTCAAGTTTCATCGAACGGTGATGGATCAGTATCAAGCCTTCGCCAAGAGCTTTATCGAGATCGACGATCCCCAGATCGAGAAAGCCTTACAGGACGAGGGGCGACTCAAGACGATGTGGCCCGACCCGCTCATTCAGTTCAACCCGGCGTATGAGCCAGGGGAAAGCGTAGATTCCTTGATTGCTGAAGGAGTACTTACGCCTGCAATGGCTCACGTACTCAAGGCCTTCCCGTTACACCGGCATCAGGCAGAGGCGCTCCGACTCGGGACCGCTCGAAAGAGCTTCGTCGTCACGTCGGGCACTGGTTCGGGCAAGTCCCTCACCTTCCTTGGTACTATCTTCAATGAGGTGCTCACGAATCCGGGACCAGGTGTAGTAGGCCTCGTGGTTTACCCCATGAACGCTCTCATCAACTCCCAGTCAGGGGAAATCAAGAAGCACGCCGATCGCTACAAGGCCATGACGGGCGTTGACTTCCCGGTCACTTATGGCCAGTTCACTGGGCAGGAGTCGGAGAATATACGCGACGAGATGCGGCGAAACCCTCCCCATATTCTCCTGACCAACTACATGATGCTCGAACTCATGCTCACCCGGAGTCGTGACAGCTCGATCCGGGGGGCTATCTTCAAGAACCTCAAGTATCTCGCGTTCGACGAGCTTCATACCTTCCGCGGACGGCAGGGCGCCGATGTAGGCATGCTCATCCGACGGATCAAGGCCGAGTGTGAAAACGAGGTCGTATGCATGGGTACCTCCGCGACCATGGCCGGAGGAGCCAGTGCTGCGGAGCGGAAGACTAAGGTCGCCGAGGTTGCGACCACGTTCTTCGGGAGCCCCTTCTCCGCCGATCAGGTAATCGAGGAGTCCCTGCGAGCCATGTCTGGGGACTGGGGCGATCCAGATAGCGTCGAACTCTCCAAGGCGGTTGGAAGGCCATTGGTAGCAGAAACCCGGGACGAGATGATTGCTACCCCCGTGTTCCGTTGGCTTGAGCGAAACATCGCGCTCTCGACCGATGGCGGTCATTACCAACGCGGTCCTGCCAAAACGGTGGAAGAAGTGGCCTCTCTCCTGGCTCTGGCGTCGGGGAAGGAAGCGGGTCGCTGTTTAGAGTATCTTCGCGCCTTCTTCGGGCGGCTGGCGGAAATAAACATCGCGACAGTCCAAGAGAACGAGCAGTTCGGGAAGCGCACGCCGCTTATACTTCCCTTCAAGCTCCACCAGTTCATCGCGCAGTCGGCGTCTATCTGCGTCTCCCTGAACCGAGGAGACGACCGTCTCATCGACTTCGACGGCTTGCCATCGAAAAAGGTCGGGCAGAGTGACGTTCCGTTATTCCCTGTCGTGTTCAATCGCGTGTCGGGCCTGCCCTTCCTCTGCGTCATCAAGAACCGCGTCGATAGTAAGCTAGAGGCGCGTGACTTCAACGATAGCTTTATCCCGGACGAAAGCAAGGAGAGCGTCGAGTTCGGGTACGTGCTGGCGGACGAGAATGCATGGAATCCCGAAGAGGACCTGGCCAACCTTCCTCAGGACTATGTCAAGGAAGAGGGCGGGAAGCTCGTGCTCAAGAAAGAGTACAGGTCCAAGTTCCCTTCCAAGATCCACTATCTGCCCGATGGCACCTATGTCGAGGGAGATGTTACGAGCATCCCCGGCGCGTTCTCCGGTTGGTATCTCCCTGTGGGATTCATCTACGACCCGACGAGCGGTGATCTCTACCATCACCAAACGAGCGAGTATTCCAAGCTATCACGGGTAGGCCTTGAAGGGCGCTCGACAACGACGACGGTCCTATCCCTCTCCATCCTCGAAACCATGGGCAACCTCGGATTCGAGGCATCGGACACCAAGGTCTTGAGCTTCTCGGATAACCGCCAGGACTCGTCCCTTCAATCCGGCCACTTCAACGACTTCGTCATGACTATGCGCCTCCGGTCGGCCCTCGTCCGCGCTCTCGAGGCAGAGAAGCGTATAGGATTCTCCGCTATAGACACCAAGGTATTCGAACACCTCGGCCTCGCCTTGGAAGACTATGCGGCCATCGGAGAGAATGATTCAGTACTCGATGCGCGCTCTCGGGCTCTCCGCTCCGTCATGATGACCCTCATCAAGTACCGTATGGTGGGGGACCTCGGCAATGCATGGCGCGTGAACCTCCCGGGACTCGAGGCATGCGGTCTTCTCAGGATGGAATACGAGAACTGGGACTCCGTTATGGCAGAAGCTGCCTGGAATCACCTTCGCGACGCATGCGCAAGGGCAGGGACTGGGCTTGAGACGATCGTCTACCAGATCCTCGAGACCTTCAGGAAGCTGTCCGCTATCGATAGCGTCTCCTACTTCGACGAAAACGTTATCCGCCAGAACATGGAGCTCTTCAAGAACAACCTGAGCCCCGATTGGTGCCCGGAGGACCGGGAACTCCAAGTCTCCAACTGGCTCATGGCCAAACGGCTCACATTGCCCCGCGGTCAAGGCTATGCCCAATCAATCGGACCTATGAGTAGACTCGGCATCTACGTCCGACGAGAGCTCGGCGCAAATGGCAAAATGAGCACCCAAGAATACCGGGAGTTCATCGACGAGGCGCTCGGTATCATGACAAGGGCTGGCTGGCTCAAGAGCGTGGTGGTCCAGGGTGGTGAAGACGAGCACGCATACCGACTGCGCGCCGACCAAATCACGTGGACGCTCGGAGACGGTACTGTCCCTCCAGACCCGGTATTCAAGCCCAACCTCCGGGGGCAAATACGTAAGCCCAACGCGTACTTCCGCGAGATATACAGGACGTCCATGTACGAGGGACGTATCAAGTCCAGAGAGCACACAGGGCAGATCGACAAGGACGCCCGCAGGGCTCGGGAGGACGCCTTCCGCGCAGGAAAGCTTGCGGCTCTCTTCTGCTCGCCAACCATGGAACTCGGCATAGATATCTCAGATCTCTCGGTGGTGCACATGCGCAATGTGCCCCCGAATCCTGCCAACTATGCACAGCGGTCCGGTCGGGCCGGGCGAAGCGGGCAACCTGCCCTGATATTCACGAGCTGTAGCCGACAATCGGCTCACGATACCCACTACTTCGACGATCGCAACGGCATGGTGAGCGGATCGGTGACCGCTCCACGCATCGACCTCCTCAATGAAGACTTGCTGCGCAGCCACTTCAACGCCCTCTATCTTTCAATAGCCGGCATCCAGGGAGTGGAGCAGGGCCATCTCAACGACGTTCTCGATATTGACGCTCAGGATCTGCCGCTAAGACCTGAGACGAGGGCATCCTTCGCCAATGCGCCTGCATACCTCGACAAGGTCTTGGAGAAATGGGGCCTAGTCGTAGGCGATTTCCAGAGCCGCCTCTCGAAAGCTTCTTGGTACTCTCCCGGCTGGGCGACCCAGGAGTTTAGAGGTATGGAGGGGCGCTTTGCCCATGCTCTGGATCGGTGGAGAAACCTCTACAACCAAGCGAAGCGCCAGATTGAGAGTGCCCGAAGGATCATCGACAATACCGCAATAAAGGACAAGAGCCCCGAGAAAAGGGAAGCGAATAGGAATGAGATCCTCGCCAAGAACATGAAAAGCCTTCTCCTCAACCAGTCGAGCGATGACTCCTTCTCGGAGTTCTATAGCTTCCGCTATCTGGCAAGCGAAGGATTCCTGCCCGGATACAACTTCACCCGCCTGCCTGTGCGGCTCTTCCTGGATGTGGACAAAGGCTCGCAATCAATAAGCAGGGATCGCGTCCTTGCTATCAGGGAAATGGGGCCTGAGAACCTGATCTATCATAACGGTTCCAAGTACAAGGTCACCCGCGCTCAGATCCAGGAGACGGCCAATGAAACGGAGGAGGCCACGGTATGCATGGCATCCGGCTATATCCTCATGAATGCCGAACAGGCACGAAATACAGACCCTTGGACCAGCGCCCCTCTCGAAGGCCTCACTACCCATGTGGCCAACCTGCTCGCGCTGCCTGACGGGATAGCCGAGAATGTCCAGCACATCACGTGTGAGGAGGAGGAGCGCCAGCGTCTCGGCTACCAGATAGACACCTGGTTCCGCTACAACGGCGATGTGGGAGAGCTCAGCGAGATTCGCTTGATGGGGGGCGACGATGTCCTGCTCAGGATGCGCTACATACCCTCGGCTGAGCTTGTCTACGTGAACTCGAAGTGGCGCATCAACAAGGACGAAGGCTTCGTGCTCAACCGGGTCTCTGGGCACTGGAAATCCCATGGATTCCGGCAGAGCCTCGCAGATGGCAAGGAAAAGAATACGAAGATGAAGCTCGATGATCTCAAGGTCGTCAAGCTTTATACCACCGACACCGCAGACGCCCTCTATATAGAGCCGCTCAAGGTCCTTGAGCTGGACAGCGATGGGCGCATCACCCTCCAGTACGCACTCAAGACGGCGGTCGAACGAGTGTTCCAGGTGGAAAGTTCGGAGTTGGGTATCACACCCATTGGTGATCCCGACAGCCCCAACCTGCTCATGTACGAAGCCTCTGAGGGCAGCCTCGGCGTGATGGCCGCGATGGTTCGGGAAAAGGATGCATGGCAGCGGGTCGTCGACGAGGCATGGAATCTGTGTCGCTTCGAAGATGAAGACTACCGTGACAAGGCAAGCTATAAGGATCTGTTGAGCTACTACAACCAGCCCGACCATCCGGTGATCGACCGCTTCCTTATTCGACAAACCTTGGAAAGGCTCAGAAGCGCTCGGGTAGAGGTAGGCGCGAGTGAGGCCGGCACCTACGAGGAGCAGTACCAAAGATTGCTCGAAACGTATGACGGCTCGAGCTCGACCGAGAAGAAGTTCCTCGACTATCTCTACGGGCATGGGCTTCGCCTTCCTGACGAAGCGCAACGCCGCATACCGGGCCTGTACTGCCAGCCTGACTTCTACTACGCGTCTGGTCCGGGAAAGAATGCCTTGCCCGTCCATGTGTTCTGCGATGGGACGCCCCATGACACACAAGGCGTCAAGGACAAGGACGACCGGCAGCGAGAGGCCATCTACGACCTTGGGCAGGATTACATCGTGTACTATTACAAGGATTCTCTGGACGGGCTCGTCGCCAGCAGGCCTGACATCTTCCGCAAGGTTCGGTAATGACCATGGAATATAAAACTGGGACTCTCGTGCGTGCCCGTGGACGAGACTGGGTAGTGCTTCCTTCCGAACGGGACGACCTCCTCAGGCTCAAGCCCTTGGACGGACGCGAGGAAGACATCGCTGGCATATTCTTGCCGCTTACGAAGACAGGCGACATACGACCTTCGCAGTTCGAGCCACCAACGGCAAGAGACCTTGGTAGCGTGCGCGCCGCCAGGCTGCTCTTCGACGCATCCAGGCTGTCCCTGCGGTCGGCGGCAGGCCCCTTCCGCTGTGCCGCAAAGCTGAGCTTCAGGCCCCGTAGCTACCAAATGGTTCCTCTCATCATGGCTCTCAGGCAAAAGGGGCCGGTGCGGCTCCTCCTGGCAGATGATGTCGGCGTAGGCAAGACCATCGAGGCTTTGCTCATCGTCAAGGAGCTCCTGGAGCGGCGCGAGATATCGCGCTTCGCCGTTCTCTGCCCACCTCACCTCTGCGAGCAGTGGCAGGCCGAGCTCAAGGAGAAGTTCGGCATAGACGCGGTCATACTGCGCACCGGTACCCAGGCAGGCCTCGACAGGCAGGTACCGGGCGATGAGAGCGTATACGAATACTTCCCCTACCAGGTCATCAGCATCGATTATATCAAGTCCGACAATCGCTACTCGGTGTTCGTGTCTCAGGCGCCGGAACTGGTCATCGTGGATGAAGCCCATGCCTGTGCCAAGCCAGAAGGTGCCCACGAGAGCCAACAACTCAGGCATCGCCTCGTGACCGAACTCGCCCGGAAGAAAGACCAGCACTTGATCCTCGTGACCGCCACGCCCCACTCGGGCAAGGAGTCTGAATTCAGGTCCATCCTCAGCCTCCTACGGGATGACTTCGCTACTATCACTTGGGACTCGGACGAAGGTGGCGCGGCTCCCGGCAAGCAGGCTTTCCGCGCCGAGCTGGCCAGGTACTTCGTCCAAAGGAAGCGCGAACACATAGCCGTGTGGATGGGCGAGCGCACGCCCTTCCCCAAGCGGACAGCCGTGGAGTTCCCCTACGAGCTTACTTCCGCCTACCAAGCCCTCTACGACGACCTCCTCCTCTACACGTCCAGGATGGTGGCGCGAGCGGTCAAAAGCGAGAACCAACGGCGCTTCCGATACTGGTCGGCCCTGGGCCTGCTTCGAGGTATCATGTCCAGCCCCAGCGCCGGAGCCATCATGCTTGAGAATCGGGTATCGGGCATGGAGGTGCCCAAAGATGCCGATGAGAGCAGCACAGAGAATCCTCACTTCGAGCGGCCTGAGTCCACGGATGACGAGCTCCCGACCCCGCTCCTCGAGAAGGCTGATTGGAGTGCCGAGGATCGCGCTGCCTTCGAAGCCTTTGCTGCGCGCCTCCGTGCCCTGTCCGCTGAGGGGGCCGACAGGAAGCTCGAGTCCTGCCTCGTCCAGATCAGAAAGTGGCACAAGGCAAGCCCAAGCTACAGTCCTATAGTCTTCTGCCGCTTCATTGAGACCGCCAAATATGTAGCCGAGAAGTTGTCAGATGCGCTTGGAAAGAACGCTCTGGTGGAATGCGTGACCAGCGAGGACCCCGACGAAGTGAGGAGAGACCGCATCGCCAAGATGGCTCCGGAGCTGTCAGGCAAAAAGCTTCGGGTTCTCGTGGCTACTGATTGCCTCTCCGAGGGCATCAACCTCCAAGGCCTCTTCGATGCTGTGCTCCACTACGACTTGCCATGGAACCCCAATCGCCTTGAGCAGAGGGAAGGCAGGGTGGACCGCTTCGGCCAAATGAGGGAGGAGGTCCAGACCTGTCTCCTCTACGGCAAGGACAATCCGATGGACCAGGTGGTGCTCAAGGTGCTGTACCGCAAGGCCCGCACCATCCGCGACAATATAGGCGTGAGCATCCCCTTCCCGGAGGACTCCAAGGTATTCCTAGATACCATCTTCAAGGCAGTCCTCGCCGAGGCCGAAAAGAAGCAGAAGCCCGTCTCCCAGATGGAGCTCTTCGCCCTTGATGATCTGGTACGCTCCGAGGAAGCCCTCGACCAGCTGATCACAGTCACCGAGCGCAAGGAGGCAGCCTTGCGCTCGATATTCGCGCAGAACGCCATCAAGGCCCAGGACATCGAGGACGACCTCGCAGTTGCCGACGAAGCAGTTGGCCGTCCGGAAACCGTGTGCAGGTTTGTCGTCTCTGCCCTGGATCAGCTCTTCGGCGTGGCACCGTACAAGCTTGATGCCAAGGAACTCGAGCTAGAGCTACGGCGCGCGGCGTTCCCGGACAAGATCAAGCCGTGGCTGGAAGCCGCCAGCGGAAAGGATGGGGCTAAACTGGCGTTCCAGGCTCCAGTGAATGAAGGCTATACATATTGGGGCCGCAACCACGACGCGGTGGAGGCTCTCTGCAGGACTGTGCTCGCCGAATCCATTGACCCAACCAAGAGCCTCCGCAATGCCGCCCGAGCCGCAGTAGTCCATTCCTCCGCAGTGAAGGAGCGCACGGTCATCTTCATCCTCCGTGCCCGCCATGTTATTGAGGACCTCCGATCCAAGAGCACGCTTGTGGCCGAGGAGGTCCTACTCCATGGCCTCGCCGGGATCGAGAGAAGACCAGTCGCGCCCGAACTGGTCAACGAGCTCATGGACAAACCCGCGATCATAGGTGACCTTCCTCGCTCAGTACAGGAAGCGCAGCTGGCCCGTGAACTCGCCATGCTTGCCCAACTGCGGCCTTCCTTCGATGCCTTGGCTTTCGCGCGGGCCGCGGAGCTCATAGCCCAGCACGAGCGATACCAGAAGGCGCTGGGAACCGAATCCAAGAGCGGGCGCTACAAGGTGGTCGAACCGGTCATTCCCATGGACATCCTCGGGCTCTACATCTTCGTATCCGGAGCTCAATCATGAAATATGAATCGCTGTCCTGGGAGGGCTCGCTCATCGGAAGCGAGACTCTGGAGAAGATACGCGACGAGAACGCGCTCCCCGGCCAAAAGCCCGCCGACTTCGGCCTAGATGGCAAGGTGCGTGACGAAATACTCGAGGCCTGGGCATTGGCCAAAGCCCAGTGGCAGACCTTCACTGCCCGACGCGCACGAGAGGATCTCAAGGACCAATATGGGACAAGCCGCACGCGGGTAGCATGGGTCATGCCCTTCCTCTCCCTCCTGGGCTACGAGCTGGAGAACGCATCCGCCGTCGAGATAGCCGGTAAGAGCTACGCCATCAGCCATCGGGCAGTGGGAAGGGTCTGCTCGGTGCACATCGTGGGCTTCACGGAAAGCCTGGACAAGAGGCGGGAAGGCTCAAAGGCCAGCCCCCACAGCCTGGTGCAGGAATACATCAATGTGAGCGACACGCTCTTCGCCTTGGTGACCAATGGCCTTACCCTGCGGCTCCTTCGGGACTCAAGCAGGCTCATCAAGCTGTCGTACCTCGAGTTCAACCTGGAGAGGATCTTCGAGGAGGAGCTCTTCTCGGACTTCGCCCTTCTCTTCCGTCTCCTCCACATCAGCCGCTGGCCAAGGAATATCGACGAGGCCTCCGAATGCCTCCTCGAGAAGTACCACCAGGACAGTCTTGAGAATGGGAGCCGCATTCGCGAGCGGCTGTCCAACGCGGTGAAGGAGGCAATTGTTGGCTGGGCCGACGGCCTTCTCGCCCATTCCGATAATGGAGCCCTCCGTGATGCGATCACTGGGAAACGGGTGTCGCCACGGGAACTCTATGACGCCCTCCTCACCTTGATATATCGCGTCCTCTTCCTCCTCGTGATCGAAGAGCGGGACCTAACCCATCCTGCGGGAGCCGATAAGGGCCTGAAGCGTCTATACCAGGACTACTACTCCCTCATGGCCCTCCGCGCCCGGTGCAGGAAGGTGAGAAGCGAGGAGGGACGCTTCAACGACCTCTGGGCTACGTTGATGGATTGCTTCAGCCTCTACGAAGATGGGGAGGTGGCCGCAAAACTGGCCTTAAAGCCGTTGGCGGGCGACCTCTTCTCGCCCGAGGCCTTCAATCTCCTGCGAGGTCTCTCACTAGACAACCACGCCTTCTCGGCCGGCATACAGCTCCTGGATTCCTACGATGACGAGAAACGTGGCGTACCTGTGCGGGTGAACTACGCAGCCCTCAACGTGGAGGAGTTCGGCTCCATCTACGAGGGACTCCTCGAGTTCGATGCGAGCATAGAAAGGACAGCCGATAGCCTGCGATTCTCCTTCACGAAAGGTGATGACCGGGGGAAGACAGGTAGCCATTACACGCCCGAGGAACTCGTGCAGCCTCTCATCGAGCATGCCCTGGAGCCCCTCATCCAGAAGTGCCTGCGCGACCCAGCGACGGGTCGCGAGGAGGCTGACGCGGAGGCAAGGCTTCTCGATCTCAAGATATGCGACGATGCCTGCGGCTCGGGTCACATCCTCCTCAACGCCGCCAGGCGCATTGCCCTGGAACTGGCACGGCTTCGTACCAAGGCGGACAATCCCGATCCCACGAGCTACCGCAAGGCCTTGCGCGAGGTAATCGAGCGCTGCATCTACGGCGTGGACTTCAACCCCCAGGCAGTGCGCCTCTGCAAGGTGGCCCTGTGGCTGGAGAGCCACAACCCCGGCGAATCCCTGGGCTTCCTCGACCACCACATCAAATGCGGCGACAGTCTCGTCGGCCTCACGAAGGCTGAGGACCTCCTCGAAGTCATCCCTATCGAGGCTTTTGCGTCCCGCGACGGGGACGACAAGGACTACGCTTCGCAGCTACGGGCGAAGCACAAGGAAGAATGCACGACCGAGCTTGCGATGCAGCACATGAGCGACTGGCGAGGCCAGATTGGGGACAGCCTCAAGACGGTGATCGAAACCCTCAGGACCGTCTCGGGAATGCCCGATTCGACTCCACAGGAGGCGGCACGGAAGAAGGAGCTCTACCTCCACGTCACATCAGGAGAAGCCTGGCGAAAGCTCAAGGCCCTTGCTGATGTCAGACTCGCGCCGTTCTTCACCCCCAAGAAGCCAGCCAACGCGACCGCGACTGAGAAGATTTATAGAGACTTCCTCAACGGCCGAGACGATATAGAAGGTCATCCCGTCGCGGAAGAAGCCGAGCGGGCATCTGAGCGACGGCACTTCTTCCACTGGTTCCTCGAGTTCGCTGAGGTGATGCAGGCAGGGGGCTTCGATTGTTTCCTTGGAAACCCGCCGTTCCTGGGAAACAGGAAACTGAAAGGATCCTTCGGTGCTGATTATCTTGACTATCTCACGTACGCCTACGCACCAGCGGGTGCTATAGATCTCGTTGGCTATTTTGTGAGGCGTAACTATGATCTTCTCCAACAAGATCGGGCTCTCGGTACGCTGGCGACAAACACACTAGCCCAAGGCGGCACGCGCGAAGGCGGACTCGAAGTGATTCAGAAACAGGGCGGCACAATTGTTATGGCTGTTCGGAGCAGGACATGGCCGGGGGCTGCCGCGGTCTCGGTAAGTCTCGCTGTGATCTATAAAGGGTTATGGAATGGGAGATGCATGCTTGATTCCAAACCTGTCTCATACATCTCTACCTACTTTGATGACCAGCTCACAATAGGTAATCCCTTCCCGCTTGCAGCTAATGCCGATAAGAGCTTTATGGGATCTGTTGTCCTTGGACTCGGATTCGTTCTTGATCCTGACATGGCACAGGAGCTAATTGCCAGAAACCCCAAGAATGCAGAGGTCATTCTCCCCTACCTAAATGGGGATGACCTTAACTCAAGGAGCGATCAGAGTCCAAGTCGCTGGATAATCAACTTCAGAGACTGGCCGCTTGATCGAAGCTCTGCTCCCTCAGACTATGTTGGTCCTGTAGCTAGCGATTACCCCGAATGCCTTAGTATTGTTGAACGCTTGGTAAAGCCACAGCGCGCATTAGTAAATCGAGAAAAATACCGTAACATATGGTGGCAATACGCCGAACCATGCATGACTCTTTATCGAACCATTGCGCCGTTGAATCGCTTGATGGTTGTGGCTCAAGTCACGAAGCCTGTCGCATTTGCCCTTGTTGATACTCGCAAAGTTCTAGACGCAATGGTCATCTGCTTCGCCTTACCATGCTTCTACCAGCTATCAACAATGCACTCAGTATTCCATGGCGTATGGATTTGGAAGTACTGTACAACTCTTGAAACAAGAATCAGGTATACCCCAACTGCTCTCTTTGAAACCTTTCCATTCCCTGAAGGCATGGAACTGACTGGAGCTCAGAATGAGTCCTCAGAGTTGGTATCGAATTCAAAGCATTCCCAACTTAGGCTAAATAGCCTCGGTGAAGAACTAGACGCACGACGAAAGGAGATAATGGTTCGTCTCCATATTGGGCTCACGAAGCTCTACAATCTCTACCACAAAGTGGAGCTGAATGCCGCGATGGTAAAACAGGAATCGAAATGTCCCGACATTGATGCTAACTGGGCTGTACCGAAGGTCCTCGCCCTGCGCGACATCCACAAGGCAATAGACGAGGCCGTGCGCGACGCCTACGGCTGGAGCGACCTGCCCCTGCAGCACGGCTTCCACGAGCTTGAGTTCCTGCCGGAGAATGACCGCGTACGCTACACGATCTCGAATGATGCGCGAAGGGTCATCCTGAGAGAACTCCTTGCCCTCAACCATAAGCGGCACGCCGAGGAACTGGCTGCAGGGCTCGTGGATGAGAAGGGGAAGGTTATCAAGAAGAAAGGCGAGGCAGCAGCAGAACCCAAGAAGCGGGGACGGAAGAAAGCAGATAGCAGTCAGCAGCCTGAGATATTCTCGTAAGGGACTAACAAAGCTCCAGGCAGAAAGAGGAGAGAACAGCCATGGCTCCAGAACCGAAGACTAGTTCGACCTGCTGGTTCGTGGGGGCATCCTACGGACGTACGAGGGACCAGACCCCGCGCTTCATCGCCGAAGGCATCTGGGAAAATGGATACGATGACAAGTATATCGACCTCGTCAAGTCCATGAGGCCAAACGACCTCATAGCCATCAAGGCAGCCTACACTCGGAAGAAGGATGTGGGCTTCGATGCGCGCGGCAACTCCGTCTCAGTCATGGGCATCAAGGCTATCGGCACGATCCTGGAAAATCCCGGAGACGGCAAGCGCGTCAAGGTGGCATGGAAAGCGATCGAACCCATACGCGAATGGTACTTCTACACCTATCAGAGGACCGTGTGGAAGATCGTCCCCGGAGCCTCATGGCACAATGACGCCCTCATCGCCTTCACCTTCGAGAATGAGGCACAGGATATTGACCGCTTCCGCAATGATTCCTATTGGCGTCAGCGCTTTGGTGACATCGCCGCTGCTGATAAGAAGTTCGCCTGGACAGTATTCTACGAGGCTATAGCCAACGCCCTTCTCACACACAAAGCGGACAGGGAAAGGCTTGTGCGGGAGCTCAATGTCTTCGCCTCCCAAGTCAGCTTCATGGCCTATCTTCACGATGTGAATGAGCAGGGCGAGATAGTCCCCATTTCCGATATATGTCCCTTCACTGTCATGGGCATATTCAACCGGGGCATTACCACAGAGAATCGGATTGAAGCCATGCGACGCTTGGCTTCAATACTCGGTGTTTCCGAACCAGTCCCCGAAAGCTTCGATGGCATCCCGGTACTGAACAACCTAATGTCTATGTTCTTCTCCTACGCCGGACAGCGGAAACCCGAGGATATTGACATTCTATGGACTATCTTCGATGAGGCGATCAAGTTAGCGGATGAAAAGGGCGAGGATGCGGACTCTCGCAGCGCCTTTCTTGATGCCTATGACAAGGCCACCCAGGTAGACTGTGTCGGTTGGAACCTGACTATGGGACTTTATTGGATTCGTCCTTGGTTCTACCCCACCCTGGATAGCCGCTCAAAAGCATACATCACCCTCAAGTTAGGCCTGACCATCAGCTCGAAGGGTAAAAACGACCGTCCGAACGCGGGGGAGTATACAGCTCTCATGGATACCCTT
>Ga0307376_10003025_pt1 | contig 15917 bp, 28 predicted proteins | sample TR2MG_FD_202536 | JGI IMG/M metagenome (GOLD analysis project Ga0307376, IMG submission 202536) | Soil microbial communities from Risofladan, Vaasa, Finland - TR-2 | ecosystem: Environmental > Terrestrial > Soil > Coastal area > Acid sulfate soil | place: Finland: Risofladan, Vaasa | collected...
ACTGGACACAAGAACAATTAATGTATCACATAAGTCTTTGGCACGTTGGAATAAACGGATATGCCCACAGTTTAAAATATCAAAACTACCTGCTGTTATAATTCGTCTAAATGGTTTCAATCCCATAATATCATTCCTATTCTAAAGAAGTATCCTTGTTTTTCTACTGGAAATTTTATATCAACACCAAATGGTTTTAGTAATCGAACAACATCAATACCACATCCTTCTATTGGTGTAATAGCTAACTCTGGCTTTGAACAAGGGCTAGTGCATGAAGGACAAAGCTTACAGCTACCAGCCCCAAGACAAGTAATAAACACATGTCCTGCATCTAATAATTCTTTTCTTTTCTTTCGTAAGCATTCGGTTATTTCTAAACTTGAAAACTTCCCAAGTTTTTCCCAATTTGATGTAGAATCTATTATAAATTTTTTATATATAATTAAACCATAACGATATTTTGGTAATGTTTTTTTAAAATGTTTTATAGATGGCAAACATGGTGGACATTGGGCTGATTTACCATATCGTTTACATGAACGACACGCTTCACGAACTTTTGTATTAAAATAGTGTTTTAATGTATATGGTTGAAATTTTATTTCTATCATAACATTCCCCCAACAATGATTTCTTCAATGTTTATATTATTAGGTAAGGTGATAATTTTTTCTAAAGCTTTCATAATATCTTTTGGGGAAACCAATTGTGGATTAACTCCAGTAATATCAACTCGACCTGGACAAATCATAGAAGAATAAATTCCCTTTTTATTAAACTCTAAATTTATAGATTTATTCAATGCTCGTAATGCAAACTTACTCATTGTATAAACTGATTTATTTGGTGCAACTGTGAACGACCTAGTAGAGCCAAGATGTATAATTCGCCCATATTTTTGTATCTTAAAAATAGGAATTGCCATTGTTGCTATTAAACATGCGCCTTTAATGTTTGTATCAAAAACTGAATCTATATCTTCAGAAGTGTATTCTAAAAATGGTTTTAGTAAAACAACACCAGCACTATTAATCACAACATCAATGCGCTTCCATGCCAGTAAAAAATTAGATATTACAGCTTTAATATCCTGTTCATTGGTGATGTCGCATGGCATTGATTTAAATTTATCTTCCTGAATTATTTTGGCTGTTTTACTACACACGTAAATATTATGCTTGTCTTTTAAAGCGTCTGCTATTTCTTTTCCAATACCCTTTGTTCCACCAAAAATTAGTATGTTCATTTTTTCCACCATATTGAATATATGTTTTTTATAATATTCCAATCTATTCTGTCACATATGACCCAACACATCCAAATAGGCAACATCATAATCATAAGAAGAAGGAGTAGAAATATAATCACTATTAATACAATTATCTGATTAAAGTCCATCATTACCTTTCTAAAGCACCCCTGTGATGCCTTGATTTATCGTTTCTACAGGGCAAATTTCAATTATAATAGTTAAAGACGGCTCGATGTATGCCCTAAATATGCTCTTTTTTTCTAACATATTGATACTCTAATAGTTATACCGATTTTCAGGATTCTCAAGCTTTTCGATGATTTCTTCAATTCCTATCTGTTTAACATCGGCTAAAACTTGGTCAATTGGAACAGCAAAGGTTTGAGCAATTAAAAGGCAAATACGTTTTTGTAATAATTCATTTCTTATCATTAGATTCCTTTTTTTTGCTTCCAATAATTTTTGCTAAATTAACAACAAGACGTTCTTCATGTAAGGCTAAATTTTTCATAACTCTTTTAACATTTATTTTTTCATTATTTTCAATTTTTATTAAAAGTCTGTCTAATCTTGTTGAGGCTGGAGTAAAAAGAATATGAAGTAATTCGTGAAGAATTGAATCTTCTAATTCATCAATTTGTTTATTAAGCTTGGGATTAATCACAATATTAAATTTTCTCTTATCATATTCATAAGTTACTGCTGCACAGGTTTTAATATTTTTATTCATCCTTATACTAACATTCCAAGAACGTGGTATGTTCAAGAGTTTTTTATAATGATAAAATAACTTTTTAATTGTGGCTCTGTATTCAGGAGTTATCATTATTATGCCTTATTAAATGGTTGTAAAATTTCACGTATTTCTTTTCGAGCATCTTCTTGATTAATTTGCGAACCATCATCTATCATTTTGAAAAATGTAGAATAATCAATTTTTGGAAAAACATTAATTCTGCTTAAAGGTGATACATTATAAATATTAACGTTGTTCATTTCGACTTCAAATGGTTTCCAGAGTTTATTTAAATGTTCATCATCTTTGTTATAAAAAGATGTGTTATATTCACCACTTTCATTTCTGCCTACACCTGTACATGGTTTTCCTTCATAATCTCTATATTGACCTGCATTCGGTATATCCTGATAAAAATGAGTACGACCATGTATTTCACCACAATCAAAACCTAAAAGAAATATTTCTTTAAACTCTAATTGAATTGCTACATTAAGAGCAAACGCACCAGTTAAAACGCCTGAATATAATCCTTGTTTTAAACTTTCTTTTCCATGATAATGACCGCTAGTTTGTAAAAGAATTAATCCTTCGTGTTTTGAGCAAGGTAAAGCACCATCTATTTTATTACCAATGTGTGTATCATAACGACCAATAACTAATGGGTGTTTTTTGAAGAAATCAAATCTATCTCGATAACAAGTCCAATCTCCAAACATGGCGATTGTTGAATTAAAAAATTTGATATTATCATTAATAGAAAAAGTTATTTCTTTATCAAGATAAACTGGCAATCTATTTGCCATTCCATCTAAAATACTTGCCCCACTAGCTAATATAATACATCTATTTTGCATCTGCTGGTTTTTCCTTTGATACTTGAACATTAGGGTTAATCTTGACCGCCCCTGGTTTTGGTGGGTTTAATCTTTGATGAATATTTTTAAGTACCCAATCAATTTTTTGAGAATAATAATTAACTAATTCTGGACTAAATTTCCCATCACCATTTAATTCTTTTTCAAATCGTCTTCGTTGATGGCGATTCATATCATTTCCTCTACGCTTTAAATCTTCCTGAATAAATTTTGTGAATTCAGAGCCAGCTTTAATTAGCCTATAGTACATCTGCTGTTTTTTAAGCTCTTCCCTTTGTTTAACTTCATTTTGCTTGTTTTCTAAATACACTTTAATTTTTTTAAACATCTATATCTCCTTTATTGAACTGAATCTTGTAGATAATTAATATTTCCAAAAGCAACTAAATTTACATAACAAGGATTATTATAATAATCGCCAACTAAAAAAATTGGAACATTACGACATCCACAATAGTCTTCGTGACTATAAATATATTTATAGTCTTGTTTAGACAATCCATTCTCTTTTAACCAATTGTCGGCTTGTTTAACATCTCCAGCAATAATTAATCCACTAACCATTAGACCACCTGTAGTTTAGTTATATCATTTTCTTTTGTTACGTTCCAGATATTATTTGAATAACTCGCTAATACAGTTGAGTGGTCGATAACAAAAATAGATTTGTTTCTGCCTTCCTCGTTTAATAATTCGGCAACGCTATCTCGAAATTTTTCATCTGTATAGCAGAATAGTTCATCTAAAACCATAACGCCTAATATTCCGTTTTTAACGCCATACTTATTGCTTATCCATTTATTTAATCCAAAACAAAGTGGTAAATTTGCCCTAGTCTTTTCACCACCAGAAAGCGAAGAATAATTAATAGTCTTGTCTTTATAAATAACCTGTAATCCTAACTTGTTTCTTTCTAATCCACTTTTTATCTTTGATGTTGGAGAGAACTCAACAAGAAATTCTCCTCTACTTACTTCATAACAATAGTGTTTTATTGTTTCGTTTATTTCGTTAACAAATCTATCTAAAAGTAATGGGCGTATACCTTTATTGCTAAAAGCATTAACCCAAAATTCATAAATTGTTTTATTTTTATTTAAAGAATAAGTTTTTGTTTGTAGGTCTATAAATTTCTGTCCTAAAACTAATATTTCATCCTCTATTGCTTTCTTCTGCAATAGTTTATCATTTATGTTAATGTTCTTTAACTGGTTAACTAAAGTTAACTCTCGTTGGTTAACCAAGGTTAACTGTTTTGAAAGATTAGTCTTATTTGCTTCGGCTTCGATTTGTATTTTTAAGGCATTATTTCTTTCATTTTGTTTCTCTTTAATTCTTAACTCAAATTCTTTCCGCATATGTTCATAGTTATAAATAAGTTCATTTTGTTCAGCTTCTTGGTCATATAAAGAATCAAGTTGTTTATCTAATTCAGCAGTATTGCCTTTAATAGATTCAACTAATTTAATAACTTCACTATGTTCATTGGCTAAATATTCGTCTAATTTATCAGCAGATATAATCGCACCACAATATGAGCATTTATTTTCTTGTAAAGATTTAATAATCGCTTCATGCTTTAATATATTTTCTTCAGTTGATAAATTAAACGCTTCAATTGTAATTTTTTCTTTTTCAATTTTATTCTGTTCTTGAATCACTTTCGCTAATTGTGCGTTTGATTCTAGCTCCTTTTTTTCCATTTCAGTTTTCTTAATATCTAATTCTAAAATCTCTTTATCCAAGTCTTCGGTTGATATTGCTGGAATAATTATATTACCTAACGCTTTACCAACCTCATCTATCTGTATGGTAACTTTTTCATGTTCTTCTTTTAATGAATCTTCAATCTTTTGTAAATCAACAATTTGGTCATTTAAATTTTTAAATTGCTCTTCATTCTTCCAAATGCTATTTTTTAAATTTACGCTACTATCTTCTTCTAATCCTATTTGTAGTGTAAGCTCCTTAATTTTTTCTCCCATTAATTTATAGAGAGAATCGTAGGTTTCAAACCCAAGCAAGTTCGTTACAAGATTTGTGGTGTCTGCATCTCCTAATTGAGCTAAAGTTAACAACTGCTCCTGACTAAAATAACAGGCTGCTAAATATGTACTCTTATTGAACCCAAGGATATTATTTTCAAGAAACTCTTGTGATTGGGTCTTGGTCATTCCATCAACTAAATTTTTTTCATCACACCAAATTTCTAATCCCTTTTTAGAGCTTCGAACAATCTTATAAAAGCATTTATCATCCACCAGTTCCAATATGCCAATGGCTTCTTTTTGTTTGTCTGGTCTATCTCTAACCACTTCTGATTTTGATAAGTTCTTTGTTGTTTCTTCAAATAGAATCCAGTATATTCCTTCTCCAGTAATTGAGGTCTTGCCTGTTCCATTTTCTCCAAGCACTAACCAGAACCCATTCTTGAGTTCAATCGTAATTTCTTTAACGGAAAGAAAATCTTTTAAATATATGTTTCTAATTCTTCCATTGAAAAAGGTTTTACTTTCTTGTGTTTTTTCTGTTATATCTTTCTGAATTAAGTCTAAATATTCCTGTGGTTTTTGTTCTTTATCTAACCACTCAACAAGAATATCCTGAAAGGAAGATGATTTAATTCTTTCCTCAAACTTTGCTTCTTCTTTAGTTTCTAATTTTTCAAGACGCTTTAATTCAGGATAATTAAGTTTATGAAAAGTAACTGTCCATGTTTCAGAATCAATAATCCAGCATCCTCTATCTTCATCAACATCGTTCATTGTTAATTGAAGAGGAGAGCCTATTACATAACACATTGGAGATAACTTGCGTGTTGTATGGTCATGCCCAAACATAACAATCCTATTGTTTTTTGCAAGTTTTTTCCAATTAACCCCTTCCATATGAAATTTATGTTTATTAACTAAATCTGGTTGAGCATGAACGACCACAATATCAAACCCTTTATATTTTTCTACATCATCAATGTCGTCATAATCAATAAGCCGAATTGATGGCTTCATGGTAAGCAATTCTCTATCTCTTTCGCTTCTATTTTGAAATGGAGATAAAGCACTGTGCCAAATAGAGCAATCCTTTCTAATTATTTGGTCGTGATTTCCTTCGGTTGCATAAAATTTAATTCCGCATTTCTTAATTTCTTCAAAAAACCAATGAACCATATTCATAACTTCAATAGGAATATTACCTACTGAATGCACTAAATCTCCACCAAATAAAAGAATAGCTTCTTCTTGAATTGTAAGGTCGATAATTTGCTGTAAAACATTTTTTTGTGTTAGTAGTTTTTTAGAAAGGCGAGATTCTGCATCTATAGCTCCGCTATATGTATGAAGATGTATGTCTGAAAATACTATATATTTCAATTTTTCCATTCCTCTGTTATTAAAAAATTTAATCGAGTTACGATTTCTTCATTTGATATATTCGACAAATTTTCGTCTGATTTAATAAGGCTTGCTACTAATTCCCCAAATTTAATTTGTGGATATTTTTTATTATATTGATAAAACAAATCTAATAGTTGATAAAAATCATCCATCTTCTCTCCTCAAGTCTATTTTCTCTTGTTGTCTAGATTTCTTTCGTTTATCCTTTTGAATAATTGTAGCAGGTTTTCTAAACCACTTTTTACGAAGACGTTTATATACTTCAAGTTGGGTTATTATCTTTTTCATTATGTAATTCAACAATTTTTAATGGTTCTTTTATTTAATATATCCCCTTGTTTTTAATTCTAACCACAATTTTGCAAGTGCATTCGAAAGTTTTTCGTCTTTAAAAAATGTTTGTGTATGAATATAACTCACACAACATAATCTTCCTTTGGCGCATGGTTCCAGAACTAATCCATTTCCGTTTAAATTATCAGGTAATTCTTTTAAAATTTCATCTGAAATTGGAGCCGAACAATGATTACCTTTTTTAATGCCTGGGTTTTGATGTAAAAAGTAATAAAAAGTACCACAATAAAAATGCGCTTCAACCCACCAACACGATGATGTTTGAGGGAACCCTTTATTTTTTAATTCTTTGGCGATTTCTAAATCAACTGCATAATTTTCCAAAGCAAATTTCATTATTTTCTCCTTACAGATATTTCCAGCCATTTTTTTCAGCTTTTAATATAGTTCTATATATGATTTCTTTATCTGTCATTTCGTTCTCGATTTTTGTCCTAAATCCAATGGATAAAGGAAAGTTACAGGGCGATGCTCATTACATCCCCAAATTAATTGAACAGGTTCACTCTCTTCTGCTAATGTTTCGGCAAATTCGTCACCTGCGGTTAATGCTCCACCACGAATGATTGTGATTTTGCTTCTATCAAATGCACCCCAATGGTGAAAGTGTCCGTACACTAAAACATCAAACCTATGTTGTTTAGCCCAGCCTAAAAATTTAGCTTTTCCTGCTGATGTTTCAGATTGATTAGGGGCGATATGACGCATATGATAATTCCATCCCCTATTTACAAAATTTAAATAATCTAACTCTGAATAAACAATTTTTAAATTATTTGATTTTATAATATCTCTTGACCAAAAATCTAACATTAAATAAAGCATTAAATCCCAATTAGCATTTGGGTCTGTATTTTTTCCATTAATTCGTAACTCGCCATGATTTCCCTTTACACCATAAAATTCTACATTTAACTTTCTATCTAAAAGAGATAGAATAAGGGTCTGAATAGCTTCAGTTGCATACATAACTTGAAATGGCGGTGCAAACTCTGATACTGTGGCTTGTGTTGAAAATATGCCTAATCCATCACAAATATCACCAGTAGAAATAATCTTAACATCTTTAATTGGTGTTCCCTTAGAAATATATTTATCTATTAATTTTAATAATTCGTAGGTAAATTGTGCCGTCATTTTTTTGAACATGTTTACATCATAAATAACTTCGCCATATTCATTTTTAACTATTCTACCAACGTGCCAATCAGCAAGTTGGATATTTAATGTGTCACCCACTTTTTTACTAGACAATGGAAGTTTGGGATATGGTTTTGCTTTAGCCAGTTCATCTTTTAAATAATTAATCATTCCTGAATAATGCTCTAAATAATTAGGAGCCTTCTCTTCTACTTTAGGAATCGGCTGAACATTAACTAATCCATATCGACGTTTAGCATGGTCTATAGCATCAGGCGACACATGCATTTTTTTCGCTATGGCAAAATATGTATAGTTTGGATTTTCAAGATAAGCTTTTAGCAAAGATAATTTTTCTGGTGTCCATAATAGTTTTCCCATTATTTTTTACCTCTCTCTCGGTCACGTTGTTCTTTTCGTTTTTTAGCGGATGGTTTTATATAATATCTGCGTTCTTGAATTTCTTTAAGAAACCCTTCATTGTTAACTTGTTTTTTAAAGAGTTTTACAGCCTTATCAAATTCAATGTCCGTATTATCTCTAACAATAATTTTAATCATTCTTATATCCTTTTTAGATTATTCCAAATATTCTTAAAATAGCCAACATACCACCAACGCCACTTATAATATTTCCAACTGTACGAACAAACTCTAGTTTATGGTTATGAAGATTTAGCCATAATTCAAATTTGCCTCTAGGTTTATTTTTATAATACTTGTATACATTTTTTATTTTACCTTTTTTCATTGCTTACTCCTATAATATTCTTCAGCAGTTTTGTAATCGTGCTTCGCATAAAGTTGCTCTGCTTTTTCAGCTAATGCGAGATATTTAATGGCGTTGTCGGAATCACCTGCCTTTTCATATTCTTCAGCTTTTTCCATACATCGTTGGATTAAGGGTAGATGGGAAGTATCCATTATCCACCAGTGTCCGAATCAAACGCTATTTTCATTTTCTCATCTATAACAATATAGTGAGATTCTCGAAACGTTCCTGTTCCATAACATAAAGAACATGAATCGCCCTTTATAAATCCTTTTCCTTCGCATTTCCAGCAATGTTGAATTTCTGATTTATCAACAATGGCATATCGTTTATTCTTTTTCATCATCATTAAACCTCACAATTATTTCTGTTGGATGCTGTGCATTATCGAACCCAATATAAACTTGGCTTTCTAATACTTTGAAATCCTCTGTTCGATGAACCAACAACCATTTATTTAAACTACAAAATGTCGATGATTTTTGGTATATTTCAAAACCATTTAAAATAAAACTTTTAATAATTAATTCAAAAAGTTCATCGTAATCATTCATTATATAGTCCTAATTCTTCTAAAAATATTTTAATAGTTATACTATCTACACAAAGACTATGTGTTATTCTTACTTGAGGAAATCCTAAAAATCCAGAGTATCCTTCCAAAGCAAATACTAAGCCGACTAATTCCCCACTTGCACTAAATAAGCCTGAACCAGAATTACCGTAAATACAAGGGGCTTGAACTAATATAGATATACCAGTATAATTAGCAACCACACCTTCGGTATAAGAATATTTATTTCCAAGAGGATGTCCGACAATATAAACTGAATCTTGAACATTAGCCGTTGCTATTTTTGTAATTGGCGTTTTGTCTTTTAAAGGAACACTAATTTTAATAACCGCAAGGTCGTCATAACTATGATATTTAATAACTTCAGCTTTTTCTCTATAATCATTGTTCTCAACATACAAAGTGACCTTATCTTGATTGTTTCCAGCAACGTGGTTATTAGTAAGAATATATGTTTCGGTATCAGTTATTTTAACCACAACACCTGTTCCACTCCAGCATACACCATCATCACCAATTGGGTATGTTAATTTATTTTGGTCGATAGTTTTTCCAGAACAACCAATAATATATACAGTATGGGCTTTTAATTCTTCATATGTAGGCTTGCCTTGAGTTGCTTCAGATTGCGTTGGAGCAGAAACGTCGGCTCTATTTTGGTCAATAATATATCTATTCAATTGCCTAATATCTTCCAACTCATACGCCATTACTTCTAAAATATCAGACATAATATTAAGGCTTTGATTAGTTGCTTCATATAAAATAAATTGAGAATAAACTGTGTCTTGTAAATTAACAACGTCATTATTTAAATTAACAATATCACCCTTTAAATTTTGAGTATACAAAGTATTGCTAAACAGAACTAAAATTATAACTAAACTACAAATAATAGTAATGGCATTATTTTCAAGTATCTGACGAACCTTGCTCATAGTTAACTCACTTTGTTTTTAGTTATAGAGGAACACATTATATTGTATTCAAAAGAGCCATCAGTAATAGTGATAATTAATGTCGGCTTCTTTTTAATATTGGAAGACATTGATAAAATAGATTCTAACAAAGATTTTGTTAGACGAAATGAAGTTTGTCCTTTTTTAGAAGATTTATGAATAGTAAAATTATTATAACTGGCTGGAGAAATTTCTTCTGGTGGAATTCCAAATAAGTTTTCTCGTTTATTCTTTTTCATTAAAATCTCCTTTTGCAAACCTTTTTTGTTTCCTTCCGACGTTTATCTGGTGGCATTTGTTCTGATGAAACCATTTCAAGATTGTGCTTCTTCGATATTTCCCAAAGGGTCTTGCCAATCTCTTTAATGCCGTTTTTACTTCTTGTTTGAAAAACAGGCACAAGAAATTCTGAATTAAAAGCTATAGATTCTATCGACTTACCTGTTTCTGAATCAACCAACGTACAGATATTAACATATTCGTTGTCTTCATTTTTAGTTGGAAGAAGATTCAAATCCCAATAATGTCTTTTAGTAACCCAAATTAAAAAATTACTATCTGTGTTCATAATGCTCCTTTCTTATCTCACTTTAAGTATAGCATACCGATTTATGTTTTGTCAACCTTTCGAGGTCTTCCACGCTTTTTTTTCAATTGTGTATCCTCTTTAATTTCAATAGGTTCTGTAACTTCTGTATTTATTATTAAAGTTTCTTCATCTTCAGATTTAATTAAATCCTCGCATAAAATAAATGGGGTTAATTCTTTCCAGAGTTTTTCTAAGTCTAACTCTGTAATAGTTAACTTAGCAGTTTTGGCTTCGGCAATCGTACAGTATTTATCACCCTTGCCAACTTTGCCTATCTTAGTGTTTTTTATTAATCGTATAACACCCTCGTTACCATCAAAATATGCTTGGCTAATTTGCGCCTGAATACAATTAGATTTATAAGAAGAAAATGCGTTTACTTTATATTCGATAGAAATTAAATCCATGATTTCTGGTTTCTGCAAATATTCCTGAATAGTCGCTTCAAGAAATGATTTTGAAAATTTAGCTCTAGTATTTTTAATAATCTCTGGTTTTAAAATTTCCTCATAAATTTTTATTCCTAAGTGAGTAGCATTGTCCTTTTTAATTGGAAGCCCAACCAATTTAACCTGTGTTCCTTCTTCGTCTTTATAAATATAGGCATAATTTTTCTTTTTGCCTTTGCGTTCTAAAACTAAACGATTCTTTATTTTTTTATTCTTTCCATCTTCTCCAATAACAGGGGATTCCTCAAAAGGAAACATAATATATTCTAAATAATGCTCAATCGTAATATTAAAAGTGTCTACAGGAAATGGAACATTGTCCTTAATAACATCAATAATCTGATTCAAACAATCCTGTACATATTCTCTTGTGTTTATTTCTTTATTATCTGTCATAAAGAAAATACTGTCTGTATCACCATAAATAATAGTAAAGCCGAATTGCTCAACCATTTCTTTTGTCAATTGTTGAATTTGTTGACCCAGCCAGCAGCAATCCCATCCACAATTAGGTGTATGTATTTTTTCAAATAAAGGACTTCTAAAAATACCATATAGTCCATTTAAAAAAATCTTTAAAGTGTATACAAGAGGATTATCTTTATCGTGCTTTTTTAAATACATTCTTTCTTTTAATTTACTAAAAATATATTCCGATAATAAATGCCATTTCGAAACATCATAATATCCTCTTACTTGAAATACGTCATTGCCATGCCAAACTTTTTTACATGCATCTATTTTTTCTTCTGGAATTTCAGCAGGTAAGTTAAACATCGTAAACATGTGTGGATAGAGTGAACCGAAGTCTACACACCAAACTCCATAGGCTTCTTCAATTTGAGGGTCGAAAACATTACCGCCCATTTTTTCTTCTTTTACTTGCTTATCAGAATACGTTGGTTCTGTATTTATAATACGGCAAGCTGCTTTATAAGTTAAGGAAGCAATTGAGCTTTTTATCCACGATAAATCGTATATATATTTTTCATCAAGTAATTCTGCAAATGGCATCCAGTAATAATAAAGCTTTTCAAACATACTTTTAGTTGACATTATATCACTATAAAGATACTTCTTAATTTTTAAAATCTCTTCTTCTGTCCAGACATCTTTATGAAAGATTTTATAATCAATATCACCCTTGACATGTTCTAACTTCATTGTTTCAGCCATACACCTTAATGAGTTATTTTTAAACTTATAACCCATTATTTCACCACGATTCTTATAAGCATATCCCTTTCTATTTCGAAAATTAGATGTTCCAAAAATACACATGCAATCTACTTGAATATATCTTTTATATTCATTCATAAATCCATTATTCTTTAAGATAGGAATATCAAACTCTTCACTATTAAAACCGATTAATACATCATGCTCACTTAAAAGTTTAAGAATTTGATTAGCATCTGTTTGGGCGTTTAAATAATAGCCACTGTTGTATTTAAAAGAATAAAAACCTACCCATTTTACTTTCGCATTTGCTACATAGGTTTCGAAGTTGGTGCGGATATTAATCTCACTACCATCTGAATAAAGAGCAGATGTTTCAATATCGACCACTAATGCCGATGCCTTGATTTTCTCTAAATTATTTTGAATAGTATGGTCTAGCATTTATTAATCCTTTTTATTCGATTAATGCCTTCATTGGTTTCTGGTGCTTCATATATTAAATTAAATCTATCCCCAATTTACATCTTTGTTAATATTAGATTGATGCTCTGCAACTGCTGGCTGGCTCGTTTCCCCTTTAAAATCTATCCTCTTCAAACTACTTTCAACACTCAATCTCTTGAGCCTAGATTGTGCTGTAATAACTAAGGATTGTGCAGATTGGCAATATCTACTGAAGTCTGATAAAAAATTACGTATATCTTTTACAGAATTTCTTGCCTTAGCTTTAATAATATTTGTGTCTGTCGTTTTAACTGTGTCTAACATAGCATATTCTCTACATTCCGTTCCATGTTCGGTTTCTGCAAGAAGACTTTCTAATGCTCCAGCGATAGGGTTTAATTTGGCATAACAGCCACTTAACACATCCATTGAATGAGCAAGGGTGTATTCATCTAATAAATCCGAATTTGTAAACTCTTCAGCAAATACGTCAATCTTATCAAAGTATTTCTGGTTTATTTTATAAAGCTCCATTACGCCCTTTTCAGATGAAATCAATTCTTTTACTTGTCGGCTATTCATTATTTCTCCTTTTTAATCCATCAACTAAATATTTAATTTGAAATTTACAATCAGATAAAGCATTATGTTGTAGTCCTTCAAATTGAAATTTATCTTTATCAATATTTAAACAGTATTCTGCTGAACGTAAATCTTTCCAAACCCGATAAAATATATTATTGTTTATTCCTACTTTTTTTATGGCGTTGTTTAAAATCGGACAATCAAATGAAGAATGTTGCCAAATATAAGCTGCTCCATCTAAAAATTCTAATAGCAAAACTAAACTTTCTTTTAATGGCTGTGGATTAATAAGTAATCCTTTTGATACTATTTTATTTTGTTGTAACCACCAATAAACTGTTGAAGCATTGCATGTTAGCCCATATTTTTCACAATCTGCTGCATCAATGTTTCGTAAAAATGTATCACCAATTTCTCCTGTTTTTTCATCAAAATAACAGGCACAGATTTGAACAATAACAGCGTTTGAATCTGTGCCAAATGTTTCTAAGTCTAACATTACATGGTTCATTATTTCCCCTTCTTTATACTTGTATAGATAAATTAACTTCGTAACTTTGAATCCCTTTACCAACCGCATAAACCTGTCTTATATTTACTGAATCAATTGTGCATTTTGACTTATTTGTAAAATTAATTAAAAATTTTTCTATGTCTGATTCTAATATCTCTTTTAAAGTTCTAATTTCTTTAATATCCATTATTTCTCCTTCTTAAAAGTTATGGAAATTTGAAAATTAAAAATTATAATAACTAATTCTTTATAACTGTAAAATCTATTATGATAAAATAGTGAAAATAACTGAAACTCACTATCAATATACCCCCAATTATTATAAAAATTAATCATTATTTCTCCTTTTATCTTGTGTCAATCATTATACAAAATGCTAATATTATTACCCAGCCAATCGTATCTGAAGTAAAAATATTTGGGCAATGTGCAAATAAATAAGCTATAGACCAAATAAATATCATGATTATTTCTCCTTTTTTATTTTCTTTGGTCTTCCACGACCTTTCTTTTCAATTACAGGAGTTTCTTTTTTTAATTTTTCAATTTTCTGTATTGATTTTGAAACGTCTTTAACTTCCCCAATAATATTAATCTCGTCTTCTACCATAGAAATAATTTTATCATTCTTTGGTGGTTCTCCAGATAAAATCATAGAATCTTTTCCATAAGGTATAATACCCTTTTCCTTTAATTTTTTTGTAATAATATCTTTTTCTTCATCGGTTCCCTCAATAACAAACCTATCTTCAACACTCGGTTTTTTAAATCCAGATTCAGCATAAAATGGAATATGCATATCTGTTAGTTCTTTAGAAGATTTTGAGGAATTAGTTTTATCCATTTTTATTACAACGTCAAACCCAATATCTTCTGGCTTTGTTTCCTTATGAACACCACCATCAGGGTCACAAAACCAATGAACGACTTTAGTATGTGGATTATCTGCTTTTTGACCACGACGCATACAAATAATTTGGTAAGCATAAAATAGTTGAGCATTACCACCTGTTAATCCATCCCTTGTAAAATATGAGCCGATTCCTTTTGTTCTTAACTGCCCTATCCAAACAACAGCAGCTTTGGCTCTATAAATTTGGGCATTAACCACATTATAAAAATTAGATAATGCCATTGGCAAAGCAGCTACGTTCTTTTTATCAAGTCCTCTTTCAACCCCTTCTTTCTTCTCTTGAACAGAAACAGGACATAATCCATTTGTGGAATCAATAACAAAGAGGTCAATAACTTTATCTTTACAAAGCGTTCTAAGGGCTTCTAGTGCCAACTCTGCGTTTTCTGGAGCCTCAATATAAAGGAGAGCATCCAAGTCCACACCAAAGAATTTAAATCGTTCAGTTTCAATTGGCTTTTCAGTATTCACATAACAAACAAGATAGCCTAATTTTTGCGCATGGGCAATAGCCTGTAATATTAATGCTGTCTTTCCTACAGAATATGCACCATAAACAATCGTGTGTCCACTTCTTTTAAAGCCACCCCCAAGAAAGTTATCCAACTCTTCGATTCCTGTTGGAATAACTTTTGCGTCTTCGATATCACTACCTAAAGTAAACACTTCAGATTTATTAGCTTTATTAAACTTTTTAACAGTTTCCATCATTTTTTTTCTTCGTTCACTATCCATTAATTTCTCCTTTTTCCATCTTTAAATAATCTAAAAAAATCTTCTGCATCTAAATGTGCCACTTTCTTTCCGTCTTTATTTTCAGTAATAACTAAAGCCATCTTCTTCGAGTGTAATGATATTTCTTCTTCACACTTAGTAAGCCAATCTTGATTAAATACTGTTTTTAAATTTCTCCACTTTGCTTCGATATGCAGCCCAAGGTTAGTTGAAAATCTAATATCACCTTTAATACTTTTATTTCCTGAACCTGGAGTTCTCCGAATATGAGGGTCAAGCTCCTTTAGTTGTTCACAAATCCAATGTTCTAATAATTCCCATTTTTTCATTTCCGTTTCCTTACACTCTTTTTTATCTTCGCTTTGGTTTTCAATTTTTTCTTATCTTTAGCTATGTCCACATTGCTTCTAAAATCCATTCCTTCAATAATCCCCAGCAACGCAA
>Ga0307376_10003027_pt1 | contig 15916 bp, 17 predicted proteins | sample TR2MG_FD_202536 | JGI IMG/M metagenome (GOLD analysis project Ga0307376, IMG submission 202536) | Soil microbial communities from Risofladan, Vaasa, Finland - TR-2 | ecosystem: Environmental > Terrestrial > Soil > Coastal area > Acid sulfate soil | place: Finland: Risofladan, Vaasa | collected...
TCCTTTTATAGTTCATATCACTCAATATCTGTAATAGATTGACGTGAACACATTTTCGCAATCTTAGATGGCATCCACGTACTGCAGACTTTGACGTTTCCGTGGGTATTGCTGGCCTTGAGCCTATGGCTATCCGCCTTTGGTTGGGTGGGGCTGCTGTATGTCGCCGTTGCCTCTATCGGTCATCTTGTGTTGGACACTATGTGGCGGTTGCCCCGGGTGTTGTTTTGGCCGTCGTACGGCTTTGCTTTTCCTCGGGTCGGTCGAAGGGGCTTTATTGCCCAGATCCGGAGTTGGTGGCATACGCTATGGACAGAGCCACGTGTGTTTCTGGCCGAGGTGGTTGTGCCGTTTTCAGCGTGGCTTATGTCCTGCAGGTTTACCGGGTGTGGGAGTGACGGCGGCGGTTGATGTGAAGATAGAAACGGCCACCACGGATCGCCATCGACCCCCCATCCCGGCGCCACCATGGTACCCGTGGGGCGCCGCTATGCGGCCCGTGACCGTTCCTCTTACCAATGCCGATCCCTGGTAAATGACCGGTGGCCCGGGTTGCTCCGACTCAGGAATTGCCTGGTGCTTGTCATCTGGAGACCAGAATATTACAAAAATTACCTCTCGGGATGCCCCACAACGGGGCCGGTTGGCCTAGGATGTACGGATATAATCCAAACCATGAAGGGCCGACATGGGGCTTTTCTGCGGCCTCTGGCGCCAATTTGGGACTGGAGGAGTACATCGCTCAGAGAACAATACCGCTTCACGTTGGCCATAGTCGTCTCGTCAAATTACCACATGCGGCGGGCCAGCCTGATCTTCGCGCATGTTTTCCGGGGCACCGGCACCACGTTCACATAGGTTTCGGTCAGAGACCCGTATTTTCACCCTGAGCGGTGGTGGACGAGTAGGCAGACCATCCTGCACATGTGCTGGGAATACGGGGGAATAGTGGTCTTCTACCTGGGGTTGGGGCCCAGCATCACCGATGCCTGGTCAGGCACTCACCGTTCGAGTATCTATTCAGGTATATGCATTGAATGGGAGCATCTCCAGAGAGCGTGGGGAATGTGGCCGCCGCCGATTTGGATGTCGGTGGATTACGGGCCTATGGTGCGTCGGCCACGATGCCGCCGATGCGCGGGGTTGCCACGCAGGAGGCCCTACGGGCGACGATGACCTCCGAAAGGTATAAAACCATTACCACAGGGCTTATCGGGTCTTTTAGGACAAATGTGAGCATGGTTTTTTGCTCCATTTGACAGAAGAAGCCGATCCCGACCATCTGGTGAAGCTCTGCCAGTGTAAACTCCTCAAAAACAAACTGACCCATGGGGGAAGAGGTACCCATTGTCTTCCAATCAACTTGGGCTATTGACTCCCCGATGCGGTCAACCTGGCATCGGCACTGCCCTGGTCGGCTCGGTTGGTGGTGATAACCACGCTCCGCGGAGCCTTGGATTGGGGCGGAGAACTGCGCTACCTTGACGAATATAATATTACCTTTATATCCAGGTCTAGCGGTCGGGGCCTGTCAAGGGTTGGTTTGCGTTTTTTATCCCCTTGTCTTCCTCTGGTGGCTCAGTAGTTTCGGCCCTGATTGAGGGGTTTAAGCCGCCTTAGGCTCCCCGATAAACCCAATGGATTAGGGTCAGTCGACTTATTTCGAGATTATACGCAGAAAACAGTTGTCAGACTTTTCTATCTGGTACCTTTGGCCTATTGCCAAATCGGGACCGGCGTGATATAAATACATGTCAGCACTGATGCTAGACGTCCGTTATTGGCTTGGGGATGCTGCAGAAGGTGTATCAGGCAACTCTGAGTGCTGGGATTATGTGGTAGCCAGCAACAAAACAGAATACGTATCTGGTGGTAGTGTAAACTGTGAAGCACGGCGCAAACTGGTCACTTAATGCCGTGTGGAGTTAGAAGTGAAACCGGACACTCCGTTTGGAGTGTCTTTCATTTTTCAACCAACAATCACGGCCGTATGTTGGAAGAAATACCCTCGTTTACAAGAGGATCTAGCCGTAAAAGTTGGAACAGCGCATATCTGGTCGTAGCCTACTGTCATCCTGACCACGGTGGCTCGCGCCAGCCGTTATATTCAAGGATCTCGCTGAGATCTTGGTGGACAAGGTGGGGTGGGTTCTTGCGCAGTCTGGAAAAGTCTGATCGGGCCGGCTCCGTGAGTTCCATTTCAAAAGAAAACCCTTTAATCCATGGCCTCTACCGTTATATGGCATTTGGCCTCAACATCGCGTCCGATTTTTTATTGCCGGACTTTTTGCCGGCCATTGATGTATCTGCCGAGGCGGAGGTTAGTATTAGCCTGGGTAAAGTGCCGTCCGGAATTTCTGACGCCATGGAAATAACTGATACTTACCAGGTCGCAAGGAATGAATTTCTCCTCCGGGTCCACGGGGTGGCGAAATATTACGTAACTAACGGTAACTGTGTTGTTATAGAACCTGATGAACAATCGGAAGAACGTCTAGTTCAATTGGTTCTCTTGGGTATCCCCTTTGGCTCACTACTTCTGCAACGGGGCGTTATTGCTATCCACGGTAGTGCTGTGATTTTAGACGGGCACTGTGTGATTTTTACCGGAGTATGCGGCGCAGGTAAATCAACTTTGTCAGCAGCTTTCAGGGAACGGGGATATCCTATATTAACAGATGATGTGGCGGCACTGATTGTGGGTGATGATGGTATTCCCCGGGTACATCCCGGCTGTCCCCATCAAAAGTTGATGCGGGATAGTGCGGAAGCAATTGGAGTAGATATTAGCTGTATTTCACCGGTGTTTTCCGGTGGTCACGAGGATAGCTTCGCCGTGCCGGCATATGAGGGATTTTGGCAGTCACCGGCGGTGCTTGATGCCATATATGAGATAACAGCGGACGGAGCCCGGGACGTAAGAATAACTCGTCTGTCATCCATCGATAAGTTAACGGTATTGATGAATAATACTTACCAGGGCGGGTTGGTCAATGGGCTTGGTCTAACGGTGGAGCATTTTCGACATTGTCTTTATATTGCTAGCAGAATCGCCGTATCCCGTCTTGACAGACCGGAACAGGTATTTTCTATTGAGGATCAGATGCGTCTGGTCAAGGAGGATCTAAGCAATCTTTTTCCCGGCAGCGTGTTTAGATACTAACCTTCAAGGGAGCGATTTGCACAAATGGAATTAACAAGGGAGATTTTAATTGATACCATAGTTTGCCACTCCACTGATCTCGTTGTGGGGGATTTGGATGGAGAAAAGGCGATGTTGAATATCCAGAAGGGTAAATATTACGTATTAGATCCTATTGCCAGCCGGGTTTGGGGATTGATTGAACATCCTTGTGCAGTTAGGGATCTTGTTGTGACTCTGGTTGAAGAATACGATGTTGAAGAGAAGAAGTGTCAAAATGATGTACTTTCTTTTTTAAATGAATTATATGCCAAAGGGCTTGTGAGCATTGCTTAGCCGGCTAGTAGAACCGGGTGCTTTTTCAATACAACAGTAGCACTAAGATCATGCTCCGGTAAGTTGGTATGGCAATTATACCGTGTCTAGGGGGGGTGGGATAGGCCTAGGTGAGATGTTCCAAGATCATCTTAGCCCGGGGCTGCCGGGAATATTATGTCATCGTTGGCGGATTTGTGAGGCTGTTGGGAATGAAGAAAGCGAGGTAAGTGTATTCATGGAAGTGGAAGTTTTGAAAGAGAAGCGACAGTGGTCCAGGCCCCAAATTACCGAGATGGAAGTCAAAATGCAAACGCAAGCCAGCTATGTTACATACTACAAGCAGTACGGTACAGGTGATGGATTAAATACTGAAGATGCAAAATGGTATACCGGGCCCAAGTAATAGGTGACCATTTAGCCTAGTTGTGAACGGTTTGACGCTATGAGGGTAATAGAATAGCGGGCTGGGCGGTAGAAGCCAAAAGGTCCTCCTAATGGCAATAATTCTGCCGCCCTTTTTGCCGAGGAATTGACTATACGAGATTTATGAAATATAGTGGATATTGTAGTATTGGGCCTGAGGAGGGCGGCAAGAATAGATGAGCTCAATTTGTGGCTTTTGCTATTTTGATGGACGACCGGTTTTATCGGAAGCGGGCAGAGCCATGATGCATAAATTAGCTATTTACCAAGCGGATTATGTGGGAGCATGGCACAAGGGGCCGGTGTTTTTGGGCTGCCGGGTTCAGCGTATCACTCCCCAATCGTTGCGGGAGGCTCTTCCGTACCATGACGAAGCATCCGGCTTAACTATCACGGCAGATGCCATTATCGATAACCGGGCGGAAATATTCGGTAAGCTAGGCATACGTCATTGCGACCGGGATGACCTGCCGGACAGTCAGCTGATTCTCCAAGCTTACCGGAAATGGGGCACCGATTGTGTAGACCACCTATTGGGCGATTTCGCCTTTGTCATCTGGAACGAAAAAAGGCAGGATCTTTTCTGTGCCGTGGACCCCACGGGGACAAGGACTTTGTACTATTACAGCTCAGGCGGACTCTTTTCCTTCTCTACCTTGATTAAACCGTTATTCGTTCTGCCGGAGATTCACAGGGAGTACGATGAGACATGGATTGCCGATTTTTTGGCTATGCCGTGTTTAAAACATCAACTGGACCCTGAACTTACGTTGTATCGAAATATCTACCTACTGCCTGCGGGGCACAGACTTACGGTTGGGATTGGCGGATTAAAAAAGGAGGTTTACTGGGAAGTCCGACGACAGCCTGAACTAAAGTTGCGTTCGGATGCCGAATATGAGGAGGCTTTTCGGGAAGTCTTAGGTGAAGCCGTGCGCTGCCGGTTGCGCAGGATCCATTCCATAGGGGTGATGATGAGCGGAGGGTTGGATTCCACCTCCGTGGCCTGCATGGCAGCCAGGGAATTGGTCGAAACAGGTCAACGTCTCCAGGCCTTCAGCTCCGTGCCGATGCATGGCTACCGGGACTGGTTGCCACCCCACGCCATGGCCGATGAATCCGCATTTATCGAGGCGGTAAGAGAACATGCCGGTAATATTGACGTCACGTACTGCCGTTCTGAGGGGAGGCATTCGTTGTCGGATACCGGCAGGCTACTGGCCATATTGGAACAGCCTTACAAGCTCGTTGAGAACTTGTTTTGGCTTGACGGCATTATGGGGGCCGCCCGGGAAGGTAATATTGGTGTCGTTCTAAACGGAAATGCCGGTAACATGACCATTTCCTGGGGCTTTGTACTACCCTATTTGTTATCGCTCTTTCGGTCCGGTCACTGGGGCCGTTGGTTACTTGAGAGCTGGGATCTGGCTAAGAGTCACCCCCGGCCGCTAAGGGACTTGTTAGGGTTGCTTCGGATGACGTTACCTATGCCCAAGAGCCTATATCACCTTAGAAACCGCGACAGGTACAAGGAATTGCAGGATGATGCACCGATCAACCCTGATTTCGCCCGTCACAATTCTGTGCAGAAGCGGTTTCGCCGTTATGGGTACGATCCGGTATATGTTACTCAACTGGACTCTTTCACAATCCGTCGGAACCATTTTAGGTCGCGTGATTTTAGCCACTTAGGTGTCCTGACCACGAAGCTATCCTTGGCCTATGGTGTTGCGATGCGTGACCCCACCATGGATAAGCGGGTAATCGAGTTCTGTCTCAGTGTGCCGGAGACCCAGTACATACGGGGTGACAGGGATCGCTTTTTGATCCGGCGGGCCATGGCTGGTCTATTACCAGACAAAGTCCGGCTGAATAACACAGTGCGAGGTCAACAGAGCGCCGATTGGACCCAGCGACTTCAGGCGTGCTGGGCGGAAGTCGCTGGTGACATTAGGAATATCGGCGAGCGGGAGGTTGAACGGCAGTATCTTGATATCCCCAAAATCAAGGACCAATTTGAAAAACTGAACCATTCAAATGGGGATGCGGCAGATATGCCCAGAATGAGCATGTTAATCCGCAGCCTAATATTCTGCCGGTTTCTAATAGAGGAAGAAAATGCCTTCTAGTGTTGTTATTGCCCCGTATAAGCACCATAAGCAACGCCGGCCGGATTTTTGTGTTGAAGCATGGCCGGATTGCAGAACAAGGCACCATGCACCATTAGCCTTGATGGAAGACACTAATAGACGCTTCTATGTTTTAGCGTGGTGTTCGTTGGGGCGCCGATTGAAAAGTATGATGCTGATGATAAAAACTGCAAAAAGGATGAGATTTTGCTCCTAAATAAATCGTATGTCAAAGGTCTGTTGAGTAGAAAGTTGATGGCATTTTTTCATCTTTCACGGCAGGAGCAGGGATTGCTTTTCAAGGCATTCTGCCTGTCGGGAGTTGTTCGATTGGTTGTTTTAGTTCTGCCTTTTCGTTGGCTGTCCTTCTTTCTTGGAACCCACATGAGGGAGTCACCCTGGGAGGAAAATGATACCGCGCTTGAATCAGCCGCAAGGGTTGGACATGCGGTTGAAACAGCGAGCCAATACACCCCTTGGGAAAGCAAGTGTTTAGTTCAAGCCATTGTAGGCAAAATTATGCTTCGGCGGCTTGGTATAGCCAGCACCCTTTATCTGGGGGTGGGCAGGGACGAGAGAAAAGATCTTGTTGCCCATGCCTGGCTCAGGTGCGGTGAAATAGTCTTAACGGGTGGCCAGGGCAGGGACCGCTTTACTGTGGTTAGCAACTTTGCCGATTTGCCGGGAGAACAGATAAATTAACGGGTTGACGGGAAGGCGTATACGCGATATTTACCATTATGATGGAAGACCCGTTTTGCCGGAAACCGCTTCGCCATAATGCGGGACCTTGCCGTTTACCATGCAGAATGCCGTCGGGACATGGCAGGAGGAACAGGTGCTTTTAGGTTGCCATCACTCTCGGCGCGGGAAACCCTTCCTGTTCATGTGAATTGTAAGGTTTAACGATAATGTTGGACGCCGTCATCGATAACCGGATGGAACTATGCAATGAATTAGCCATCCACCATTCCCATCGGACTGACTGACCTGCCGGAGAGGCAGTTGAGTCTGCTAGCCTACCGGAAATGGGGCCGGGACTGCCCGAAATATCTTGTGGCCGATTTTGCCTTTGTCATTTGGGACGATAAGCGCCAGGCACTTTTCTGTGCCGTGGACCCCACCGGAACAAGTACCTTTTGATACCAGGGCGCGGGGCTCCTTGCCTTCTCCACCTTGATCAAGGCTCTGTTTGTTCTGCCGAAGATTCTAAAGAAGTACGATGAGACCTGAATTGCCGATTTTTTGACTGTCACTTCAGTATGAATGAACTGGACCCCGGACTGACCCTTTATAAGAATATTTTCTGGTGACCGGCCACATGCTGACCGGACGGCCCGACGGGGTAGTGAAGCAGGTTTATTGGGAGGCCGAAGCGAAGCCTTAAGCTAAGATTAAGGTCGGGCCAAGAATACGAGGCAGTTCGGGATGTCCTGGGCGCGGCAATATGCTGCCGCTTTTGCGTCAGATTTACCCAGATTACGTCTACTGATGAGAAGCCTAATCTTTAGCTGGTTTCTGCAACAGGAAGACAGTACTACCTTTAAAGATTGTGGAATCGAAGAAAAGCCTATTAGGATATTTGCGAGAGATGAGGGCAGAGATCGAATTTTATGAGGATGCTTTTTATTTATATAGTGGACCTATACAGTTTTTCCCGAATTAAATTTGTGGTTAATATGCTACTTATGTTTGTGCTGGGTATGCTCGAGGGTGTAGGAATATTAATGATCATACCCTTGTTGATTCTAGCGGGTATCATCCCTGGCATGCAAGCAACCAGCGGGATAACTTTTTGGCTAAAACATTCATTTGAGTATGTCGGTGTGCCACTGAATTTGCCGGTGGTATTGGTGATATATACAGGTGTAAATGTGGGGCAAAGCTGGCTGCAGCGCTATCAATCCGTGTTAAATATGGATATTCAGCAATCATTCAATAGTTACTTGGGTGTCAGGTTGTTCCGGGCTGTAGCCCATGCCCGATGGCAGGCCCTAATGTCAATGACCAAGTCAGATATCACCAATGTTTTTCTTATGGAGTTGGGCCGGGTATATGGCGGTATAAATTATTTCCTGCGGATGACATCTACAGCTCTGATAACTCTAATACAAATCGTTATTGCGTTTATGATATCACCTGGTTTGACTGGGTTGGTTCTAGGTGGTGCCATCATATTATTTGTTTTGCTGCGGCCACTTTTAGGGGAATCGCGTAAACTGGGCGAGGATATATCTAACTTCAATCGCAATTTGATATTCGATCTAACAGAACACTTGAACGGATTAAAAGAAGTCAAAAGCTATGGTATCGAGTCGACCCAGATCGGAAACTTTACAAGAACCCGGAATGTGCTCAAGGATAACGCAATTAAGTTCAATCTAATCCAAAGCCGGACCGCGATGACTTACAATGTGGGAGCGGCTCTCTTTATCAGCCTGTGTCTGTTCTCCGCCCTGGAAATATTCAAGCTCGATACTCAGCAATTTATAATGATTTCCTATGTTTCGGCCCGTCTTTGGCCTGGATTGTCTTCATTTCAAAGCTCGCTGCAGAATATTATTATGATGCTTCCCGGTTTTCGCGCTACCAGAGAATTGGAAGATCGGTGCCTGGCCGCCCAGGAGAATTTGCCCGGAGAGAGGGTTGACACCAGAATAGGATTGAATCGCGGTGTGCAATTCCACAAGGTTTCGTTTTGCTACGACGGGAAGCGTTCAGATTGTGGTATTAATGAGGCGGATTTCTTTCTTCCCGTCGGCAGCACCAGCGCCTTTGTGGGGGTTTCCGGTGCGGGGAAGAGTACTTTGGTTGATTTGTTGACTGGGCTGTTAACACCTGATGCGGGGGATATCCTGCTTGACGGGGAGCCGCTTGCGGAAAACTTGCGTGCCTGGCGGAATTCCATCGGCTATGTTCCCCAAGATCCTTTATTATTCAATGCCAGTATCAGGGATAATTTGTTGTGGGCTTCACCGGAGGCCCCGGAGGGAGAGATTTGGGAATCTCTGCACTCAGCCTCCGTTGATTCATTTGTCCGGAGCCTTCCGGACGGCCTGGATACCGTCGTGGGAGACAGGGGGGTACGCCTATCCGGAGGCGAGCGGCAGCGTGTTGTTCTGGCCAGGGCGCTCTTGCGAAAGCCCTCCGTTCTTATCCTCGATGAGGCCACAAGTTCTTTGGATTCGGAAAATGAGAGACGAATCAAACTGGCAATTGAAGGCCTGCGGGGCAAACTGACCATCGTGATTATTGCCCATCGTATAAGTACCATAAGGAACGCTGACCGAATTTTTGTGCTGGAGCAAGGCCGGATTGTTGAACAAGGCACCTATCAGAACTTAATGGAAGATAGTAACAGCCGCTTTTATTCGTTAGCGTGTTGATTTATTTGTGAGTATACAGCGAGAATCACATTTGGCGCGGTTTCCACTGTGGTAGCCGGCCGTTTCTGGTGACCACAAATGATTCCTAATGGACGACAAACTTGACCATACCTCAGTCATATAACGTCATATGGCGGGGGTAGAAACACCTGACGGGTGTGGCGGCTGTTCCATTTGCTTGCTGTTTCTCCAGGAGATGGACGTGCAGCCTTAGCGCGGGGAACTTCGGTGTGTTTCGCCGGTTGCCGAAAATTTTCAGACTTCTTCCCTGGTACTTTTGGCCTATTGCCAACATAGGAGTAGCGTGGTATAAGTTAACTACTGGTTCTCCCGGCAGGGTCGGCGATGCCGGAGGGGAGTACTGCCTAGTGAGATATTCTGGCATGTAAAGAGAGAGAAATGATCTCTTCAACCTAAAATTTGCCTACGCGGTAGTGTAAACTATGAAGTACAGCTCAAACTGGTCACTTAGAACTGTATGGAGTTAGAAGTGAAACCGGACACTCGTTTAAGGGTGTCTTTTTTTGCGAGCGCAGGTTCAGCAAACCCTTTAACAGCCTGTTGTGGTACCACGGCTTCCTAAAGGACCAGGACAGGGATTGGTTCTTGGGACATATAATTATTCAGCCTGTAACGTGGAGTAGGAGAATCTTTCTAGCTTGAGCGGTGAGGTGATATTCTAAAATGTTACTTGGGAACAGAAAGGAATGCTTAATCCACGGCCCGTACCGCTATAATGTATTTGGTCTCCATGTTGCATCGGATCTTTTATTGCCGGAGTTTGTGTCTACCCTTGATGTGTCTGTCGATCCAGATGTCATTATCCGACTGGGCAAAATGCCATCCTGCATTTCCGGTGCTATTGAAACAGAGGATAACTATCAGGGGGAAGGAAACGAATTCCTGCTCCGGTTCCAGGGCGTGGGCGCCTATTACGTAATTAACGGCAATTGCATTATTGTAGAGCCTGATGAGCATTCGGAAGAACAATTTGTCCGTCTGTTCCTTTTGAACATGGCCTTATCTTCCCTGCTTCTGCAGCGGGGGGCGATTTCCATGCACGGTAGTGCTGTGGTTTTCGATGGCTACTGTGTCATATTCACGGGAGATGCCGGTGTGGGTAAATCGACATTGGCAGCAGCTTTCAGGGAGCGTGGATATTCTCTATTGGCAGATGATGTGACTGCCATAATTACGGATAATGACGGTGGTGCCTGGGTGCAACCCGGCCTTCCCCATCAAAAGTTGCGGCCTGATAGCGCGGAGGCCATGGGAATGGATATTACTGGTTATGCACCGGTGTTCTCAAGAAGTTATGGGGATAAGTTTTTGGTGCCGGTAAATACTGGATTTTGCCTGTCTCCTGCGCCGTTAGGTGCCATATATGAGTTAACAGTGGGAGAGTCACGGGATGTAACGATTAGTCGTCTTTCAGCTTCAGACAAATTGATCGTTTTAATGAATAATACATGGTGCCGTTTGGTGGACAGACTGGGTCTGAAAACGGATCATTTTAGGATTTGCATCAATATGGCAGGACGGGTTACGGTATCCCGTCTGACAAGGCCGGGAGGGGTATTTTCTCTGGAGGACCAAATACGTCTGCTTCAGGATGATTTACGAAAGCTGAGTCCGCCAGGTTGTACTGACCGCCGGGAGGAAAATCTTGCTTGATGTCAGATTTGGCATGATAGTGTAATCAGGAGCTGTAAGTTATCAATGCTGCTAGCGGGTTAAATTTTCAGACGGTGGTCTTGTGTCTTTATCGACTTAGATTAAAATCATGGAGGTGCTAATTTGGTGGAAGATAATGAGAAGGTTTATAGGACAAAAAGGGCATGGGCTAATCCGCAAATTAGGGAGATCATGGTTAAGAAGACAGAATGGATAGGGAGTGGGGACTGTGATCCTCCCGACCCCTATAATCCCACTCACAAACCCCCTCATCAAACCACTAACCACCACCACCGCGGCAAGTAATTTGACGCCTGAATTGGTGGACAGCGGTGCCAAGACCTCTGGCGCATTACCCAGGGGCCTGGGGGCCGTCAGGGGAGGGTCTTCTCTGGAAAGGTAACATACTTTGATATCTGGCGACTGTTATACTGCCGGACATCGTCGACGGGCCCGTCACGTTATTCTTCACTTGCATGGGCCCGGTGCGTATTTTCCGGGATTTCCGTGGAGGAGCTGTGTTTACGGGCAGTTGTGGCGCATCCAGACTCTGTAGTGGTAGAGGGTGAGTGCCATAATAGTAAACCGGCGTCGGCCGGAGCGGCAGGAATAACCGGCTGTTGCAGGAACTCTCTTACACATGAGACAGTTAAATTTAGTAATCTATCTGGCCGTGGCATTGATCCTCGTAGTGATTATTGATAATGCCGCCAGCTTCCTCGTCATCAATCAACCACCTCGTAAAGCGGATGTCATCATCGTCCTTAGCGGGGACCATGGGGCCTGCCTTCAGCGGGGCATCGAACTTTACCGCCAGGGCTATGCCCCCTACCTGCTGTTTACGAGTTCCCTGACTGATTTGCAAAAAGCGCAGGCCATGGCTGAGGGGGTGCCCGAACATGCCTTCATCCTTGACCACCAGGCGCAGAACACTTATCAAAACGCGACCTATTCAAAAGCGCTGATGGAGCAGTACGGGCTCCATTCGGCTATCGTCGTCTCGTCGGACTACCACATGAAGCGGGCCAGCCTGATCTTTGCACACGTTTTCCGGGGCTCTGACACCGTCTTCACCTACGTTTCCGTCCAAGACCCCGGGTTTCACCCTACGCGGTGGTGGACGAGCAGAGAGACCGTCCTTCACATCTGCTGGGAGTACTGGGGCATGGCAGCCTTCTACCTGGGACTGGGGCCCTACATCACCGATGCATGGGTCTATCACTCGCCGTTCGAGTATCTGTTCCGGTATATGCGTTGAATTGGAGCATCTCCAGAGAGCGTGGGTAGCGTGGCCACCGATCCGGATATCGGTGGATTACGGTAGCTTTTCACTGTACCAGTCGGTCACGGCCACGGGCCGTCGAATCGTGGATTGCTACGTATGAGGCTCTACAGGCGACGATGGCCGCCGGAAAGTATGAAACCATCGCCACTCGGCTTATCGGGCTTTATCCGTCAAATGTGAGCGTGGTTTCTCGGTCTCTAAGGAAGAACGCCACCGGCAGCTGGGTTCATGGCACCGTCTTCCGCGAACCTAGACACTGGCGCTCACGGAGAGCCACCGCGACCGTGGTACCCGTGGACCGCTGGGCCGTGGGTGGGCATCGGGAGCGTTGGGGTAGGAGTTGGTCAGCGGTAAAGAATCGGCCTATCTTCCTCGGCGTCCGGATTATCAAATGAAAGGGCCCCCGTCCTTCTGTTGGACAGGGGCCCCGGCATCTACCGGTATAGTCATTTAGATATTTATGGCCGCCATTATCTCCTCGGCGGTCACGTTTCGGACGACGGCAGACGGTCTGTATCCCAGTAGCGCCGCGATGGCGGACACGTTAGCCCCTGCCGCCAGAAGGTTTGCGGTCAGGGAGTGTCTGAGTACCCGGACAGAGCCATCCGTTACCCCGGCCCGGACGGCGTACCTCCGCAGGATGCGTGCGACCGAATCCGTGGAAATCGGCCCGCCCTTGCGGTCGGTAAACAGCGGCTCACCGCCCTTCCTCCCGTTGGTCAGTTCCCCGATTATACTCATGGTCTCCGAATCGACGTAAATTGCTCTCCACCGACCCCCCTTGCTGTGGACTGCCACGGTGCCGCGGGTGGAGTCGACGTCAGCCACCCGGAGCCGGACAATCTCGCTGATCCGGATTCCGAAGCGGCTCAATAGCCGCAGCATGGCGCCATCGCGGGTGCATTCGGTGCTGTCCAAGAGCTTCTGGATGGTCTGTGGGTAGTCGGCTACTGTAGATGCAGTTGTCATTGTGGTACGTTTCCTCCTTGATTGGTTTTATAATTTGAAATCCTGACAGGAGTCCCTCCTTGTCAACAAACCCCTCTATAGATAAGGAACCAGACGGTGATGGAAGGTGCCGATGCTCTAGCTCTGGGTGGTTTACGTGAGTTTTAGAAGGTGGCATCGTTGGGGGAAAGGGGAAAAGAGACACCGGAGGGGTCAAGCACAAACTTGCGCCCACCGAATGGGGACGACGCCGGTTCGTTTCCCCTGCCCATGGTATATGAAGGGGGTAGGGGTGGTCGGCGGCGGTAAAGGCGCGGCAGTTCAAGGCCGAAAAGATCTGCACCAGGCTTCCCATGGAAGCGCCCTTCTCGTTCCCCGAACTCACCTTATTTCGACCTTGATCATAAAAAGCTGCAGGATTGGCGGCCATCCCTGTGCAATATATCGCACCGGGAGGCTGACAATGTTCTTACTCGCACACACGGGAATAACTTCGGCAACGGCCTGGCTGATCAACCGTTACTCTGCAAGCAGGAAAAACGTGGCGGAGGAAACGTGTGGGGATCGTTCCTATCTATTTACAGCTTATCCACAGCCGGAACCAGAAAATGTGAATAATGTGGATTTCCGTCTGATCATTTTAGGTTCGATACTTCCAGACATTATCGACAAACCTTTCGAACTCTTCTTTCCCCACCTTGGCATGGGCACCGGCCGGGGCGTGGCCCACACCCTGATCTTCAATCTCCTCCTTGTGGTGATCGGCTGGTATCTTTACCGCCGGGGGAGACCCGGCTTCCTGTACATGGCCCTGGCAGCGGCTGGACACATGGTATAGGACAGGATGTGGCAGATGCCGGCGGTGCTCTTGTGGCCCTTTATGGGCGTGCATTTTCCTCCCGTAGGGCTGCCGGGTGTGGCCCAGGTCGACGTATGGTGGCGGCAACTGTTTGCCGATCCCTGGGTGTGGGTGCCGGAAGTAATAGGGGGCGCGATATGGGCTGGTTTCGCCGTTTACCTGACCAGGCTACGCGGCTGGAGGCAGTTCATTCGCCGGGGAGTTCTTCCCTGAGTGTAGCACCGGGGGGTACGGGTGATCAACAGCATCGTGTTCGCGGGCCGTCACCCCCTTTGCGGCGGCGGAAGGGTGCTGGCCAGTTTGGTTTGCTGAAGAAAATCTCAAGAAGTGTCGACATCGGAGTTAACGGAATTCCCTTCCCTGACGCGCTATGAAACCCAGATTCCATGGCCACTGCGTCTGCGCGTTTCTTATGGGCCAACCGCACCTCGATGCGTGGAATGATTACGTGGTTTTCACCACGAAGGCGGGGTTATTCTTTGTGAGCGACTATGATAACAAAAAGGCTTGGCCACAGGTAGCCAATCTACGGCCGGAAACAGCGGATGAAGCTGCTAAAGCCGCTATCACGGAATACATGGCACTTATTGATGGCATGGCAGGGGAACGTTCGTTCGGAGACGAAGGTTCGGTGGAAGACAGTCGCATTCTTTCCGCACAAGAGGAAAAGGACGAAAGAACGAGCCCTTGGCAGGTGATCCAGGAGTTTATTAACGCCATCCCTGCTTTGGTGCTGCTGGTGGATGAGACCCATCGCATCCTCGCCAGCAACAAAACAGTGCAACAGCACCTGGGTCTGGGTGAAGATGAACTCAAGGGAGGGTACTGCCCCCTAGTTGTGCATGGGCTCGACTATCCTTTCCCTGGATGCCCCCTGGAAGAGAGCGTCAAAACCGGCCACTGGGTTGAGAGGGAACTGTTCGATCAGGCCACTGGGATGTGGGTTTCATCAGCGATTTATCCTACGCAGTGGCGGACGGGACAGGGCGGGAAGATCTTCATTCATACGATCCGTGACATTACCGGCAGGAAGAATGCGGAGGAAAGACTGCGAAAAGCCCTGGGTGGGACAATAGAAGTTCTGGCGGCGGTAACCGAGGTCAGGGATCCATATACGGCCGATCATGCCCGGCGGGTCTCAGTGCTGGCGCGGGCTATTGCCGTTGAGATGGGCTTTGCGGAAGAACAGGCCTTGGGCACATATGTGGCCGCCCTTTTGCACGATATCGGGAAGATATATGTCCCCGTCGAGCTCCTTAACAGACCTCGCCCGCTAACCGAGGTAGAAATGAACCTCGTCAAAATGCACCCTCAGGTTGCCTACGACATTCTCAAGGATTTGGCATTTCCATGGCCGGTTGCCCTCATGGTGCTTCAGCACCATGAAAGGGTTGACGGTTCCGGCTACCCTGCCGGCCTGGCAGTGCACGATATTCTGCCAGAGGCTCGTATCCTGGCTGTGGCCGATGTCGTCGAAGCGATGTCCTCCCACCGTCCATACCGTGCGGCACTCGGTATAGATGTGGCCTTGGCTGAAATATCCCGGGGAAAAGGCATCCTTTACGATGCCAAGGTTGTGGATGCTTGTCTGAAGGTGTTCGAAAAAGGCTTTGATTTCCCTTCTGCTTCCTAGCGGAGCATGTTTTTGCCTGGCGATACTGCATCGGAAATTGGGCATCACAGGCAACCCGGATGTCTGCCGGTGGTGGTCGACCCCCACGGGAAAATTATCAAGGAGGGAGCTTCGAGTAG
>Ga0307376_10003029_pt1 | contig 15909 bp, 11 predicted proteins | sample TR2MG_FD_202536 | JGI IMG/M metagenome (GOLD analysis project Ga0307376, IMG submission 202536) | Soil microbial communities from Risofladan, Vaasa, Finland - TR-2 | ecosystem: Environmental > Terrestrial > Soil > Coastal area > Acid sulfate soil | place: Finland: Risofladan, Vaasa | collected...
GCTCGGGCAACCCGATTCAGACGCCGATTTTTCGCTGTGCTCAAAACCGCCTTGAATCAGGTTGCCCGAGCGCTCGCGGACGATGAAACTGTCCTTCGCTTCGGGGACTTCCGGGGCTTGCGCCCCCACTGGATTTTCGGTCTTGGTGCGCGATGAAGCCGCTTACAAGACGCTCAAATTCCAGCGGCTCCCCCGATCCTTCCGCTGGCGCTACAGGAGGATTTCGCTTGTCGCTCATCCCCAATTCGCACGATGAGACTGTGCAAATCGGTGCCCCTGCGCCCTGCGGTTGCCAGAATAAAAATCCACGTCAAAACCAGAACTGGTTGGAGACTGGGCACCCTTGTCCTATGCCTGTTTTTGGCTGACGCGCTCCGCTTGTCTCCGGATTTAGCGGCTTGTTGTTCGGGACACGGGGGATCAATTAATGGTAGGCTGTTAGTGATTAGTGGTTATCCATTACACATTACAGAAATACCTCGCTTAATCCAGTAACGCCCCACCCACCGCCCATTATGTTACCAGCTAGTTCCAGACTTCTCACCAACGTTGTAGCTGATAACAGCGGTTCATCCACACGCACGTGGGGAACACGTATTTCCAAGTCTCGCGCAACCAAAGTTGATCGGTTCATCCCCACGCACGTGGGGAACACGACTCGGCGCGGAAACACAGAATCAGGTGCGCCGGTTCATCCCCACGCACGTGGGGAACACTTTAACTATTCTCGAAATGTGCCTCTGAAAGCCGGTTCATCCCCACGCACGTGGGGAACACTCTGGCTCGTGTTTTCGCAAATCAATTTCAGTCGGTTCATCCCCACGCACGTGGGGAACACGTGGATATGGGTTTTGATGTAGGCTAAAATTTCGGTTCATCCCCACGCACGTGGGGAACACGTATCTGCTTGATTTATCAACATATTATGTTCCGGTTCATCCCCACGCACGTGGGGAACACCGGGGCAATCACGCAACCATTTTCAGCGAAAACGGTTCATCCCCACGCACGTGGGGAACACATTTGCGGCTGGCGGCGGTCTGATGGGGCTGACGGTTCATCCCCACGCACGTGGGGAACACCCTCATCAATTGGAACGGAGGTATCAAACATGCGGTTCATCCCCACGCACGTGGGGAACACGCCTAAATTGACGGTACGGGATCTATCGGCAACGGTTCATCCCCACGCACGTGGGGAACACACGCACCATCGTAATCGCCTTTGCCTGCGCTCCGGTTCATCCCCACGCACGTGGGGAACACCTTTGCCATGTTCTGAAATGTGCCTCTGAAAGCGGTTCATCCCCACGCACGTGGGGAACACTGCATCTCATATTAACCAATTCCTCACCCTCACGGTTCATCCCCACGCACGTGGGGAACACATCTGCAATTCTGCGCATATTTACGGTGAATGCGGTTCATCCCCACGCACGTGGGGAACACGCCGACATCGTCAAAGTTGACAATCTGAAAATCGGTTCATCCCCACGCACGTGGGGAACACAAGTTAAAATGTCAACAATCTCCGCTGTAAAACGGTTCATCCCCACGCACGTGGGGAACACAATGGCCGTTTTAAGAGCCTCTGGTACATCTGCGGTTCATCCCCACGCACGTGGGGAACACGCTGCTGTTCGGCCAGCTCGTGATTGAATACCAGGTTCATCCCCACGCACGTGGGGAACACAGCATAGAGTCCGGGGGCGGTTGCATCAGCGCCGGTTCATCCCCACGCACGTGGGGAACACTCGTTGCAACTGTACATTTCCAGCAAGGTCTGCGGTTCATCCCCACGCACGTGGGGAACACCGCGCCGCTTTCGTTAAAATCCCGATGTAGCCCGGTTCATCCCCACGCACGTGGGGAACACCCTACCTGCATCACATCCAGGCAGTTTGAACACGGTTCATCCCCACGCACGTGGGGAACACCGCGCCGCTTTTGTTAAAATCCCGATGTAACCCGGTTCATCCCCACGCACGTGGGGAACACGTTGAGCGCTTTTTGAGCGGCAATCTCCGCAACGGTTCATCCCCACGCACGTGGGGAACACATCGCCGTATACGGCTGCATTCACGGCGTGAACGGTTCATCCCCACGCACGTGGGGAACACAAAAAGCAAGGTGACGGAGTTGATTCAAAAGGCGGTTCATCCCCACGCACGTGGGGAACACGCAATACTATTGACCCATAATTTGATCGAGGCCGGTTCATCCCCACGCACGTGGGGAACACACTTTTTTCCCGATCATGCTCATGATGTTTTCCGGTTCATCCCCACGCACGTGGGGAACACTTCGACGAAGGCGCGCCGGCAGAAAACGGAGACGGTTCATCCCCACGCACGTGGGGAACACTGATATTTTTTGAGAGAAACATTTGCATCCTCCGGTTCATCCCCACGCACGTGGGGAACACATCAGATATGCCGAGTTCGACCCTGGCAGTTGCGGTTCATCCCCACGCACGTGGGGAACACCAAAAATCATGATAAGTTTTGGCCTGTTTGGACGGTTCATCCCCACGCACGTGGGGAACACTTATGAATGAAGCGCAAAAATTGATTCATCATCGGTTCATCCCCACGCACGTGGGGAACACTTTTGGTTCGCTTCGATCTCGAATAGCGCTGCCGGTTCATCCCCACGCACGTGGGGAACACTGCCGCCGCCTGCCCTACCATTTTGATATAACCGGTTCATCCCCACGCACGTGGGGAACACCAGATAGAATCAAAAGGCACCGGCTATGTTGCCGGTTCATCCCCACGCACGTGGGGAACACCATAGTGTCACCTTTGCAAGAAACCATGCCGACGGTTCATCCCCACGCACGTGGGGAACACTTAAACGGATTGCTGTTCATCACCAGATATTTCGGTTCATCCCCACGCACGTGGGGAACACAACGCAACCTCGATAGACGTTGCGCAGAATGCCGGTTCATCCCCACGCACGTGGGGAACACACTGTGCTAGGTAACAAATGCTACTGCCCTGCCGGTTCATCCCCACGCACGTGGGGAACACACAGCATGGAGTCATAGAGCGATTGCCGGATGCCGGTTCATCCCCACGCACGTGGGGAACACGCGAACGGCTCACCATCACGCTCACGTTGCTTGGCGGTTCATCCCCACGCACGTGGGGAACACGTCCGGCCACGTGCCCTTCGGAGGCAGCATGGCGGTTCATCCCCACGCACGTGGGGAACACTGTTGGCGGTGATGCAAGGTAATCAGAAAATCCGGTTCATCCCCACGCACGTGGGGAACACGACAACAGCAACAGGAGGAATCAGCCGTGAACTGGTTCATCCCCACGCACGTGGGGAACACGGCTTTCAGAGGTGGTCAGATTGAAAAGTAAACGGTTCATCCCCACGCACGTGGGGAACACCTGCAATGTTTTTCTCGGCCTCTGCGCGAATGCGGTTCATCCCCACGCACGTGGGGAACACCCCTCCAGCCCGCCGCCCGTGGTCGAATACTGCGGTTCATCCCCACGCACGTGGGGAACACTCTGCATCATGGCCGGTAAAATCTTCATACAGCGGTTCATCCCCACGCACGTGGGGAACACCTGGCGGATTACAACTGCCCGACTGCGCAAGCCGGTTCATCCCCACGCACGTGGGGAACACTGCTGCCGAAAGCTGTCCACCATACGCATTGACGGTTCATCCCCACGCACGTGGGGAACACGAGTTTTACACCTATACCCAGCCGTTTGTTAACGGTTCATCCCCACGCACGTGGGGAACACGGTGGCAACATCGAGCAAGGCGGCTGGACGCCCGGTTCATCCCCACGCACGTGGGGAACACTCGCTGGCTGGCTGCTGGCACTTTGGAGGCGGCGGTTCATCCCCACGCACGTGGGGAACACTCAGCATCGTTTCAGCCGCTTGTGCCAGGTACTGGTTCATCCCCACGCACGTGGGGAACACGTCTGGTTTGTAATGCAGAGTTTTGGCGTTCTCGGTTCATCCCCACGCACGTGGGGAACACTTGTCGTACTCAGCCCATGCCGCAGCCCTTACCGGTTCATCCCCACGCACGTGGGGAACACAAGTCTTCTACCGGCAACATTGGCAGTTTTATCGGTTCATCCCCACGCACGTGGGGAACACGACTGGCCTGGTTGTGGGTTCTGTGCATACCGCGGTTCATCCCCACGCACGTGGGGAACACTCGACAACCTTGCCTTCCACATCTTTGTTACGCGGTTCATCCCCACGCACGTGGGGAACACTTTAGAAAGACTGTGGGATTCATTGGTGATTACGGTTCATCCCCACGCACGTGGGGAACACGCCGTTCCCAAAATAGTCTTTTCATGATTTTTCCGGTTCATCCCCACGCACGTGGGGAACACACGCCCTGCACGTGTCACTTTCTTTTCTTCTGCGGTTCATCCCCACGCACGTGGGGAACACACTCCACTGCCACTTTCAATGTACTCGATATGCGGTTCATCCCCACGCACGTGGGGAACACTCCGCATCAGCAACACGTATGCGCTCTTCCAGCGGTTCATCCCCACGCACGTGGGGAACACCTCCTGCCATTGCTCATCCATGATGTAATCTCCGGTTCATCCCCACGCACGTGGGGAACACTATTCCTTGAATCTGAGGAGGAAGAAAAGCACCGGTTCATCCCCACGCACGTGGGGAACACACGCACGCTGGATCAGAACGCATACCAATTCCCGGTTCATCCCCACGCACGTGGGGAACACGAGGTAGATAGCGAAATTTATGACATTCCAGACGGTTCATCCCCACGCACGTGGGGAACACCACAAGATGCAGCAGAAAAATGCCAGCAGAAACGGTTCATCCCCACGCACGTGGGGAACACGCATATCGAGACACGTTCCGAGGCATCCGTGGCGGTTCATCCCCACGCACGTGGGGAACACACTTCCAGCAGCTTCTCGATGTAATGTTGCGCCGGTTCATCCCCACGCACGTGGGGAACACTCTAGCCGTGCCAGTTTGTTGAGCATGTGCGGCGGTTCATCCCCACGCACGTGGGGAACACCTGCGCGGCCAATTCGGGGCTTTTTTTGGTTACGGTTCATCCCCACGCACGTGGGGAACACATCTGCGGAACGTACGAAACGACTGCGAATGCCGGTTCATCCCCACGCACGTGGGGAACACACTTCTTCCATCTCGCTGAATTTCGAACCGAATTCAACGAATCAAAATTCTACCAAATTTTTAGAGAGCGCTCTGAGACTGTTCGGGGAGAAAAGATACCAATTTTGCCCCGTCCAACTCCACCGGAATTCTTCTGTTATTTCCCAACGTCACAAAATCAAAACCAGCCTCAGAGTTAGTACGCCACGCCATCACGGCGTTGCCATCTTCGATACCCTTTTCTACTTGGTTCCAAATGTAGTCGCGCACTTTTGCGGAATAGTTGCCGACATAAACACCCGCGCGAACCTCCAACAGCCAGATGGCCAGCCGTCCGCGCAGGCGCGGCGGGGAGTTTTCAAGCACGATGACCAGCATCGCCCAGGCTTTCCGCATTAGGTATTGCAGGCGCTACGGCTTCTTCCGGCGCTACGGGCGGGGCGATTTCGCCAGCCGACAACATCTCCTCTATCCCCGGAATGATGCGCTCAAGCAGCCTGCTTTCCCGAAACACATCACGGCAAGCGATGCGCACCTGCTGCTCCGGGTTATGAGGGCTAGTCGCGGCAATCTTGAACGCCACCGGCACCACCGTTTCAAACTTGTAAATATCCGCCACATCGTAAACGAAGGACAACGGCTTCCCGGTGTGGATGAATCCGACAGCAGGCGCATAACCTGCCGCCAGCACCGCCGCTTCAGTCACGCCATACAAACATGCCGTCGCGGATGAGAGACAGCGGTTGGGAAGATCACCCTTGTCCCATTCGCTGGTATCGTAATTGCGCGCTTTCCATTCCACACCATATTTCTTGGCGAGTAGTTTATATGTCTCGCGCACACGCGCCCCTTCGATGCCGCGCAACTGCTCCACACTGCGCCGCGCGGGCGGTTCCTCGCCAAAGCGCATGGCGTACATCTTGCGCACTACTTTCAGCCGCAAAGTATCATCCAACGCCAGCTTGGCCTGATAGAGCAAGCGATCAGCCCGCGCGCCGCCCGGCTGTCCGGACGAATACAAACGCACCCCCGCTTCGCCCACCCACACCAGCAGTGTCCCCACCCGTGCAGCCAACGCCACAGCCGCATGAGAAGTCCGCGTACCCGGCTCCAGCATCAGGCAGGCCACGCCACCGACAGGAATATGCGTGCGAACACCGCTCTTGTCCACCACGACAAACGCGCCATCCAACACATCCAGATGGCCTTTTTCGATAAACAGGATGGAGAGCCGTTCCTTGATGGCGATGGGCTTGAGCGGAGGCAGGAGATCAGCCATTTTTATTCGCCTGAGGCTGTCAATGCGGCGGCAATTATTTCCGCACTCAGAAAATAACCGGAAGTTGCAAGATTTTTCAACAGGGGCATCATAAGCGGAACCAAGCCTTTGCGTTTCGCCAGCACCAGCACACCAACCGTGCCGATTACCGGTACGCTGGCATTTGTCGCCATTCTGCGTCCGGCTTTATCATCCATAAGAACCCCGCACCCGCACTCAATCGCCACTGCAATTGCGCTCGCTTCACCGGCATCAATTTTTTGCGCGAACGCAGAAAAATCCGGCGATGTACACAACTCCAATTGCTTCCTGGTTACCGCCTCCTGGATAAGCGCACTTTCAGGGAAATCCGATCTTCCGGCACACTCAGCAAACACGATGTCCGTCACAAGCACACGCTCAAAAATCTGCGGCAACAGGCCAAGCTGATGAAGGCGGGCAAACGCGATCAACGGGCCGGCATCTGCGATGACGATTTTATTCAAAGGCCGCCAACTCCCGTTGTAATTCCTCCTTGCCGTAACGCACCACTGGAATTTTCAGCGCACCGAGGTGATCGATGAATTCGCCTTGGGGCATCCCGGCAAGCTTTGCGGCCTTGCCGATGCTGATCACCTCACCGTCAAAAAGCTTGACTGCCAGCGCAACCCCCACCCCCTCCTTGAGCAAAGCCTCGTCAAACGGCACTGCCACAAATACCGGCTGCCCATGTTTGGTGACGATAGAAAGCTTGCCTGCCTCTGCATCGCGTATCAACTCACCGGTACGTTCGCGTAAATCGCGGATAGTAAAAGCATCCATAATTACACCTCTCAATAAATTGTGCCATCAAATGATAGCACAATATTTAAAGACGGCGTACCAGCAGCAGGCCACAGCCGAATACTTTGGCATGGCCGATGCCATCATTACTGCGCTTCCTTAAGAACAACCCGGCGCGGCGCGAATTTTCGTATTCCATCCGGTGCGGCAAAACACAAGGGCTGATCCGGCAAAGAGTCGTTGCCATCTTCAAAGCGTTCGACTTCGCGTTGGTGGGTATATGCCTTGAGCGGCTGAACTCCCAATAACTCGCACAACGCTCCCGCTTCGTCAGGGAATATACCCGCGAATACCGGAGCAGTAGGGATGCAGGCTTTTCGCCCCAGCCAGATTCCCCAGACTGGATTTTCCAATCCCTGCCCTTTCTCATCTTTCGCCAGTCGGTTGATGAGTTTCGCATTACCGGAAAGTACGCAAGCGAAAGCGGCATCGCACAGGTATTGGCGGTAAGTCAGATGCGTGGGCTTGATGCTGCCGCTTGCCGTTTTGGTGTTCTGCACCGTGTGATAATCGGTGATGCGCCGCACCGGCAGTTCCGCAAATTTTTCTCCGTATTTCAACGAACGGGGAATTGCCACTGTCAACAAACTCAAACCCAAGCACTGTTCAAGCAACGCCTTCTCTTCATCAGAGCCACGCGGTACACCCAGTGCCGCGCAGCACATGCCGAGAATAGCGCTCTTGGTTGGAAGCAGCCCTGTGTTGCGGCGGTTGTACTGGCTCTCGAATCCCCAGGATTGCAACGGCCCTTCCAGACGCAGGGCGAGATACGCAGTTTCATTCGACATGAGCACATACCTTGTCGAGAAAATCGGCAAGATTTATATCGGGAATCGCGCCGCTGAAAAGCTCTTTCTTAACTTTCTTAACTTTCTCATCTTTCTTATCTACATTTAACCCCCAAGTGGCATTGAGTTTTTCGCGCTCGGTTTTCATCGCTTCCAATGAAGTTTCAAACAAACCTTTACCGCCGTAAGCACGGACAGGTTTCTCGAAAGCGTTAACCAGTTGGACGGGATGGCCGCTGCTGCGCACAACGCCCAGCACATAACCCGGCAAGGTGGCAGCGTTCATGGAATTCTTGCGCGCGCCGGGAACAGCTTGAAGCGTGGCTTCGATGAAGGTACGCACGATCTCTTTTCGTTCATCCGAATTAAGCGCCTGCAAGTGATCCTTATCTGCCAGCATATCCAGATTCAGCGCGGCGAAACGGTAGTAGGTGGCGGAATTGAATTCCAGCGTGCTGGTCATACCCGCCCCCGCTTGGTCTTCTGGCTGGTTGTCGTCAACAGCCGCAAAGAAGTCAATTTCGTTGTCCACCTTGTGGGTAGATAAGGCATGGCTAAACATTGCTGCGCCTTCGAGTTTCGCGGTGAAATCGGCAGCCACCATGCGGCCAAATAAAGCAATGTCAGCCGCATCCTGTGGCGCTTTCTTGATTAGAGCCTCAATGGCTTTTTTCAACGCTGGCTTGCTGGTTGCGGAAGAGTATGCGCGAGCAAATTCAACCAACTCACCGGGTGTTGCATAGAACAGCGTTTTGGTTCGCTGATCAGTATCTTTGGTTGCCAAAGCAGCGGCAAGCTCGTGCCCTGCTTTGACGGCTTCCTCTTGGTTTTGCCCTAAACTCTTGAACGCTTCAATCAGTGGCTCAATGATGTAGCGAGAGCGCTCCCCTTTGAAGCGCGACGGCAGAATTTCATCGCGCGCCCATTCACGAATCGCCCGTTTCCACGATTGGCTGGACACGCGCGCCCGCTGCACACCGCCAAAAATCGCGGTTTTGGGCGAATTGAGATCATCGCGGTTAAGGCAAGCAACTGGGAACGATTGCAGGATATGAAGTTCGAGATATTTCATGGTTGAGTCCCTTTCTTGAAAGTTTGTAATTATCGTTGGATGGGTTGTAGCAACAACATGCCGAAACCGAAACCTTTGGCGCTGCCTATGCCTTTGTAAAACGCATCTTCAAATCGCGGTGGGTCAGCTACTTCCAGCACACCGCGAAAGCGCACGCCGGTATGCACTCCATGTTCACTGCGTTTGCGGAAAACCTGATCCTGACAAAAGCCGATTTCAGGCGCTTCAACGATGGTGAAACCGGACTCCATCGCCTTGCGTTGAAGCCAGTCGGTTTGCTCGTCAAGCCGGGTGAGGGACTTGCGCCGTCCGTTCTTGGTAGGTTGTCCATTGGCATCCAATTTCACCACCTTGCGGGTTGGATTCGCGCGCAAGTCGAAACGATAATAACGGCGTTGAAGGAATGCCGACGTGATGGGTTTAACCGCCCAGCATTCTTCTGGGCACCAGTCTGGTCGCTCGGGCTGGTGCGCTTTGGAAAGCAACATCAAGGTGTAACCATCCGGCGCAGAATCGAGCCTTGAAAGAAAAGTTCGGGGCTGTTCATCCAAGTCGGGAAAGGCTTGCCAGGCAACTTGATGCCAAGCGTAACCATCGGTGAGTTGCAGTCGCCGCTGCGTAGCCAGTTCAGGTTCGATTAACATTTTTGCCAGCCAGCTCATGGCGTTTCCTCTACTTCCAATTCAACCTCTGGTGTCCAGAAACTTTGCGCCCAGCGCACACGCACCCGGTCGGCGTGATACTCCCAATCGAGCAAATCCTTGTACAACTGCTCGTAATTGACTGGAATATCTTGCGCCTTGGCGCGCAGCACGAGGCGCACCACGCGGTCGAAAATCTCATCGCCTTCCGCCGCAAGAAGGTGCTGAAAACGGCGGGACACCGGGCCAATGCCTTCGGCTTGGTTGAGCTTTTGTCGTTCGTCATCGCTCAAAAGCTTGCGGCACATCGCACCGTAATCCCCGTTATGCGTTTCTTCCGAATGGGTGGCATAAAGACCAGCGACGGTTTGAACCACCTTGTTGCCGTGTTTCTCGCCGATGCCACCGAATTTCGCCAGATACGGCCAAGCACGGTGGCGCTTACTCTCCACCAGCGCGCAGCGCAAGTTTGCCATGAAGCCGCGATCCTCTTGGCGGCTGCGCAAAAACTTGAGCAGACCTTCTCCCGGTTTTTTCGGGGTGTTTTTTTCGGCTGTTTTTTCCGACATCATTTAGTCCTCCGCTTCAACGGTTTCAGGTTCTTGTGCATCATGGGTTTGCTGCTTGGCAAACAACTTGCCTAAGCCCAACGCGAATGCGCGTATCTGGCGCGGCGTTTCCTGTCCGCAGGCGAGTGCGTAAGCTTGCCGCGCCGCACCATGCACGGCTTTGCGCCAAGCATCGCGGGTTTTCTCCACCGCTTTGGCATTAGTACCGATGGCTTCCACGTGCGCCATCAGCAGCGAACGCTTTTTTTCTACGGCAGTCCAGTAATGGCGCATTGCTGTGGATAACGCGATGGACAGTAATCGACTTTCTATTTCGTTCTTTTTCTTCTTGCTCAAGTTTGGATCATCTACTTTCCCCAAACTTCCGTCGATTTGCTTTCGATATTCCCTTACGGACTTGACCAATCTCTTGCCAAATATTTCTGCTTGGAGTACCTCATCCGCATAAACTTTTACACCGCTATCCGTTTGTAAATTAGGTACGATTTTTAACACTGACTCGGTAGTATCGAGATAGCCGCCTTCACTACTCCAGCTAACACCACCAACCCAAATATCGTATTCATCACCCCCTGCCTGATTTTCCAAGCACAGGGGGCTTCGCCCCTTTCTGTCATTTGCATACTTAACCAGAATTGCAGGAAGTTGCCGCCACATGCTCTTCTCATCAGCCCTAATCAGTTTGCGTTCCTGCTTCTTCTTTACCTCTACCACGATTTCGGTAGCAGTTGCATCCGCAGGGCGGTCTGGATGTCCTGGATAGGTAAACCCATTAGCAAGTATCATTTCGCTGCCTTGAGGAGCGATTTTTATCCAACGACTCATGGGGACAAGTCTTCCCAAATAGGTTTCAATCGTGTTTGCAATCGCAACCTGATCTGTCGCTGAGTCGGGTAAAAGCTCCCATAGTGGCTTCCCCCACGCATAGGGGCTGAGATACATAGACACTTGGTTTTTCGTCATTAGATTGGCGCAAATAGTATCGAACAGATTTGCTCTTCTGATGAAGGTGTGAAGCATAAGCTTTTGCAGACAAGGAGATGCAAAACTTGAGCCACCACCAGAACTTTTGACCTTGCCCCATAGGGCGACCCCAATTCGTCCAGACGATGAAAAATTTTGGAACGTAAGCAAATTTAGGGTAATCCATTCCGGGCTGAACTCCCGTGGTATTGGCGCAGTCGCTTGATGATCAAATAACGCAGAGTTGTTTTGCGAAGCCAGCGCGAAATCCAGCTTGCTGACCGGATTTTGCTCGTTAGATTCATCAGCTTTATTTTCTTCCGTCCCTTTCTTTTTGCCTCGTTTATTGCCACTGGAAGTTTCGATGTCTGGATTTTTTACGGGCTTTTCTTTTGGAGGTTTTCCCAACTTGGCAATCTGCAAGAAAGGTTTATCTGAATCGAACAAATTGAACGACGGTTCCCATTCCTCCAAATAGTCCTTCGCTGCTTGTGGCAAGGCATTTGGCGCATTATCCCAAGCCTCGATATCTTCCGGCCCTTTCAGAGCCGCCTGCGCAATGCAGATAAGCAACCGCATCAGTGCAATACGCTCATGGGGACGCACTGTCAGATCGGAAAACTGCCGACCTTCTGTGAAGACTTGCATAAGGCTGGCAAGACCGGGCTTGCTATCCGGTCTCACCACCGGAATCCATGCTTCAGTCACAAGGTTCATGTTCTTCTCTCCCTCCCGTCACGCGCCGAATTTCCAGCCCGCGATCAATATGCCAGTGCAGCGATCTGCCGTCTTTCAAACCTGCGATGTCCACGCTTCCGTCCGGTTGCACCAATGCAACTGCCTGCTCGCCCTTAACATAACGGCATGTGCTTTCTTCGGAGCGAAACGCAGCGAATACCGATTTTGGAATTTTCACCAGATTGCGATGTAGCGCCCGTGCCGTATCAAGCCGGAATTTATCATCCGACAGGTTGGCGTGCTCGCAATTGAGCAAAGCAAGCTGTTTACTTTTGCGTTCAGTGGACAGAATCAATTGGACGGTCTCCACCGTGCTGACACGAGTTTGTACGCCTTCCTGATCGTCCAGCAAGGGATTCCAAATGTTGGAATTCATTTCCGCCATTTTTTTCTTGGCAAACTCTTCACCCAAAATTTCTTCCTTCCATGCCTGCCAGCCTTTCGCTTCCACATCACGGTCGGAATAGGTGGCTTTCAGCAGGCTGCGAATTTCCGTAGGTATTGTAATGTCTTTCCCGTCTCGCTCCGTCCAAATTTCCAACGAGCGCAGCAACACATAAGGCGCATATACCCATGCCTTCGCGCCAAGAGCTTTGCGAATCTCTTCCTTGTTCATGTCACGCAATTTGTCCAGTGTCTCCGCCTCCTTCAGAATCCAGCATTCGGCGCATTCGGTGCGTTCGACAGGACGCTTCCCACGTGGATGCCGCCACAGCCGCCCGATGCGCTGCAACAGCATGTCGGTAGGCGCAAGTTCGGTAATCAGCAAGTCCGCGTCCAAGTCCACGCTTTGCTCGACAATCTGGGTGGAAACCAGAATACAGCCGCGCCGATTTTTGCTGTCCTTGCCAAGCAACTCCATCCAGTATGTTTCCAGTTCCGCACGCCTGAAGTGTGGGAAGCGCGAATGCAGCAAGCCAAGCGCTGGCGTTCCTTCACGTCCGCGTTGTTTTTCCAGTAATTGCAATTGTGCATGGACAGCTTGCGCATGGACTACAGTGTTACATATCCACAGCACGCAAGCACCGTTGCACGCCTGCTTCCATGCACCATCCAACGCGATTTTGTTTTCAACAAAGACGACATGTACCTTTTTTTCTTCCGGCGGTTGCGCTGCCCGTGGCGTGATAAAAGCTCCGTCGCTTTGCCTTCCGCTAATCAGCGGGTAGTCATTAGTTTCAAGGGCATCGCTTTTGCCCAGCAATGCCGTGCGCCGTTCAGGTGTCAGGGTGGCGGATAGCAGGATGACCGTGCAGCCCAGTTCCTTCAGCGTCTCGCACAAGACGCGAATCAAAGTGCCCGTGTAGAAATCGTAGGAATGCACCTCGTCCAATATCACCACCTTGCCCGCCAATCCAAAACGGCGCACAAAGAAATGCTTTGCTGCAACGACAGCAAGCAATGCCTGATCTACCGTGCCGACACCGAAGGGTGCGATGAGTGCCCGCTTGGCCGACGCAAACCAGTCGCGCCCAGCGCGGGCATCATCGGATGCATCGCTTTTTACGGTGGCCGCAGGCACCGGTTGACTAAGATTTTCCATCAACCAGGAATTGGCATGGATCAAACGAGTGTCCAAACCATCCGGCCAAATCTTGCTGACAAAATCATCCACGCGCAGATGGATGCGGTTGCTGGTGGCTTGGGTAGGCAACGCGAAATAAATGCCGCTTGCCTTTCCTTCGCAGATCAAGCGATAGGCACAGGCCAATGCCGCCTCGGTTTTGCCCATGCCCATTGGCGCTTCGATAACGTAAATCCCCGGCTCGGTAATGGCTGTCACTGCCTCACGCTGCAAATCGTTTTGTGGAAATGGAAATAGCTGTTCAAAGCTCAAACCGCTTCGTGCCTCAGGATGAGAGAAGCCAATAGCTTCCACGGCATATTGTGCTCGCCCCCTGCTTTCCTCTAGTTCAATATCGCGGTCAATGGGAAAATAAGTTTCGTCCGATCCGATCCAGTCGGACACTGAAATCAAACCAGCCAACCACCAAAGATGCGCTGATTCCCGGCTGATTTCCGTCTTGGGTAGCTCTCCTGCCAAGGCTTCGATCAATTGTCGCGCTACCCGCTGGCGTTCCTGTTCCCACTCGTCATTCTTCTTCATGCCAGCAATTTCTTGCAGACCACGCTCGCCCGGACGGTGCAGGTAGCCATGATGCGCTCCTGGCGCGACTGCCCAGTGGATCGCACTATTTGTCTTCATTCCATCCTGGAGCAAAAGATTTTGCACGGTGAATTGACTGACTTTTTCATGATACCTCTCGAAGTTCTGCCAACCCTGCGAAGTGCTGATTTCCTTCATTCCAGTTTGCTCCAGCCACTTGGCACACTTGCTTTGAAAGCCTTGTGAAATTTTGCCGATGTCGTGCAAAGCAGCAAGCAAAGCCGCTTCCCGTGTATTCACTTTGAAATGTTCCAGCAAGTGTGGGTAATGCTTGACCAGATTTTCAGCAACCAGCCCGACGTTCATCATATGGTGAAAAACGGAAATTCCCGGCAAATCATCTTTAGTGGTTTTTGCCCAAAACTTTATTGCTGACAAATCAAACTGTGACATGTGTAATCACCACTCCCAAACCAAGCACGCCGCCACATCCAGACAGTGATAGGCGAGCGGATGCCACTTGGGTTCGAGCGGGTAGGCTGGGTCGGCCTTGTCCCAGTAGTTGAAAATCGTATCCCCTCGTTGCTGTGGCATGTTTGGCGTTTTTGATACTTGGTTTTTATCTTGCCGGGAAGTGTATACCCCTGGGTGTCTCAAAACCTGAGCCTGCCCAAATCTTTTTACAACAATCCCAGCCTTTCCCGTAACTCGGCAATGATGGCGGGGTCGAGCGGCGGGGTGGTGTGTTTGCCTCTGCGTTCAATATCCATCAGCAGGGCTTCGACCATTTCCTTCCCGTCCTTGGTCTTGATGGCTTGCAGCGCGGTCTTGCCATTCAGTATTGGAAGTTTCTGGCTGGGCCAGTCGCGGTAGTGTTGGCGCATATATTCGGCCATTTGCGCCTGGACTTCGGGGTGGCTGTTCAGTTCTTCCTGTTCCTTTTGGTGTTGTTTAGTACGCGCCATGCCACCTTCTTTTTCCGCTTGGGCGAGCATGGCTTGCGGTGACTGAATTACGGTGGTTTTGTAGCGCGCCTTGCCAGGTAATAATTCTTCCATGATCATTTTGAATTGTTGAGCGCGGTTTTCGGAGTTGATCTCGGCGGTGAGGGTTGCGCCTTTGATACGAAGATGACCGAGGATGGTGTTGTTCCACTCCTTGTGCATTTTGTTGCCGGGTTTTTCCCAAGTGAATTCGATCTTGCGTAGTTCACCGGTCGGATCGAACTCTGCGCCGGTGAGCATGCTCTCATCGTTCTCGGTCAGGTTTAGTTGCCGGAGAATATCGAGCGCTTCACGAGGGGAACATTCGAGGTCATAGATCAGTTTGTTAAACACAAACGGTTCGCCATCGGTGTTTTGCAGTTGCGGCATGGCCGGGTTGAGCAGGCGGTCAGTGATGTCGTGGTATATCTCCAGCATTTCAAAATCGTAATCCTTGAGCAGTTCCGGTGTGAGCGGCAGTTTGCGATCTTGGATTTTCTTGCGCAGGTCAAGGATGGCGCTTTTTTCAATGGGTGGAAACATCACGGGTGCGCAGGCTTCCAGTAGTGTCACTTGATCTATGTTTGCCAGTTTGGCAAACATAATATCCCCGACCTGCGTATGGTGCGAGCCTGATTGTTCGGTCACGTTGGTTTCTTCGCCGGTCATGATGTCGCGCAAGACAAAACCTTCGTCGGGACGCACCGAAAGAACGTCATAAAAGCTGAATGGCGCTACACAGCATTGCTCCATATAACGCACGCGTAGCGGATCAAGATGCTTGCCTTTCTTGTC
>Ga0307376_10003031_pt1 | contig 15900 bp, 16 predicted proteins | sample TR2MG_FD_202536 | JGI IMG/M metagenome (GOLD analysis project Ga0307376, IMG submission 202536) | Soil microbial communities from Risofladan, Vaasa, Finland - TR-2 | ecosystem: Environmental > Terrestrial > Soil > Coastal area > Acid sulfate soil | place: Finland: Risofladan, Vaasa | collected...
AAAGTGATCTTACAAAGTTATCTGCGGATGTTGCTAAAAAAGTGAGCGATTCGGCATCCGAGATTATGAAGAGCTCAACGGATGTTTTGCATAAGGCTACGAAAGTCCTTCAGTTTGTGGTGTTAGGTGCTGTCGAGGGCGGCAAGAAGGCCCTGAAAGAAGATAAAAAACCTAGGCGCAAAGCAACACCCAAGCCAGCTACCAAAACGACACCCAGAGCGACAACCGGAACGAGCAGAAAAACGACTAAAAAAGCAAAGACCTAGGCTGCTTTGGTTTTATATTAATTCAGATAAAAAAGCAACCCTCTTCAATTGAGCTTTTAATAATTACTTGCCGTGCCAAACAGGGTCTCTTTTTTCTAAGAACGCATCTATTCCTTCTTCTGCGTCACGAGCCATCATATTTTCTACCATAACCCTGCTGCAGTACTCATACGCCCCGGACATATCTTTATCAAGCTGTTTATAAAATGCTTCTTTGCCAATTTTGAGAGTCAACGGAGATTTGGCAGCTATCTTATTAGCCAATTCTAAAGTAGCGCTATCCAGCTCAGCCTCCGGGACTACTCTATTTACAAGACCTATCTCATATGCTCTTTGGGCCGAGATAAAATCACCCGTTAGCAACATTTCCATGGCATGCTTTCTCGTTACGTTCCGCGATAGACCAACCATTGGAGTTGAGCAGAATAATCCTATATTCACTCCGGGTGTTGCGAACCTTGCGTTTTCATCCGCTACCGCCAAATCACATGTGGATACGAGCTGGCAACTCGCTGCAGTTGCAATCCCGTGAACTTTAGCAATGACTGGTTTAGGACAATTTATGATTGACATCATCATCTCAGAGCATAGATCAAAAGTTTTTTCATAAAATTCCCTTTCAGGATTTGCACGCATTTCTTTCAAATCATGCCCCGCGCAAAAGCCTTTTCCCGAACCGGAAATAATAACCACCTTTATTGAGGGGTCTTCTGAAATAGCCGTTATCTCATTTAATAGACCCTTCATACATGAGATAGAGAGAGCATTATAGGACTTAGGTCTGTTCAGGATAAGGTTAGAAATTCCTTCGGAATCATTGCGAATTATTAGAGCTTCAGAGTTTTCTTTTGTTACTGGCATGGGGTTATCTCCGGAAATATAGATGACACACTTAATTGTATTATATTTGCTGGAAATATCTAGTTATTTTGGGGTTGAAAGACTTAGTTATTGAAACGCAAAGGGGTAATCTTAATTCTCTTTGACGCCGTCAGTAAGAATACTTACAGTATCGTTTCTTACATCGGCAACTCCGCCTTCTACAACAAGCTTAGTTTCCGAGTTGCCAATTTTGTACTTAAGCTCGCCTGAGTGAAGAGTAGTAAGGAATGGAACATGTCCGGGTAAGATTCCAAATTCTCCAACTTCTCCGGGAGCTACTACTTCATCAACTTGCTCATCGACTACAAGCTCAGTTGGTGTAATAACTTTTAGATGTATACGGTCAGCCAATTTTCAATCTCTCCTATAAAATCTTAATCCATTTAAGAACTAATTGAGGGGCAAGTAAACCCCTAATTCGTTATTTTCTTATTATGAAATAATTTCTTTTGCTTTCTCACGAACTTCGTCGAGGTTTCCGACCATATAAAATGCCTGCTCAGGGATATCGTCCATTGCACCTGAGATAACCTCTTTAAAGGCCTCTATGGTATCCTTAATAGGCACATATTTACCAGGTGTACCTGTGAACTGCTCAGCTACGTGGAACGGCTGTGAGAGGAATCTCTGTACTTTTCTAGCCCTGGCAACAACGAGCCTATCTTCCTCTGATAGCTCATCCATACCTAGGATAGCAATGATTTCTTGAAGCTGTTTATAACGCTGAAGAACTTCCTGCACCTTACGAGCAGTATCATAATGATCTTGTCCTACGATTTGTGGATCAAGAATACGTGATGTTGAATCGAGTGGATCCACAGCAGGATAAATTCCAAGCTCTGTTAACTGACGTGATAGAACAGTCGTACCGTCTAAGTGGGCAAATGTGGTCGCAGGAGCTGGGTCAGTTAAGTCATCCGCAGGAACATAGATTGCTTGTACAGAGGTAATAGAACCTTTAACCGTGGAAGTAATCCTCTCTTGAAGCTCTCCAAGGTCTGTAGCAAGTGTCGGCTGATAACCCACAGCTGAAGGAATCCTTCCCAGAAGTGCTGACACCTCTGATCCTGCCTGAGTAAATCTGAAGATGTTATCGATAAAGAGTAGTACGTCCTGACCTTCTTCATCACGGAAGTACTCAGCAAGCGTAAGAGCTGTAAGAGCAACCCTAGCTCTAGCTCCAGGTGGCTCGTTCATCTGTCCGAATACGAGTCCGGTATTTTCAATAACGCCTGAGTCTTTCATCTCATGCCAGAGGTCATTTCCTTCACGTGTTCTTTCTCCAACACCACCAAACACGGATACTCCACCGTATTCTTTAGCAACGTTGTGAATAAGTTCCATTAGAAGAACTGTTTTCCCTACTCCAGCACCGCCGAAAAGCCCAATCTTTCCTCCTTTAAGGAACGGGGCAATAAGGTCAATAACTTTAATTCCAGTTTCAAAAAGCTCTAGTTTCGTGCTTTGCTCAACAAACTTAGGCGCTTCACGGTGAATTGGCCAACGCAGTTTGGTAGCCACAGGTCCAGCTTCATCGATAGGCTCTCCAACGACGTTTATCATTCGGCCAAGGGCCTCTTTTCCTACAGGAACTGTAATACCTTCTCCTGTATTAAGCGCATCCTCGCCTCTTTTAAGGCCTTCTGTAGAATCCATAGCAATACAGCGGACTCGGTTGCCTCCTAACTGCTGAGCTACTTCAACGATTAGATTCCATTGCTGATCATTAATCAGTGGGTTTGTAAGCTTTAGTGCTGTGTAGATTGGGGGGAGCTCGCCGTCCTTAAACTCAACATCTAGAACAGGTCCCATAATCTGTACAACTTTTCCCATATTGTTATTAGTATTTGTGTCCATCTTAATCGTCTCCTTTACTTAATGCCTCAGTTCCATTTACTATGTCCATGAGTTCTGTTGTAATCATGGCTTGTCTAGTTTTATTGTATAAAAGTGTGAGGTTTTTAATTACATCACTTGCATTACTTGTTGCATTTTCCATTGCAGTCATACGAGAAGCATGCTCACTGGTCATTGATTCTTGAATTGCCCTTTGAACCCTTACCTGAATGTATTTAGGAAGAAGCTCGCTTAAGATTCCCTTCTTATTGGGCTCATATAAGTAATCAATAAGGTTTTCGTCCTCAGACTCAGAACTAGCTTCTATTGGAAGAACTTTTTCATATGTAATTTCCTGGATCAAAGCAGATTTGAAGTAATTGTATACCAATATGACTTCATCGCTGTCGCCTTTAATGAATTCCCTGGTTAATTCTTCAGACACTTTCTCTGATATTTCAGTGTAGTTTCTTTCTGTGATACCGATATAACTACTTGATGCCTTAAAACCTTCTTTTGCAAAATGATCCCTACCACGTCTGCCTAAGAAGCTAAATGTAACTTCGTCATAAGTTTTAGTATCAGCAACTAGATATGTCTCAAGTTTTCTGATAAGGCTACTGTTAAAACTACCGCAAAGCCCCCGGTCTGATGTTAGAAAAACAAGATGCAGCTTTTTTGGCTCATCTGTTTTTCTAAGTAGAGGATGCGATTCTGGATCACATCTTTTTGCAACATTTAGAGTAGTCTCTTGATAAGCATCAGAATATGGACGATAGGCCATCAAAAGATCCTGAGCACGCTTTAGCTTTACAGCAGAAATAAGCTTCATAGCGCTCATTATTCTGCTTGTGCCCTTAACACTGCTTATTTTAGTTTTGATTTGTCTTAAGCTTGCCATTATTATATTAGTTTAGAGATTCTACAATCTTCTATACTATGATAAATCTCCTAATTGGTTTTTAAGTTCGCCAAGCGCACTCTTAACACTCTCTTCTAATTCATCTGAAATAACTTTTTTAGTCTTTATTTCTTCTAAAAGATTTGGATAACTTGAATCAAAGAATAAGTAGAGTTCCTTCTCAAATTTGCCTACTGACTCAACAGGATAGTCATCTACATATCCTTTTGTAACTGCATAGATAATTAGAACCTGCTTCTCAACTGCAAGCGGTTCGTATTGTCCCTGCTTTAGAGCTTCAACAAGTCTGCTACCTCGGGCTAGCTGAGCCTGGGTTGCTTTATCCAAGTCTGAAGCAAATTGAGAAAAGGCCTCAACCTCTCTGTATTGCGCTAGTTCTAGTCTTAATGTACCGGCTACATTTTTCATAGCCTTAATCTGAGCTGAGCCACCTACCCTGGACACTGAAAGTCCAACGTTAATAGCTGGTCTTATACCTGAGTAGAAAAGATCACTCTCTAAGTAAATCTGCCCGTCTGTAATCGAGATTACGTTAGTCGGAATGTATGCGGAAACGTCCCCTGCCTGCGTTTCGATAATTGGCAGCGCAGTTAATGATCCGCCGCCGTCTTCGTCTCTCATTTTAGCCGCACGCTCAAGGAGTCTGGAATGGAGATAGAAAACGTCTCCGGGATAAGCCTCACGACCTGGAGGTCTTCTGAGCAGCAATGACAACTGACGATACGCCCATGCATGTTTGGTTAAGTCATCATAGATAACCAGTGCATGCCTTCCTGTGTCTCTGAAATATTCTCCAAGGGCACAACCCGCATAAGGAGCAATAAACTGAAACGGAGCCGGGTCACTTGCAGTAGCAGCAACAATAGTAGTATATTCCATGGCGCCGTGTTCTTTTAACTTGTCCATAACCTGGGCCACAGTTGACTGTTTTTGCCCAATGGCTACGTAGATGCAGTATACGTCTTCATTTTTTTGGTTAATTATAGTATCAATTGCAATCGCCGTCTTTCCGATCTGACGATCACCCAAGATTAACTCTCTCTGTCCTCTACCAATTGGGATCATAGCATCAATTGATTTAATACCTGTCTGAAGAGGCTCGCTCACAGATTGTCTGTAAACAACTCCGGGAGCCTTAACCTCAATCTGTCTTGTTTCGGTGCTCTTAATTTCACCTTTTCCGTCAATTGGCTGTCCTAGGGCATTTACCACCCTTCCCTTCATGTCTTCGCCGACAGGAACCTCTGCGATTCTACCGGTACGTTTTACTATGTCGCCTTCTTGCACCTGGGTATCTTCGCCGAATAGAGCAATACCAACATTGTCCTCTTCAAGGTTTAGAACTAGTCCCATAACGCCGCTCTGAAACTCTACAAGCTCGCCTGACATAGCTTGATCAAGTCCATATGCACGGGCAATTCCATCACCAATAGAGATAACAGTTCCGACTTCTGAGGTCTCAACCTTAGTATCGTAACCTTTGATCCTATTTCTTAATATTTCGCCAATCTCTTCTATCTTTAAATCCTGCATCTTATTGACTCCTTATAACTTTATAAACTCTTAACTTTTCAATTTTTACCACTTTAGGATTGAGAGAGGATACCTCTGATTCTCTCAAGTTGGGTCTTAATACTACCATCGAACACTTTATCTTCAACTTTTGCGATTATCCCCCCGATTATCCGAGGATCAACCTTGGATGTAACCTCAACTTCCTGCCCCATAACTTCGCTTAATTTTGCCTTTACTTTGCTCAAATCTTCTTCTGAAGGAATTGAAGCCATTACTATCTCAGCTTTAATTTTTCCTGAAGCTTTTCTGAGCTTTTGAACAATAGTTTGTTCAGAATTCAAAAGAGATTTAAACTTGCCCAGTTCAAGAACCAAGCTAAGAAAATTAGAAGTAAGACTGTCGTAGCCTCTTTTTGATGCTATATCCGTGGTTACCCCTTCTCTTTCTTTGAGATCATAGGTTGAGCTCCAGAGCACATTTTTAAGCTCTGTGCTGCTTGAAAGAATAGAATAGAAGTCTTCAATATCAGATGTTATTTTATCAAGCTTATTTTCTTCTTTAGCACTTTGTACTAGAGCTTCAGAGAGATCTCTTAGTGTTGCGATTGATGCCATTTCTCATCCCCTACGTTATTAGTAAAATCGTCAACAAACCTTTGTTTATCAGGCTCGCTCAAATTCTCTTTAATTACTCTCTCTGCTATTGCTAGTGCTAGAGTAACTACTTCAGACTGAATTTCTTGCTTCGCCCTCCGGGCTTCAAATTGTATAGTTTCTTGGGCTTCTTTTTTAATATTCTCAGAAGCTAAATTAGCGTGCTTTACAATTTCTTCTCTTTCTGTCCCGCCCTGTTTAACGATACTATCTTTTATGCTGTTAATTTCGTCTTCTATTCCCTTGAGCTTCTCTGCGTATTCTTCATATTTCTTCTTAGCTTCTGAGATAGTATGCTGAGCATGATCAATTTCACTGCTGATAGATCCCTTTCTCTCAACCAGGAAATTTCTTACAGAATCTTTTAGAAAGTAGACCAAAACTCCAAGGAGAAGTACTAAATTAACTGTATGTTCAAAAACAAATCTCCAGTTAAAGACATTGCCGCCTTCAGAGGAATTAGTGAGCAAGAGGTTTATTATTTCAAAGTCTGTCAAATCCCCACCTCCTTTCCTAAAACTTTTGAGGCTATATCTGTGGCTAATTCATCTATATCGCCTTTTATTTTTTCTTTTATTTCTTTGGTATCGGCCTCAAGCTTAACCTTAGCCTCTTCTAGAAAAACTCCAGCTTCTTCTCTGGCTTTGCCTATTATTTCTCCAGCCACTTTCTGCCCTTCGAGAACTAACTTGCTACGCTCTTGGGCAGCGAGAGCTCGAGCTTCATCTAACTTTAGATCGTATTCTTCAATAATTGCCTTTACCTTCTCTTCAAGCTCATGAGCTTCTTCAATTGCTCCTCTTGTGAGCATATCTCTTCTATCAACAAGGTTCAGAAAAGGCTTAAACACAAGTTTATTTAATATGAAAATGGCGATTAAAAATATTACGATCTGTATGAAAACAGTGTAATTCACACTCAACAGATCCTCTGAAGCAGCATGGGCTGTACTTGTTATCATAACAAGTGCCAGAGAATAAAAGATAAATTGTCTTAGCCGTTCAAAATACATAATGTTTTATCTCCTTATTATTCCTATGAAGATTATTCCTATGAAGACTCTTGTGCCGCATCTTTGCTCTTTGCAAACATAATTTTTAATAGCGGCGGAGCAACAAATGTGGTTAACATAACCATCACTGTTATAGCTGAGAACAACTCTGAGGTAAATATTCCATAGGTAAGCCCGACCTGGGCAAAAATAAGCCCGACCTCACCCCTGGGTATCATACCTACGCCAACAACGCTTTTGCTGATTCCCTTCTTGAAAACAGCAAATCCACTTACAAATTTACCTATTACAGCAACAATGAATAGTATCAAAGCTATCAAGAGTATCGGTATATTTTTACTGACAAACGGATTAAACACCGAAACATCTACCGCTGCTCCCACCATAATAAAAAATATGGGCGTAAAAAAATCCGAAACCGGCTTTAAATTCCTCTCAATAGACTTGAATTGATGGGTGTTTGCTAAGACTAATCCTGCGGCAAATGCACCAACAATAGGTGCTAAGCCTACCAGACTTGCTAGAAAAGCAAAGATGAAAGCAAAAGATAGAGCGCTTAATAGTAAAACCCCTCTGACTTTCATCATCTCAACCAGATTAAATAGCTTCTTAGATATCAAGTTTCCAACTACTATCGCTACAATAAGGAAGCCAAAAGCTTTAACGAAAATTATTCCTACATTTAGCGTTGAAATTCCGGCTCCATCCCCGCTTGCTGAAGCTTCAATTAGTCCGGTCACTACACCTAAGATTATCAAACCCAAAATATCATCAATGACGGCTGCGCCGAGAATGATCTTGGCCTCACCACTCTGGAGGCGATTCATATCTGAAAGCACTCGGGCTGTGATGCCAACGCTAGTTGCCGTTAAGGTGGCTCCTACGGTTATAGCAATAAGTATATTTAAACTCGGATCAATTCCTCCAAGCAATCCGTACTTCTCAAACGCAATAATGCTTGCAAAACCAAGCGCGAATGGAACGACAACACCTACTATTGCAACTATAGTGGAAGCAAGTCCCACTTTTATAAGGTCTCTAAGGTCAGTTTCTAAGCCAATTTCAAATAATAGGATTGCAACGCCGACTTCGGCGAGTAAATGGAAGGTATCGTACCCCGCCATTCCGGATACAGAAGGCACAACAGCAAGTACGCTTCCTCCTAGAATTACACCGGCAACAAGCTCCCCAAGCACTGAGGGCTGCTTGATACGCTCGGCTAACTCCCCGAAAATCTTGGAGAATATTAGGATAAGAGCAAGTGCTATAAAGAACTGTTCTATCGAGAGATGTCCCGATTCTTCTAAACTCATTTAAGAGTGCTTTTCCTTGGGCAGATATTTAAAAAATCTTAAGTATTTAACATGATAAAATCTGGGTGTCAAACTTATGTTGAATCCAAGTTTTACTGAGCGCAAAGAGATAGTCTTTTCATTGGTATTTTAAGACTTATATGACTCTGAAAAGTCAATTCAAAATCTAACCATCTTTTTGTTGATACATCTCTCTTTCTAGATCAAGTTCCGTTCGAATATCTAACAAATGCAGCGCATCATTTGCTTCTTCAATGCTCTTGGATTTTGAAACAGCTTTTGCAAGCTTGGAGTTTTCATATAATACGGAAGGTGAGAAGTAGAATGTAACTGTGGAGGCCATTGAAAGTGAAACGGGTCTTGTGCCGTTTCTGATAGCAGTTTCTTCACATTCTCCCTTTGAATATAAAACAGGCAAACGGCTTGCTTCTGTAGGAACCACTGCAATAACTTCTTCAAGTTTCCTGAGCGCATCTTGAGTTATCCCCCAGCTTCCAAGAACCGCACCTTTTTTTAACTTGAGCTTCATGGAAGCCTCAAGCTCTTCATGAGTAAGCTCTCCATCACTACCGTATCCGAAAAGGCCTATTAGTGATGAGACTTCTGACTCAATCCTGGCAAAAGCAGCTGTCATCATCGAATCTGCAAGGGGGCTCATAAGTCCAGGCTCATGGCCTTGAGCTATAACGTCGCCACCCACGTCAACTCCGATTATTAAATCTGCCTCAAGTTTGTGGGCCGCATCTAAAAGGCCCTCTGCTATAGCGTCAGGACCGGAGTTTATTTCCACTAGTAAGGTTTCTTCACCTATAACTTCAGAGAACCCGGACTCAGCGAACCTGGCTCCCGTAATTGTTACACTGTCCTTATTTGCATACCAGACAACGTCGTTTAACTTCCGGACATTTTTTGTCTCTTCAAATGTTCTGGGGCCGGGCATGGGGTCATAAGTAAATCTCTCCCAGGATAAACCTCCGTAGATACATTCGATGTCGAACATCTGGAGAAGATCGGCTGTTGGTATAGTGCCGACAATATCCCCACCCCCTCCAATACCGATCAAGAGAGCTTTTTTAGAATTTCTTATTATTTCTTTAAAAGATTTTGTTGAGTACAATTAAATTACTCCGGGAAAGATTTCATATTTACTAAGAACGAAAGAGCTGACACTTCATACCGACGATTAGTTAGCTGGCTGCTCTAGTAGCAGGTAAAGCACATTGTCGCTGAATGCGGGATCTTTTGTTAACCCTAAATGGTCTGTGAAAAGAAACATTACGTTTGACCAATTGACAGGGGATTTCAGATGCGGAGTCCATATACCGCCCGCTCTCTCATCCATGAGTGCGCTTGAGCGGGTAACCGTACCGTCACCCGGTTCATAGTCTGTGATTTTATAATGCTCTTTGGAGGAATCCACAGTGACTGCCGATCCGGTCGGTATAGCATCACCGGCTAAAAGGTACAGTTTTAAATTCTCAGGAGGATTTGCCGGCTGATCTATTGCTTCCTGAAACTGTTTTCCCCTTTTAAGAGATTTTCTGAGATGATCTATTGCGATTTCTCTTCTTTCGTTAGGATCAGAAACATCAGGTAGCAGCCACTCAAGAACATAGGCTTGGTTTGGATCGGCAAGTCCCCAGCCGTTTTCTACCCACAAATCTGCGTCCATGATATCAACTTCGTTTCTATTCTCATCTAATATTGCGCGGTGTCTTGTTCTTGGTAATAGTTGATAAGAAGAAGGCATAGTACCTATAATAGCCGGCTCATATTTCGGCAACAGTGGTCCGAAGCTCGGGCCTTCAAATAAATTTTCGACTGCGCCTACAGCACCGGCGTTGGGTGTCCCAATAATTATTACTTTATCTACATATTGTGCCCCGTCCCACGTAACTTCGGGGATTGAGCCGTCCTGTGGAAGATCATTCTTTCCGTAGCGCAAGAAATATCTAGTAACGAGACCACCCATCGAATGGGCAACAATATCAAACTTAACATCGTCCTTGTCAATACCCCGTTTCTTGTATTCTTCTAATATGTAAGCCCTCTTTTCTTCGATGAAATTATCGAGTCTCTTCGCATTTTCCACGTTATCAAGACGCCAGTCATAAGCGAACTGAAAACATGTAAAATGATCATCTCCATAATCAATATTATTGAGCCCGTTTGAGGCAAGCGACTGATCCAAATATCCACCGGCGCCCAATGTGCTAAGGATATTCACATACGCGTTTAATTCTATTGGAAGACCAAAAAGACTTACCTTTACCCTATCTAAGGCGCCGTCAGAATGCACATTGTCTGTAAGTTCTTCTAGAGGCACGCCTTTTTCCATGGGAATAGCCATAAGTCTTGCACCTTGTGGAGTTTCAGGATTAGCCGTGCTCTTTTCAAAGGCTCCCCAAACAAGCTGTCCACTCTCGCCGTCCCTTAATTTTGAACCAAGAATCCCCGGTATTACTATTACAGCATTACCCCGGTCATGGGACCTTCTCGCAGCCTTACTATATAACCCGCCTAAATCAGGGGTTTTATACTCAGCCTTACCACATGCAAGAAGTGATGAAAACATTATAAGTAATAGAAGTTTTCTTTTCATAATTATTCGCTCAGAAATACAGTAACACTTTCTCAAAAAAATCTAAAGGGTCTTGTAACATAATTCAGATCTGGGAATTAGAGCTTTAATTCAAAGAAAAGTCTCTAAAAAATTCGATTACACTAAGGTAAACAGTTAGATTTTTATGATCTAAAGGACCAACTTGATGGAAAATTCCCTACAAGCCATTCTTTCATATGTCTTAATACCAGTTGTAGTGACTATTATCGGCGGAATAGCTGCCGCATACAGATCTCCCGGAGAAAGAACCAGGATTACAGTTCAGCACTTTGCTGCCGGTGTCGTTTTCGCGGCTGTAGCGCTTGAACTCTTACCGGAACTAGTAACCAATTTAAAAATGCTTCCTCTAATTATTGGCTTCTCCTCTGGAGTCGCACTTATGCTTCTTGTTAGAAAGGGGGCTGAGAAATTCGAGGGTGCTGGGGGGTCCGGAGGGTTAGTAATCGCATCAGGGATTGATGTATTTATTGATGGTCTTCTTATTGGAGTCAGCTTTGATGTAGGTCTAAAAGCTGGAATTATTATCACAATTGCCCTTGCAATTGAGCTATTATTTTTGGCTCTGTCTGTTGCCTCAACTCTAGCAAAAGAAGGTAAAAGCAAAACAAAAATAATAGGAACAACAATTATTCTTTCATTGTTGGTTTTAATTGGGGCGACTATTGGTGGAACCCTTCTTCAAGGAATCCATGGCTCTGCCTTAGAAGGCATTATAGCCTTTGCTGTAGCAGCACTTCTATATTTGGTAACTGAGGAATTACTAGTTGAAGCTCATAAAGGCGAGCAGGACTCGGCTATATCTACAACTATGTTCTTTGTGGGGTTTTTGATCGTGCTAATATTGGAAACGGCTATCTAATACAGTTTTTATATAAATTTGACCATTCCGCTTCTCTGAGAACTTCACAGAGCGCTGAAAGACCTTAAATAAATGAGCCTTGCTCTATTTTAAAATCAATTTAAAACTCTGTATCCCCTTCCTCTCATGCAGTTCTTGTAGATTTCGTCATAATTTTTGTGGTTTTTATAAATACTCGTACCACCACCGGCAACGCCGCCTACAACAGCCCCTATGCCTAACCCTTTACCGACACTACCTCCAATTACACCAAGTAAGGCTCCAGTACCAGCTCCAACTCCTGCTCCAATTGCGGTGTTTTTAGCAACATTGCCTGCACCACCTTTATTGTCTTTAGCTAACGCTTTACACTCTGCATTGTCTCTGTAGTATTTGTCCTGATTCTTAATGCTTGCAGGATCTACTACAGGATCCGCAAAAACATAAGTTGAAGATATGATCAAAAAAGCCAATAGATAAATTATTTTTTTCATGAATATCCCTCCATAAAATTTTTATACTCGAAAGTTAGTTGCTTACAAATGTCTCTGCAAAGTCCCCGCCAATTGGTTTCCCAATTTGATATCCCTTATAAGGCTCGTAATCTCCAAGCTCAAAATCACGCACTGTGTAGTTACAAACAGTTTTAGCATCTTGTGCAGAACAAGAATAAGTGATCATTGAACCTGCGAGAGATAAATTCTCACCTTCTATTAGAAGAGATGGCGTTAACGAGAAGTTATGTACATCGAACCCGCCTTGAGCATTTTTGCCTACACGGTAAATTCCGCCAAACTCCGTCTCGTTTGAATCTTCAGGGACTTTATCCCCTTCTTCAAGCACGCTAATACCGGCAATCTCTTCTTGGATTATTGCTCGGCCTCCAAGATCGTTAACTCTGTCGATAATATTGACTTTTACTTTCAATTCGAGTTTCCCGTCTTTGGTATATGTGATGACCTGGGTAACTGGAATATCAAAATCTCCGTCTCCCGTGTCGATGGCTTTTCCGTAAATTTTTTCTTTTTTTACAACTGTTCCATCCTGCTGTGATTCATTCACTAGAGTTTTCTCGGACAAAAGACTGTCATAGAGTTTCCGGAACTCAGAAACCCCAAGCGAATCCTCTGCGAGTGAATTAAATGATGATAATGTACCAATGAAAATCGCTAAAATTAAAACGTAACTTATTCTCAACATATACTCCTCCTTTAACAATCTTAACTGTTAATATTTTAACCTAATTCTGGATTAGATTATATTTACCTCTTAACTTTATAACCTGCTTTCTTCATATCCCATGTGTCTTTTGTGATTCCTTTTTCACGCAGCTTATTTTTTTGAACTCTTAGTGTTCCCGTTTTGGGAAGCGATTTTTCAAACCTTATAAACCTTGGAATCATAAAGTAAGGCATCTTCGGCTCTAAAAACTTTATAAGTTTTATCGGATCGATCGTCTTACCTTTTTTGGGAACAACCACGATCATAAGCTCGTCTTCAGCGTATCGGCCGCTCTCAGCTTTTACCCCTACAGCGCCAGACTCTTCAACATCAGGATGAGAGCCAACTGTTTTTTCAACCTCAAAAGAGCTGATATTCTCTCCTTTGCATCTGAGGTAATCTTTGACCCTATCTACAAAGTATATATAGCCGTCCTTGTCCATCCTTCCTGCGTCCCCAGTATGAAACCAGAAGTTGCGGAAATCCTCTACAGTTTTCTCAGGCATTTTGTTGTAGTAATGAAGCATCACATTAGGAGTTCTGGGACGAACAATTATCTCGCCTATCTCCCCTCTTGCTACTTCCTCATCTGTTTCCGGGTCTCCAATTTTAATTTCATATCCCGGGGCTTCCTTCCCGCACGAGCCGACTCTAAAAACTTCCCCGGGGCGCATCCAGGTGCATTGTCCAATCTCTGTCAGCCCATAGCCTTCCATAAATTTGATGTTGAACCTTTTCATGAACTCTTCGATTATGTCATGAGGTGCCGGAGAACCAAGAACTAGTTTTACCTTATGCTGTTTTTCCTCAGGCACGGCTGGAGTGTTCCACATGAAGTAAGAAATAGTGCCAACTAAATTAAACTTTGTGATCTCGTGATCAACCATCCATTTCCAAAACTGACTCGCGCTGTATTTTTCTTCTACCACAACCTTAGCGCCCATAATAAGCGCAGGATATACACTCATAACCATGGCGTTTGAATGAAAGAGCGGCAGACAAGTGAAGCAAACATCATTTGGGCCCACATCCATAATCTCTGCATAGTTTCTGGCGCTTGAATAATCCGCGGCGCATGGTCTCACTACTCCTTTTGATCTCCCTGTTGTTCCCGACGTATACATAAGACGGGCGTGATCGACAAACGTAATTTCGACCTTGGGCTCAGTTGTTTTTTGAGGAGTAATGAACTCTGAATAAGAAGTCATCTTCTTAAAGTTATATCCATGCTTGTCATATTTGGGAGAACCGTCTCTGGTCCATACTATTACATTTTTTAGTTGAGGAATCTTCTTTGCTATAGGCGGCATACGCTCAATATACTCTTCTGCAATAAAGAGCACAATTGAGTCAGAGCTGTCAATTATGTACTGAAGGAAATCCATCTTATAGCCTGTATTAATAGGAACCATAACAGCGCCCATTTTCAGAATTCCAAACCATGTAATTACATAGTCCTCAGAGTTGGGCATGTAGACAGCGACTTTATCGCCTTTTTTAATTCCCATATCCATAAGGCCGTTTGCAATTTTGTTTACGAGCTTATTGGTTTGATAAAAGCTAAGCGGTTTGTTATATCCAAACTGCAGGAAAGGTTTTTTACCTAACTTCTTAGCCTGTTCTTTTAGAACTTTAGGCAGCACCCAGTTTCTTTTGTCGTGCTTTAAATACCATTCAACATCAAAATTGCCGTTTTCTCTTTGGTAAGTTATCGGGTGTCTAAGATCCCTAATTTTATTCTTAGTATCCTTAGCAGCCATCCATATCACCTCGTTAAATAAATTGTGCGAACTATGTTAATGATTAAGAACTAATTTCAGTTGAAAAACTTATTTTCTAATGAGAACAAAGTCAATCCGGGAATCAGTTAAATGTTTCTTCCTCTGAATCATCTTCTTTCTTTTTCTTGCCGAAAAACCATGCAACCAGAATTCCCAGCTCATAAAAAATAATAATAGGAACAAACATCAACATCATAGATATAGCGTCGGTGGTGGGTGTAAGAATCGCTGCAATCATAGCGCTTACGACAACTGCGTACTTTCTCTTTTCTCTCAACCATTTACTTGTGACTATACCAATCCTAGCCAATATAAAAATTATTAGAGGGAATTCAAAAACGAGGCCAAAACCGAAAATTAGAGCCATGAAGAATGATAGCGCTTCACTAATTGTTGGAAAAGCCTTTACATATTCTGAGGAATACTCATTTAATAGAAACTTAAACGCGGGGGGTGAGGCAACGTAGTAACAAAATGCCGCTCCTAATCCAAAAAAAAGAGATCCGAAGAAAATAAACGGAATTACTATCTGTTTTTCTTCTTTGTATAGAGCGGGGGCTATGAATCTCCAAGCTTGATAAAGGATGAATGGAACTGCCAAGAAAAGAGCAGCAAAAAAAGAAACTTTTAAATAAGTTGTAAAACCCTCTACAGGACGAGTAAAGATTAAAGAGCTTCCCTCGGGGAGATTTTCGATGAGAGGCTTCATTAAAAATTCGAAAAGCTCATTGGAAAAGTAATAAGCCGGAATAAACAATATGCCCACAGCAAGCAGTGACCATAGAAGTCTCAGCCTTAGTTCCCCAAGGTGATCAATAAAGGACATTTTTTCTTCGTTCATAGATTGGGCTGAAGATTAACTTAATAGGAGAGGGTTCACAATTATTGATCTTAGAAAGTAGGACAAAATATGTTTTAGGCAAGGACATTTGGCGGTTTAATTAATTTGTAATCAGCCAGAAACTCGTTCGGGGTCTTACCACTTAAACCGCAATGCTCTAGATTGTTGTAGTAAGTATTCCATACTCTGATCTTATT
>Ga0307376_10003033_pt1 | contig 15899 bp, 12 predicted proteins | sample TR2MG_FD_202536 | JGI IMG/M metagenome (GOLD analysis project Ga0307376, IMG submission 202536) | Soil microbial communities from Risofladan, Vaasa, Finland - TR-2 | ecosystem: Environmental > Terrestrial > Soil > Coastal area > Acid sulfate soil | place: Finland: Risofladan, Vaasa | collected...
TTCGTAAACCAGAGACTCCCCCAAAGGGTTCGTTTGTTCAAGTTCCTTGAGGGGGATCTTCTACTCCCCATCACGCTATCTGACCAATTCGGCAGATAACACCATCAAGATTGCTGATCGTACTCAGAAAAAGCGCATATCAGCAAGCCTATATTTCAAGATAATTTACCTCTTCACCACTCTACGCATTTTTCCAGACCAAGCTCAGCTAGACGATTTATCGCTGAGTACGAAGCACTAGCCCGAACCCGGCTTTCCAAGAATTTTATTCTCCGCGATTTCCTGTTCAGCATCGAAGCAGCCTCGCTGGGGCTGAGTAATTATCCTGAGCACCCCGAATTGGTCATCGCTGCCGGACGTGCGTTATGCGACAAAATCCTGGAGCCGGTCCTCGCGCAGTTCGGGCACTTTGCAATTACCTTCGGTTACCAGTGCCGCCAAGCGATAGAAGCTGGAATGTCCGAATCCGAGCGAGCTAATCCACATAGCAGCAACCCACACCAATTTGACCGGCAAACTTTCGGTGACCAAGTTTATGCACGGGTAGACATACTGCCCTACTGCGTTGAAGACGGCGAAGTTAGTCGGTATGACTTTGGCCGCTGGTGCATGATGAACCTCGATTCCGATTTAATTATGCAATGGACACGCAGCAATGTTTATTGCATCACCATTAGCCCGAAGCCGCGCAGGGTCTGGCTCGAATGGGGTAACACCAAGAACGGCGAGCCAAGGCAGAGGATGCTGATGGGTGCGGAATACTGGCAGCGAGTTTATCCACAATTGCCAGAACAAGAACGCCCCAAGTTCGCACCTAGTTGTACAGGCGGCAATATGCAGTGGCGAGGGAGCAGGTGATGACCTCATCGACCCAACAACTGGCATTCGGTTTGACTAACGTTAAGATTGACTTAACGCTACCCAGAAACAACGGTTCTTTGGTGCATGAAAGCCTATCTGAACTGGTGCACGCAGCACTTTCTGACAACAGCAGAAAGGCATATCAAGCAGACTTGAAGCACTTCATCGCATGGGGTGGCACGATTCCCTGCTCTCCCGATACTGTAGCCAATTACCTTGCCGCACATGCCGGGCAGCATTCGGTTGCCACGCTGAGCAGGCGGCTTGTATCCATCAGCAAGGCGCACACCAGCCAGAACCTGATTTCACCAGCAAATACCGATTTGGTGAGAGCAGTCATGCGTGGGATTCGCCGCACTTATGGTTCAGCGCAAAGACGGGTCGCACCGGCAATCAAGGAAGATGTGCTGGCCATGGTGAACGGGCTGACAGGTATCAAGGGCATCCGTGACAAAGCATTGCTGCTGGTTGGGTTTGCGGGTGCCTTCCGCAGGAGTGAGTTGGTATCGCTGACCGTTGAAAATCTGGAGTTTGGCAAACAGGGTTTGCTCATCAACTTAACCAGAAGCAAAACCGACCCGGCGGGTCTGGGCCGCAAAATAGCAATTCCGTATGCCCGAGGTTCGGTATGCGCAGTTCATGCTCTGCAAGCATGGTTAGAAGCCTCAGGTATCGACAATGGGTTGATATTCAGAGGGGTCACACGACATGGAAAGATTGGTGAGGTTGGGCTGACCGCGCAATCCGTTGCGCTGGTAGTGAAGGAAAGCGCACATGCGGCGGGGCTCGACCCAGCGAAATACTCGGGCCATAGTCTCCGCGCAGGATTGGTAACCAGTGCCGCGCAGATGGGGGTGAGCTCGTGGAAGATAAGGCAGCAGACCGGGCACAAGTCCGATGCGATGCTTGGGCGGTATATCCGGGATGCCAACGTATTTACAGACAACGCGGCGGGGGCAGTCCTATGAATCTGACCACGCCATCTTATGCGCGGCTTTCAGATGTCGAGCTACTCCGAAAACTCATCGGTGTCCGGCAAACACGCAAACTATATAACGGCTCGCTGGCATCGCTGTTCACCTCAGCACATGACCAAGATGCGCTCCCTGAAAAATGCGTGGTTGCGAGGGAGTTGGTCAGGCGTTGGCTGGACGAGGAAATCAGGCGGGAGTGTGTATTGTCTGCACCAGCTGCCGTGCGGGACGCCTTGCGTATTCACTTCTCTGGCCGAGAGTACGAATCGTTCATCGCTTTATTTCTCGACGCCCAGCACCGATTGGTTACGACAGAAGAGTTATTTCGGGGAACGCTGACCCAAACCTCTGTTTACCCGCGTGAGGTGGTCAAGGCCGCACTACACCACAACGCAGCAGCCGTAATCTTTGCACACAACCACCCTTCAGGTGTAGCCGAACCCAGCCGTGCTGATGAGCAGCTAACGAACGCACTCAAACAGGCATTGGCGTTGGTGGACGTACGCGTACTCGACCATTTCATTGTGGCCGGGGCAACAACTTTGAGTTTTGCAGAGAGGGGGTTGTTATGAGACAAACTATCCAGAATTAGCCCGCAATCAGCTGCACGTAATGAGCGGCGGCAAGGGTGCTGAAACACCCAAACCGCCTGACCACCCCAAACTGATAAGGAGTTTGAAATGGCTAAGCGTGATTCTAGCCGGGATATGCACACCCGTATATTCCGCAAACTGTTGAAAGTAATTCCTGACCTGCTGACAATCGAGGGAAGCGCAAAATCTGTAGTCGAGGGCTTTATGGACCTGCACTTCGACATACTGTACTGCGAGCCAGACCGAATGTTCATCGCCCTGTCGCATTACTACCGCCACCCGTCAGGCGATATGGTTGCCGACCCGGACATGGAAATCGCGGTGTACCCCGAGCGTGAAATGGCAGAAGCCATAGCCTATCAAGATAGTTTAGTTTATCGCCGGGTCTACAGTGATTACGAAACTGTTGTTGACGTAAAGGCCAAGCGCGAACTTAACGCCTTCCTGAACCAGTGGCTCACAAACTTAATTCAGCAAGGCCACTGTATTAGAGCTTAGGTGCGCTGGGTTTTGCCGAGTGGGAGTTTCTATAACCGGACGGCAATCTATATTTGCAATCAATTGCAAATAGTTACGCAATTGCAAAATTTGTCAGTGCAATTGAATGCACCCAATCTAAAGCCACGAAATTTCACTCTAACGTTTGAAAAGGGTGAGCTAACTCTAAATTCCCCGCCTTCTTGTGCATTCTTCATCACTTAGTTACAACCTCTCCATTACCCTGCATAATTCGCCAGTCTCTATTTAGTACAACCGGCAAAGGTAAGCACGCATGGCAATCAAGAAATCCGAACTCTATAGCTCACTCTGGAAGGGCTGTGATGAACTCCGTGGTGGCATGGATGCTTCGCAGTACAAGGACTACGTGCTGGTGCTGTTGTTCGTTAAGTATGTGTCGGACAAATACGCCGGGCAACCGGATGCGCTGATTGAAGTGCCCGAGGGCGGCAGTTTCAAGGACATGCTGGCACTCAAGGGCGACAAGGAGATTGGCGACAAGATAAATAAAATCATCGCACGCCTTGCTGAAGCCAATGACCTCAAGGGCGTGATTGACGTTGCCGACTTCAACGATGCCGACAAGCTGGGCAAGGGCAAGGAGATGCAAGACCGCCTGTCCAATTTGGTTAGCATCTTCGATTCCCCCGGGCTGAACTTCAGCAACAACCGCGCCGAGGGTGACGACATTCTGGGCGATGCCTATGAATACCTGATGCGCCACTTCGCTACCGAGTCCGGCAAGAGCAAGGGGCAATTTTACACACCAGCAGAAGTCTCACGCATCATGGCGAAGGTTATCGGCATCAATGCCAGCAAGAGCCAAAGCCAAACCATTTATGACCCGACCTGCGGTTCCGGCTCACTGCTATTGAAGGCGGCTGACGAATCCAAAACGGGTGTCACCATCTACGGGCAGGAAATGGACAACGCCACCGCCGCGTTAGCCAAGATGAACATGATTCTGCACGACAACCCCACGGCAGAAATCTGGCAGGACAACACCTTATCCAGTCCGCACTTCAAGGACAAAGACGGCACACTCAAGCTGCATGACTTCGTGGTCGCCAATCCGCCGTTTTCCACCAAGGCGTGGAGTAACGGCTTCGACCCCGCCAACGATTTGCATGAGCGTTTCGCCGATGGTATACCGCCCGCCAAAAATGGCGACTATGCCTTCCTGCTGCACATCATTCGCTCGCTCAAGAGCACCGGCAAAGGCGCGGTGATTCTGCCGCATGGTGTGCTGTTCCGTGGTGGGGCTGAGGGCGGCATTCGCAAGAACATCATTCGCAAGGGCTACATCAAAGGCATCATCGGGCTACCTGCCAACTTGTTCTATGGCACGAGCATCCCCGCCTGCATCATCGTACTAGACAAGGAAAATGCTGCTGGTCGCACCGGACTATTCGTGATTGATGCCAGCAAGGGCTTCGTCAAAGACGGCAACAAGAACCGACTACGCCATCAGGACATCCACAAAATCGTGGACGTGTTCAACAAGCAACTTGAGCTGCCCAAGTATTCGCGCATGGCCAGCGTGGCAGAAATCGAAACCAACGACTACAACCTCAACATCCCACGCTACATAGATAGCTCCGAGGCGGAAGACCTGCAAGACATCGCCGCGCATCTCAAGGGCGGCATCCCGAATGCAGACATCGAAGGCATGTCGCAATACTGGGAGGTGTTCGCCACCTTGCAAAAGCAGCTATTCGACAAGGGCGCGGGCTACAGCCAAATGAAAGTGGCAGCGGCACAAGTGAAGCCCACCATCTTCGCCCATCCTGAATTTGTCAGCTATACACAATCCGTCAGCGACCTGTTTCAAGGTTGGAAAAAGAACAACGCCGCACGCCTGAAAGCCATCAGCCAAACCACGCACCCCAAGCAGCTTATCGAGTTGCTGTCCGAGGACCTACTGCAAACCTTTTCCGAGGTGAAGCTGATAGACAAATACGACGTGTATCAACACCTGATGAGCTACTGGTCAGACACCATGCAAGACGATGTTTACCTGATTGAGGCAGACGGTTGGCAATCAGGCAACGATGCCAGCAACGGGCTGATACCGCCCCAGCTCATCATCGCTAGATACTTTGCCGCCGAACGCGATGCGATTGAGCAACTGGAAACCGAACGCGATGCCGTCACTCGCCAGATGGAAGAGTTGGATGAAGAGTATGGCGGCGAAGAAGGTTTGCTGGCGGATGCCAAGAACGACAAGGGCAAGCTCACCAAGGTCAGCGTCAGTGCGCTCCTCAAGGAAATTAAAAATGAAACGGATACCGATGCAACCAAACAACGCAAACAGCTAAACGCTTACCTCGCCCTCATCGAGCAGGAATCGACTGCTGGCAAGAAAGTGAAGGACGCGCAAAAGTTGCTGGATAACAAGGTCGCTGCCCAGTACGCCACACTCAGTGCGGACGACATCAAGACCTTGGTGGTGAACGACAAGTGGCTCACCACATTAGCCAGTGATGTGCAGACCGAGCTAGACCGTGTATCGCAAGCCCTGACTGGGCGTATCAAACAACTCGCTGAACGCTACGCAGAACCACTACCGCAACTTGCAACCGATGTGGCAACCCTGAATGCCAAGGTAGAGGCGCACCTGACAAAGATGGGTTTCGCATGGAAGTGAAACGGGGCTACAAGCAGACCGAGGTTGGGGTGATTCCTGAGGATTGGAATGTAGATTCGTTTGCTTCTGTGACGCCTAGCAATGGACGCAATGGTATTGTCGATGGCCCCTTTGGCTCTAATCTTAAAACGATTCACTATCGCAAATCTGGTATTCCGATTGTTACCAGCGGCTTCGTGACGGAGGGGCGTTTTTTTGCAGATAGCTATCTCTATGTTGATAAAGAAAAGTTTGATGACGAGAAAAGAAGTGCTGTGCAAGCAGGTGATATTGTTATGGCAAAGATTGGTGCTCGTTGTGGTGCAAGCGCAATCCTTCCAGAATGGCATCAGATTGGCATTCTCTCTGGAAACGCACTGAAAATCACCGTTGACCAGTCTCGACATTCGACCTTCTATATTTGGCAAGTTTTGTGGAATCTGTACTTGCGAGGCCGTATGGAGGCATTGAGAACGGTAGGCGCACAGCCTGCAATTTCGATGGCACAATTAAAGCAATATAAGATTCCTCTTCCCCCATTTTCAGAACAACGCGCCATCGCCACCGTGCTATCTGATGTGGATGCGCTGCTTGCCGCACAGGACAAGCTCATCGCCAAGAAGCGCGACATCAAACAAGCCGCCATGCAGCAACTCCTCACGGGCAAGCAACGCCTGCCGGGATTTAGTGGAGAGTGGGAGGTGAAACGGCTGGGGGATATAGCCACATTTTTTTCAGGTGGCACACCATCTACTTCTGTACCCTCTTATTATGGGGGGGATATTTCGTGGATTACTTCTGGTGACTTAAACAAGGAAGTTATCTATGAAGTTGAAGGAAAAATTACGAGGCAAGGTCTAAATAACTCGTCAGCGAAACTTATTCAAAAACACACACTGCTTGTTGCATTGTATGGTGCCACAGCAGGGGTTGCGGCATTAAGCATGATTGAGGCTGCGATTAATCAAGCAGTGTTAGCGATAGTCCCTAGAGCTGATAGCAATGTCTTTATGTATTACAAGCTGGTGTACCTTAAGGACTGGATAATTAAAACTTATACACAGGGTGGACAACCAAATCTCAGTGGCAACATTGTTAAGTCTATTGAGACTGTAATGCCTGTGTTGCTTGAAGAACAAACCGCCATTGCTACCGTGCTCTCAGACATGGATGCCGACCTCACCGCCCTAGAACAACAACGCGACAAAACCCGCGCCCTCAAGCAAGGCATGATGCAGGAGCTACTCACCGGAAGGATACGACTCGTATGAGCACTGTCGGACAAATTGAGCGTGCCACCCATCAGCGTGTGGTGAGGCTGTTCCAAGACACGTTGGACTACGACTATCTTGGCAACTGGATAGACCGCATAGGCAACCGCAATATCGACACCGACTTGTCGCGCAGCTTTATGAAGAAGCAAGGCTACGACGATGCGCTCATCACCAAGGCATTGCACCAACTCAGCAAGGTAGCGGGCGACCAAACCAAGAGCCTGTATGACTGCAACAAGGCGGTGTATGAGTTGCTGCGCTATGGGGTGAAGGTCAAGGCCGACATTGGCGAGAACACGCAAACGGTGTGGCTGATTGACTGGAAGCATCCGTTCAATAATCACTTCGGCATTGCCGAGGAAGTGACCGTAAAAGGGGCAGATGCCAAAGCCAATACCAAACGCCCCGATGTGGTGATTTACGTGAATGGCATCGCACTCGGGGTGCTGGAGTTGAAGCGTTCCATCGTGTCGGTATCTGAGGGCATACGCCAGAATCTGGACAACCAGAAGAAGATATTCATCCAGCCCTTCTTCACTACCATGCAGTTGCTGATGGCGGGCAACGATACCGAAGGGGTGCGCTACGGCACGGTAGAGACCAAGGAAAAATACTACCTGACGTGGAAACAAGACAGCGGCATCGAGAATCTACTAGACCGGCACCTGACCCAGCTTTGCGATAAGGCTCACTTCCTTGAAATAATCCACGACTTCATCGTGTTTGATGCAGGGGTGAAAAAACTCTGCCGCCACAATCAATACTTCGGTGTGAAGGCAGCACAAGACCATATCAAACGCCGCGAGGGCGGCATCATCTGGCACACCCAAGGCAGTGGCAAGAGCCTGACGATGGTGTGGCTGGCGAAGTGGATACGCGAGAATGTTAAAGATGCGCGGGTGGTGGTGATTACTGACCGCACCGAGCTGGACCAGCAAATCGAGACTGTCTTCAAAGGGGTGAGCGAAGACATCTACCGCACCCAGAGCGGGGCTGACCTTATCAGTAAGCTCAACGCGACCACGCCGTGGCTGATTGCCTCGCTTATTCACAAATTCGTTGGTAAGGAAGATGACGAGCAGGTGGGTGACATTGCGGAATTTATCGAAGAGATGAAGCGCAACCTGCCCGCCGACTTCAAAGCCAAGGGCGACATCTATGTGTTTGTGGACGAGTGCCACCGTACTCAGAGCGGCGAGCTGCACAAAGCGATGAAGGCGATTCTGCCGAATGCGATGTTCATCGGCTTCACCGGTACGCCGCTGCTCAAAGCTGACAAACAGAAGAGCATCGAGATATTCGGCAAGTACATCCATACCTACAAATTCGATGAGGCGGTGCGCGACAAGGTGGTGCTGGACTTGCGCTATGAGGCGCGAGACATCGACCAGAGCATTACCTCGCCAGCGAAAATTGACCAGTGGTTTGATTCCAAGACCAAGGGTCTGAACGATGTTGCGCTGGCACAGCTCAAGAAAAAATGGGGCAGCATGCAGAAGGTGTTGAGTTCCAAGTCCCGCTTGGAGAAAATTGTCGCCGACATCCTGATGGACATGGAAACTAAAGACCGCCTGCAAAGTGGACGCGGTAATGCCATGCTGGTGACGAGCAGCATCTATGAAGCCTGTAAGTGCTACGAGCTGTTTGACAAGACCGAACTGGCTGGCAAGTGTGCCATTGTCACCTCGTATACGCCGTCACCGGCTGACATTAAAGGTGAAGAGACCGGTGAGGGGCTGACCGAGCGGCTGAGGAAGTACGAAATTTACAACCAGATGCTGGGCGACAAAACGGCTGAGGATTTTGAGAAAGAGGTAAAGAAGAAATTCATCGAACAACCCGGTCAGATGAAGCTGCTCATCGTGGTGGATAAGCTGCTGACGGGCTTTGATGCTCCTTCAGCTACCTATCTATACATCGACAAGCAAATGCGCGACCACGGCTTGTTTCAGGCGATATGCCGCGTCAACAGGCTGGATGGTGACGACAAGGAATACGGTTACATCGTCGATTACAAAGACCTGTTCAAGAGCTTGGGCACAGCCATTCACGACTACACCTCGGGTGCGCTGGACGGCTATGACAAGGAAGACGTGGCGGGGTTGCTGGTTGACCGTTTGCAGATGGCTAAGGAACGGCTGGAAGAAGCACGTGAAGCGATTAAGGCATTGTGTGAGCCCGTAGCTGCGCCCAAGGATACAGCGGCCTACCTGCGTTATTTCTGCGCTGCTGATACCGCTGACAAGAGCCAGCTCAAGGACAACGAATCAAAGCGCATTACGCTATACAAACTCACCGTGTCACTGATTCGTGCCTATGCCGACCTTGCCAGCGAGATGACCGAGGCGGGCTACAACGCAGCCCAGACCGATAAAATAAAACAGGAAGTTGACCACTACGAGAAGGTGCGTACCGAGGTCAAGATGGCAAGCGGCGACTACATCGACCTGAAGATGTTCGAGCCTGCCATGCGTCACCTGATTGATACCTATATTCGCGCCGAAGAGAGCGAGAAGATTTCCGCCTTCGACGACATGAGCCTGATTCAGATGATTGTTGAGCGTGGCTTGGATGCGCTGAAGGTGCTACCCAAAGGCATACGCGAAAACAAGGAAGCCGTCGCCGAGACCATCGAGAACAACCTGCGTAAGGTCATCATCGACGAGCAGCCCATCAACCCGAAGTATTACGAGAAGATGTCCGAGCTGCTGGACAGCCTGATAAAGCAACGCAGAGAAGAAGCGTTGGATTATGAGAAGTATCTGGCTGAGCTTGTTGCACTTGCCAACAAGGTACAAAAGCCCGGTGGTGGTGCAGATTATCCGAAGTCTTTGAACACCGGAGCCAAGCGCGCCCTATACGACAACTTGGGCAAAGATGAAGACCTAGCACTCGCGGTTGACTATGCAGTGCTCACGAGCAAGAAGGATGGTTGGCGCGGGCATAAGGTGAAGGAAAAAGAAGTGCGCTATGCCGTGAAGCGGGTGCTGCATGATGAGCAGCTTTCTGACACCGTGTTTGAGTTGGTAAAAAACCAAAGTGACTACTGATACCCACCGAATCAAGGTCAGCGGTCTGACCGTGGATGTCGTGCGTAAGGACATAAAGAACCTGCATCTGGCTGTGTATCCACCAATAGGCAGGGTGCGCGTCGCTGCACCGTTGCGTGTGAGCGATGAGGCCGTGCGTTTGGCGGTTGTCTCCCGGCTGGGGTGGATTAAGAAGCAAAAGAGCAAGTTCACCAGTCAGGCGCGGCAGTCAGAGCGTGAGTATGTGTCAGGGGAGAGCCATTACTTCCAAGGTCAGCGTTACCGCCTTCATGTGATTTACCAGAGCGGCGCATCTCGTGTCGCCCTCAGGAACAAGTCCAGCATCGACTTATTCGTGCGTGAGGGTTGCGACAAAGTACAGCGCGAAAGGGTCTTGTTGGCATGGTATCGCCAGCATCTAAAGGAGCTGATTCCATCGCTGATAGCCCATTGGGAACCTATCATCGGTGTGATGGTAGTCGATTGGCGGGTCAAACAAATGAAAACCCATTGGGGCACTTGCAACATCGAAGAGCAGCGCATCTGGCTGAATCTTGAACTTGCCAAAAAATCCACGCAGTGCCTTGAGTACATCATCGTGCATGAGATGGTGCATTTGTTGGAGAGGCATCACAACGACCACTTCGCCGACCTAATAAGTAAGTTCATGCCGCAATGGCGGCTGCATCGCGAGGAATTGAACCGGTCAGCGCTGGGGCAAGAGGATTGGAGTTACTGATGGAAATTTCACATAACATACTTAGTTTATCGAAAAGTTAGATGCCTTGAGTTTAGAGGTTGCTCAGTGCAATCAATTGCAACTGCACTTCAGGCGTGTGCAATCAAGTGCCCCCGGATTGCCAACCAATAATCTATTGAATAAAAGTGGTTCTTTCCGCGTCGATTGAAAGACGAAGAAATATTGAAGGAAAAGCACGAATCTAAGGCGAATAAGCACGCAAACTGATGTATTTCATGAAAAGATGACTTAGAATGCACATAATTATAGAAACGGTAGCCCTCTAAATGTATTTTTCATTCCACCTAATATGAATAGCATCTTTTTGCTAAATGATACAAATCAAGCTCAAGTTATCAAGGAAGCACATTTTAATCTTTGGATGGTCGGAGAGGAAAGATTCCTAGATGTAGGCCTTAGACTTGTGGCCGGACAGAAGATTGAACTGTACTTGCCTTGGATAAACGCAGAAATCAAAGACTTGTATGAAATATTGAGAGACGGAGATGTTCTGAACGCGATTTATAACCAACATTTGACTGTCACACAGACTACTGGATTAGGATATACGACAGTTACTCGCGGCACCGATTCATTTGATGTAATTAAGATAAAGAATCCAGCACCAACGACTTTTGTGCTTCATAACACTACACATAGTAATTCGTTTACGAAAGTTACAATTGAACCTGATAAGCAGACGCCTAATGATTCATACGTTCGCCTGAGAGCCAAAGGTTTTGGGGAAAATGTGTTTAACAAAAAACATGTTGGAACGGACTCAGTTGTAAATCCATATCGAGAGTCGATAGAGGCGGTTGATTTTCGGGTAAATGAAATTCGCACAGTAACGCCATCAGATTTTCATAAAGGTGTATTCAACACACCACAAATTGGCATGCTACATTTCTTTTTACTGAAGAGTTTTCATGAAACTAACACCTTAAGCAGTCCTCTATATATCAGATGCAGAGAATTGGAAGACAAGGCGTGGGACAAGTATTTGGCTTTAGGCCGTGAAAACAAAGTTGCCACCTTGGCGTACCATTGGAAAAAGCCAATAAACGAGGCGGAGCATTTCTCTGTATTAGCGACGTTCAGTGAAAAGAAGGCCTCTTGGGCGATTGTAATGCTTTATATGTTAGTAATAGTATTGTTAAATTGCATATCGACCTTTGCTTACGAAAAGTTGGTACCGCAACAGAAATCTAGCACGAATGACCAGCAACAAAGTACTTCGCGGTAGTTTTGTTTGAAACTAAGTTCTAGTGAGGGCCATTTATGAAACATTTATCTATCGATTGTGGAACGCTAATTATCAATCACGAGAGTGGTAACGAGATTCAGCTGCGAGACATTTCGAGAGCGGTGTATAGCAATATTGCTCATCTTGAACAGTCCTATCCTAAATTTAAGGAGTGGTACACCACTAAAGTGGTTGATGGGATAATGAATGGTTCCAGAAGTTTTATTATCGAGCTACGCGATGGGAAAATAGCAGGGGTTGCAATTTTAAAAGATGACGTTAGCGAGAAAAAAGTTTGCACTATTAGTGTTGATAAAGAATTTCAAGCTAAAGGGTTAGGTTTTAGACTCTTCGAGAAGAGTATGCGGCTTTTAGACACCGATAAACCCCTAGCTTCAGTATCGGAGAATAGGTTGCCGGAATTTGAAAAAATATTTCAGCACTTCAATTATGAGTGCTCTGCTGAATATCGTGGGTTGTACATTCCTCGAAAGAGTGAGTTTAGTTTTAATGGAGTTCTACAGTAAACGTGGTATTTCGCAGCTTAGAATAATGTTGTGAAACTACAACAGATTTTCATTCACCTTGCGATTTCTACTTGATACCAACATCATTATCCCTCTTGAGGACTCACGTCTTCCGTTAAGACCTAGCCTCGCCAATTTTGTTAGATTGGCACGCGAGCATGGACACCAACTTGTTTATCATCCGGCATCAAAAGATGACATCAATCGGGATGACAATATTGAACGTAAACGTCAAACATTTGAGCGACTTGTTCAATATACTTGCCTAGACGCAGTTCCGTCATGTCCGTGGAATACGCCAGAAACGAGTCCTAATGACGCCGCGGACAACGCTATCCTTTTCGCTTTGGAATGTGATGCCGCTGATGCCTTGGTTACCGAAGACCGAGGCATTCACAATAAAGCAAGGGGAAAAACTCTTAGTGGACGCGTTTATGCGATTCAAACGGCTGAAGACTTGTTGCGCCGCTTGCATGAGACAACGTCGGTACATCTGCCCAATATTGAGGACGTGCCGCTTCACTCCCTCACCCCCGAATTGAAGCACAAATTTTTTGATGGATTACGTTCTGACTATGCAGAATTCGATGATTGGTTTCGCAGAAAAGCTCGCGACCAGCGCAAGGCATGGATATGCCGCGATGAAGCTGGAAATTTAGGAGCATTGTGCATTTATGCGCATCAGGCCAATGAACCAATCAATGATGCCGGATTGATGTTGAATGGTACCTCATTGAAACTATGTACATTCATTGTCGGACCTACAAATCGGGGCAAGAAAATTGGGGAGTTGTTTTTAAAAGCAGCATTTCGTTACGCGACGATTAACAGATTGGAACATATATTTATCCATGGCAATGTAGATAAGCACGGCATTCTTTTTGAATTGTTGACGGACTTTGGATTTTGCGAGTCGGGTGCCTATGGTCGGGACGTTGTCTATTTAAAAATGCACCCAGAGGTACCTCCTAGGGACAAGTGCGAACCATTTGAGTATTGCAGACGGTATTTCCCACACTTCCGACATGACTCATCGGTTCGTAAATTTATCATTCCAATTCAACCTGAATTTCATCGCATATTATTTTCAGATTACCCTTCACCATTTGATTCGCAGATGGCACTTTTCAATTCTTATCATAGTGTCAGTAATGCCATAAAACAGGCATACCTTTGCAATGCAAAAATACGAGCGATTAAATCTGGAGATATCGTGCTTTTTTATCGCTCCACAGATGAACAAGCTGTAACTAGCTTGGGCATTGTTGAACTATATGACTCTCTCCAAGATGTGTCGGAAATAGTCAGGCGAGTTCGTCGTCGGACTGTCTATAACATGGAGCAAATTGCTGAGATGGCTACGAAGCCAACAAAAGTAATGCTCTTTCGATTAGTGAAGCATTTTTCTCATCCACCATCATTTAATTGGCTTAAACAGAATCGAGTTGTAAATGGCAACATCCAAACTATCCGAGAAATTGATGATGACGCGTACCAAAGACTTATTTCTCAAGCCACCTAAAACCGCATTAATTTCAATTCGCCCACGCTTTGTGGAAAAGATATTGTCTGGCGACAAAAGGCTTGAATTCAGAAGAAGCTGGGCAGTCAAACCGGTTGATATATTGGTTATATATTCGTCTTCTCCCGTCCAGAGGATTGTGGCAACGGCTAATGTAGTTGGATTTACTGAAGCTTCGCCAACCGCACTATGGGAATTGGCTAAAACAAAAGGTGGAGGTGTACCTCGCCAGCTTATCTATGAGTATTTCGAAGGAAAGAAATTGGGTTTTGCAATTGAGATTGCTGATGTTCTTGAGTTGGAAAATCCAGTTGACCCAAAAATGGTTTTCAAGAATTTTATGGCACCGCAGTCATTCCGCTATCTTGATGCCAAGGATTACGACAGGATTCTCGAAAAATCCGGGAAAGGGTAAGCATGAGGGTGATATTCGTGGCAGGAGTTCATGGCGTAGGGAAATCTACAGTGTGTAATGTGATTTCCAAAGAATTCAGCATCCCGCATTACACGGCAAGTCAAATAATTCGAGCCGAAAAAGCCTCTGCTATATCGGCAAACTCTAAGCAGGTAGCAGATGTAGTTGAAAACCAGCGTTTGTTAATTCAGGGTATTTCAAGGTTGTTGGTGAGTGATGGATTATTGCTTGATGGACATTTCACAATGCAGCGCAAGTCGGATAGCGGTATTGAAGTTATCCAATTAGAAGTGTTTCGAGCGCTACAGGTGAGTGCTGTTGTGGTCTTCATCGACGATTCAACCGAAATAGCCAAGAGGATGCTCGCTCGTGATAAGACAGTACTGCCTGTAGAGTTTCTCCAAGAACATCAAGCAGCAGAAGTTGCGCATGCAAAGTATATTGCTTCCGAACTTAACGTACCCATTGTTGTACTACATGCGTTCGATACCGAAGGCATGGCTAGAAACATGATTAGCTGGGGTTTTGTAAGAGCGGAATGAGTGTGTAATCAAAAGAGCTATACCTAAAATATTATGGCAGCTAATTGCAATCAATTGCACGTGGACTGACGAACGAGATTGGCTACGGTAATTCAAGCGTCAACTTTTCCCACCACTCATTGCCTGTAAGCAAACGACCATGGTTTAGTTGTTTATGTTCCGGAGCTTGCTAAGTTTATTTTGGGCTACTCTCAGTTCTCAGAAAAAGGACGTAGAGCATATGACTTCAAATCAGTCTGCCCATGAGTCCTTGTAAAGGTAGGCAAACACTAGCCTGATATAAATGGGGGCAACTTTGGGGGCAACTCAATTCGTGTGGGGGTAACTGAAGTGTTTATAAAGGGACACTGCCGGGACACTAGCAGGAAAATAATTGGCGTATTTCGGAATAATCGTGAACAGTGAAATGTCTTCATCATCATGTTTTATCTGTTTTTATTTATTCTGTTGTGTTGTGGATTGTGCCTTTGCTGCGATTGAAAATCCTTGTGTCGGTGGTTCGATTCCGCCCCGGGCCACCAGATTTCGCGTGCGATAGCGCGCAAAATTAACTAGGTGGTATTAGTTGAAAGATTTCGCGTGCGCAGCATGCAAAATTAACTAGGTGGTTTTAGTTAAATGATTTCGCGTGCGATAGCACGCAAAATTAACCAGATGGTTTATGGTTTTTTTAGAAGGCTTGCAGAGATGCAGGCCTTTTTCTATTTCTGCAAAAATAAAGCCGTTTCTTCAATTCCCTCTTTATACTCGCCTCACCATGCCAAGTGATATTCTGCTTTGCCAATCCCGGCCATTTGCGGAGTTGCCGGCCCAATCTGCTGTCTTTGCCAAGCTTAACCGCATGCCATGAATCTATCGCTTTGGACACTCGCTATCGTGCTCCTGCTCATTGCCTTCCGGCTTGTTGCAGGAATACGTTTGGCAATCTGGCAGATCATGCTGGGTGGTTCAGTTGTCGTTCTTTTGGGCGGCGCAATCGGGCCGGTTCAGGCATGGCATGCAATCGACTGGGAGGTAATCGGTTTCCTGTTCGGCGTATTTGCATTGGGACAG